>SDBU01010402.1_pt1 | contig 10322 bp, 16 predicted proteins | sample 2277071 | NCBI WGS metagenome assembly SDBU01 (sample SAMN10397929, study PRJNA504765) | marine sediment metagenome | isolation source: marine sediment core GS08_GC12, 126 cmbsf | place: Arctic Ocean: Gakkel Ridge, Loki's castle | collected 2008 | reverse complement strand
TAAATGCACCTTATCCTAATTTTGAATAATATGTTATTAAACATTGATTTATCTTTGTTATTTGCTTTATTATTATTAGTTTTGTTACTGATAATAACATTTTCAAATATAAAGATATTAAATTTTAGAAAATAAGTTATTATGGATATGTTAATCATACCTACTGTAATTGAGGGAATAAGCTCCCGAAAGGATAGAACTATAAAAATTACGCTTGGCACACAGGAATTAAGCCCACAAGATGCTGGCGAATTATATAAATTCAGCCAAGACGTTGTTTATTGTGCTTTTAAAAAAGATAACTTCGGGAGTGCAGAAAGGAAAATATTAGACGATTTGAAAGTTGACGGCGACCTGGAACTAAACACAAAGTCAAAAGCAAAGCGACTGCAAAATGTTTTATTTATCCTGTGGCAACAGAAACCAGAAGGACATACTGTGTTTTCTGAATTTTACGAATACATGATGGAGAAAATAATAACCCATTTTAAAAACAAACTTGAATAGTATTGTTAATAACTTTTTTAAAAACAAACTGATATATGTATAGATTATTAAATATATTAATTACTTTTGCATTGACAATAACTTGTATCGTAAATTCCAACGAATTTATTAATGCCAGCGGATTTAAAGAAATCTCACCTTTACGGTGCAGGTTATTGTCCTTTAATGAAGTTGGCTTTTTTATTGAAGTTATGAAAATTTGTACAAAATGTAAAATAGAAAAACCCACAAGCGAATTCCATAAAGACAAAAGTAGGGAAGATGGGTATTATCCGAGTTGTAAAGTTTGCGTTAAGGAATATCAGATAAATAATTGGAATAAAATTTCAAAGCAAAGAAAAGTATATAAAAAAAATAATGTTAAAAAGATAAAAACAAAACTAATTAACTATTATGAGCAATATGTATAAAAATACCGAAACTATTAATTATTTACTTGGCGAGTGTCCTTTTCAGTGTAGTTACTGTTATAGAAATAATTTAAAAAAGCAATATCCTGTTTTAAACAAAAGATATTCAGGTGAAATAAGAATAGACGAAAAGGCAATAAGCAAGAAAATGCCGACCTTCAAAGGAGACGTATTTGTTTGCTCAATGATTGACTTATTTGCTAACAAAGTCCCAGACGAAATGATAAGAAAAATATTAGAAAAATTAAAGGAAAATCAAAATAATACTTATATCCTGCAAACCAAAAATCCTGCCAGATTATTGGACTGGATTGATAAAATAAAGTTATTAAAAAATGTTATTTTGGGCACAACAATAGAAACGAATAGAGATTATAATGAAATGTCAAAAGCACCTGTGCCATTTAATAGGGCTTGTTCTATGGAACGTGTCAAAGAAGAATCATATACAACCAAGCAATTTATAAGCATAGAGCCGATATTAGACTTCAACGCGAAGTTATTTACAGAATGGATAAAAGAAATAGCTCCTGTTTACGTTTCAATCGGAGCTGATTCAAAGAAAAATAATCTCCCGGAGCCAGAACCACAGAAAATAAAACAGTTAATTGCTGAATTAAAGCAATTTACCGAAGTTCGCACCAAGCCAAATTTAAACCGATTAATAAATAAATAATATGAAAACATTAGAAGAAAGAATGGAACACGAAATAGAACTTGTTGAAAACGATGACAATTTCACAGAAAAAGAAAAGAAAAATAATATGAAGAAAAAAATTTGTCAAATAATAGCAGAACATTATCCTCACAGCAAAAATGACGTATTGGCAGTTTTTGATATAATAAAAACTTATGATGGCACAATAGAAATAATGAATTTTGCATCACAATTTGCAAAAAATCCTGTTATTTTAGCAGAAGAAGTAATGGAGTTAGGATATATTAACAAAAATGGAAACAACAAGCACAATATCAAAAGATAATCTATTACATTTATTAAAGTCGTTTGTAAAAACTGAAAACAAATACTTTAAACATTATCTTTGGTTAAAATACCTGAAATATCATTTGTATTTTCTTCTGGAGCAACATAATAATAAAGAATATTGGTCAGGCAAGGAGCTTTCAGATTTACGTTTTATTTATTTTGAATTAAAAACTAACGATTGCAGGGATATTGATTTTTGTAAAGTTAATAAAGCGGGTGATTTGTTAATGAAATAATTGTTAATAAAATAAGTTATGATATATTCAAGAGAACAAAGACAGTTAATGATTTGGCAACAAACCAAACAAGCCGACACGTTTGAAGGAGTGAGGTTGTTGTTAAATTTAGAAGCAAAAAGATTTTGCAGAGAAATATTAAACAAAGTAAGCAGGGATATTTTATTTTTTCGTATTTTAGCAATATGTTTACCTTTAATATTACTTATATTAATTATATTAGAACTTTAAAAAATAAACTATGATTATTAACAGAAAAAGAGGAATAGAAATTGATTATTTAGTATTTTCAATTTTTAGATACAAATTTTGGGTAACTAAATCAAAGTACGCTAACAAATATCCGAGATTAGTTATTTGGGAAATGGTTAAAGGTAAAGTAAAAAAGACCTGGTCTGTTAGATTCGGTTAAATAATTGTTAATAACTTTTTAAAAAATAAATTGATAATGGTGTTTATAATGTTATATTTGCAAAAAATTAAATTCAGAATAATATAGGTGTTCTGAAAAAATGCTGTTGCCCTGTGAAAGCGGGACAATTTGAGCCATTATTTTCAACTGCCTATGTCTTTTGAATTTAATGGCTCTTTATTTTGAGGTTTTCGGAACGGGAATTATACCTGAAAAATTGAATAATGCAATTTTAAAAATAATTCAGAGAAGTATTACATCTTATTAGTTAATGTCCTGCTCTGTCGCACCACTGACAACAGGCAACAGTATACCGAAAGGTAAAAAACTAATCCCGACTGGGCGGGTAGAGATTGAGAAATACTGTTAATAAGTCATTATAATAGATTGACTTCTTCTAACTTATTAAAAACAAATATTAACATTACTAATATACTGGGAAAAAGTGGTATGGGAAAAATAAATTAGCAATATCAAAATAAATGACTATATTTACAGTTTATTAAGTAAAGCACAATGAAAAAGCAAGATAAAAAGTGGGAAAAAGTAGTCAGAAATAAAAAGTGGAATGAAAATCAGGCACTTATAAATAATGCTTATAAAGATTTAATAAGTAAATTAGAACGTTGCCCGACTATATTAGAAATTGCAGAAAAAACAGGACTTAATAGAAATACAATTAGCAAACATTCAAAGGATATTAAATTAGAAACTTATATAAACAGCTCATTGCGTTCACTGACTCCCGATGTACTTGTTTCAATTTATAATTCAGCCAGAAAAGGGGTACCTGCAAGTCAGAAACTTTGGGTACAATTAATGGAAGGCTGGCGGGAAGGATTAGACGTAACAACCGGTGGGGAAAAACTAATTGACTGGAAAATAGAAGCAAAAAAAAAGAATGGAAACAAGTGAGGCATACCTAAAATATTTTGATAATAAAAGCCGATACCTTATTTTCAAAGGCGGTGAGAGTTCAGGTAAAAGTTATTTCATTGCTAAAAAGTTAATTTATAGAATTACATCAGAGCCGGGACATCGTATTGTCGTGGCTCGTAAAGTTAGAGCAACAGTAAGAGATTCAACCTATCAATTAATACACGAAATATTAACAGATGAAAATCTAATAAGTCGGTTTGAGATAAACAAGTCAGAGTTTAGATTTACAGATAAGTATAGCAAAAGCGAAATCGTAATGATAGGAATTGACAGCGTAGAGAAACGAAAGGGTATGCAGGGTATAACAAGCGGGTGGATGGAAGAGATGACCGAGTTTGAAGAGTTAGACTTTATGTATATAGATAGGCTTATAAGGGCTGACAGCGACAATTACAAGCAATTAATCGGCTCTTTTAATCCCATAGATGAGAAACACTGGGTAAAAGCGAAATTCTTTGACAACCCTACTGATAATGTAGAAACATCAGAGACAACATATCACGATAACGACTTTTTAACACAAGAGGCAAGGGATATAATTGAGCAAAGATATAAGAATAACGAATATCTATACAATGTATTAGTTTTAGGTAAGTGGGGTAGAGTAGCAAGAGGCGGGGAATTTTATAAGAATTTTGAAATAATAAAAAATACCGCTAAATTAAAATACAATTCCTACCTACCACTTCATATAAGTTTTGATTTTAATGTTAATCCTTATATGACTTGTATAATCGGACAGTTGAACGGAAATAAATTATTTATCTTTGATGAGATATGTTTGGCTAATCCTTTAAACACAACCAGAGCGGTATGTAAAAGGTTCAAAGAAATATATCCTCAACATAGTTCAGGATTGTTTATTTACGGCGACCCCTCTGGTAAACACCAGGACACCCGAAGTGAAAAGGGACACAATGATTTTAAGATAATAGAACAGGAGCTTGAGCAATATCACCCACAATTTAGAGTAATGACCCAAGCTCCATCTGTTGTAATGCGGGGAGTGTTTATTAATACCGTTTTTGCAAGCAACATAGACAATATTGAAATATGGGTAGATTTACGATGTTCTAATTTTATTGACGACCTTCATTATCTCAAAGAAAACAAAGAGGGTGGCAAGCTCAAGCAAATAGTTAAAAAAGACGGTGTTAGTTTTGAAAAATATGGGCATTGCTCCGATGCTTTTGATTATATGTTTATTGAAATATTCAAAGAAAATTATAGACGTTTTCAGCAGGGTACAAAGAAATCGGTATATAAAGTAGGGCAAGTAGTAAAACCAAGAGGTTTTTAGTGTAAATAATCCCCGCAGAATTTACACCGAGTACAAATAAATGGGGATATATTTGTAATGAAAAAAGCAATAAGTTAAGGGTATTTTAAATTGTTAATAAATAATGAATATATATTTTTGAATTACAAACATAGGAATTATCTTTGTTGTTTATTTCATATTAATAACAGGAGGTTTTGATATAGTTTCGTTGTGGTTCTATTGATAAACTTCCTGTTTAAAAACCACAACATTATGAAACAATTAGAAATTAATTTTGAAAATGAATTTTTTAAAAACATTGAAAGTTACGAGGAATTATATCAAATATCTACTTTTGGCAGGGTTAAAAGTTTACTTTTTAATAAAGAGAAGATATTAAAACCATACAAGTCTAATAAAGGTTATTTTATTGTACGGTTATTTAAAAACAATAATACTAAACCGTATTTAATATCAAGATTAGTAGGAATGCATTTTATTGCCAACCCCGAAAATAAGCCACAAATTAATCATATAGACGGAATTAAGGCAAATAATTATTACAAAAATTTAGAGTGGGCAACTTGTTTAGAAAATATTAAACACGCTTGGGATAACGGTCTTATTCAAAATCCAGGGAGACCATATAAAGAAATAAATGGTTATCGTAAATGTACAGACTGCGGTCTGTTATTGCCCGTTGGTAATTTTTATTTAGTATATCACAAAAACGTAAAGAAATATTTTTATCATTCTAAATGTAAAAATTGTTTCAAATAAATTTGCAGGTTAAATTAATTGATTATCTTTGCAGAAAATTAAACTATGGAAACCGTTAAGAAAATAGTATTTTTTAATGAGACAGATTGGCAGAAATATTGCAGTAGCTATATTGCAATTGAATTTATTAGCAATAAAGGAAATAATTATTCGTATCATCCGCCTTTTGAATGGAAGGATTTAAAAGAAGCAGATAATGTAGTAAATTTTATAAAATATATTAAAAACCATATTGGACACCATTCAGAACATTTAACACCAATTAATCCAGATACGGTACTCAATCAATTATTTAATGAGTGTCCAGATTATAAAAATAAAATACACCCTAAAAGCAACAATTAAATTATGGCTTTCTTGAGAAAATCCGATTATTATAGTTTAATATCAGAAACCAACCTGAATGTAGTTATTACTGATACCGATACCTTTTTGGCAGACAGGCAGAGAACAGCCAAAGAAGAAATATCCTCTTTTTTGCGACACCGATACGATGTAAACCAGATATTCAAAGATATATTGACTTTCGTATTAGCTAACACCTACGCAGAGAATGACTTAATAGAATGGTCGGAAGATGCTTATGTACCTGCTACAACTTACAATACCGATGACCTTTGCAGTTATTCAGACAAGATATATCAATGCAACGAGGACGGAGTTGCAGGAGTTTGGAACGCAAGTAAATGGACTGAACTTGCAGACAACGAAAGTCTATGGTATGCCAGACAGCCCACAACCGACAATCTACCTTCCGAAACTTTTAGTTACACTCAAAATGCTTATACTGGCAACCACAACGAAATCACAGGTTGGGATAAAGCAACAGATACTACATTATACTTTAAAAGGATAGAAAAAAGGATTTATATTTTCAATTCAGCATCTAATAGAACAACCGGCTATCCGAGTGAAGGATATTTTGAATATGATGCTGGGGGTGTTGATTTACCGATAACGAAAAAAGTCTTTACAGGCGACAATGAAACACTGGGCGGATATATTGATATTGTAGGATATGTAGATGACTTACAGGAATGGAACGTAGTAGCGAGTAAATACTGGACTTTAGGTGACAATAGAAACGCAAAGATAGTTGAATTAATGATTGACATAGTTGTTTATCACACTCACGCAAGAATACAACCGAGAAACATACCAGAGATACGCAAAGAGCGTTATGATGGAAACGACCCCGACCAAAAAGGCGGAGCAATAGGATATTTAAAGTTAGTACAAAAGGGTACTGTTCAAATGGATTTACCCCGACACGATGACGACCAGAGGGGTCAAAATGTTACTTGGAACTCAAAGAAAAAATTAAATTGGGATTACTAATATAATAGACAATGTTTAAAATACCATATACAAATATACAATTAGGCAAAGCCACAGCAGAGGTAACAAAAAAACAACCAATGTCGCTGAAATTAATTGAAAAGATTATTCAGATACAAAAAATAAGAACCCGCAGAGATGTAGAGGATTGGAAAAGTGCTATTAATACTGCTCAAAGTGTATTATCACCCAACCGCCGATATTTAATTGATATTTACGAAGATATAAGCAGGGACGGGCATATAACAGGAATTGTCAGAGCAATAAAGAATAAGATAAAAGCAAAAAACTTTAAAGTAGGTGATGACGACAAGCAAACAGAGATATTTCAGCAAAAATGGTTTTTTGACATTATAGATTTGTTTGTTGAGAGTTATTTTTACGGATATTCTCTATTACAATTCAAAGGCATATCGGATAATACTTTCACAGGAATTGAAGAAGTGCCACGTCAGAATGTAGTACCGGAATTTGAAATGGTCAATAAATACGCAACGCAAACAGATAAAAAATCAGGCATACATTACAACCTGCCACCCTACAATAAATGGACACTGTTTATCGGCTCAAAGAAATTGGGCTTATTTGACGTAGCAGCACCGCACGCTCTGGGTAAAAAGAATTTGCTGATTAGTTGCTGGCAAAATGCAGAGCTATTTGGTATGCCTTTCAGGAAAGGACACACAGACGTAAACGATGAAACCCGCAGGGCTAATATGGAAAAAATGCTTGAAAATCTTGGGACAGCAGGCTGGGGACTTTTTGATACTGACGATACTCTTGATTACATTGAAGCAACAAAAACAGACGCTTTTAAGGTATATATAGAGCCGATGAAATTCAGTAACCAAGAAATCAGTAAAGCATTTGCAGGGCAAGTCGGTGTATTTGAAGAAAATGCGTATGTGGGAACTTCGGAAGTACACGAAAGGCTATTTGAGGAGTTTATTAAGGCATTTTTAAGAGACAGCGAATTTCTGGTTAATAATGAGTTAATCCCAAAAATGCAAAGATTGGGAATTGCTATTAAAGACGCTTTCAAATGGATTGACGAAGAACATACTACCAGAACAGAGAAGGTCAATCAAGTTGCCAATTTAAGCAAAACATTTGAGATTGACCCTGAATTTGTAAAGACTTATACGGGAATAGATGTTATAGGGCAAAAGGCAGGTATGCCAACCGCTCACGAAAGTATAATTAATGAAATTCAGGATTTATATAAAGGATTTGAAAATAATAAATAATTTATGGCACGAACACTGAAAGAAATATACGATGAAATTATATTAGAGAAACAGACTTTTGAGAGTTTGGACACTTTGTTACCAAATCCAGACACTGCACAAATTTTTCTTAATGATTTGACAGCCGCTTCAAAGGTAGCAGTATGGCGGTTAATGTTTTGGGTATTAGCAGTAGTAATATGGAGTCATGAGCAAATCTTTGAGCAACACACAGCAGAAATTAATGCTATTGCTGAGGCAATGATACCTGGAGTAGTTTTGTGGTACGCTGAAATATCAAAAGACTTTCAAAACGGTTACGATTTGGAATGGACTGACGGAAAGTATCAATATTCAGATACAACCTCACCAGAGGCAGTAGCGCGCCAGATAGTAACACAATCGGCAGTAGTTGAAAGTGCGGGTGATGTTATAATAAAAGTAGCAAAGGGAACGGTTGGCTCATTTTCAGCACTATCAGCAGCGGAGCTAATAAGTTTTGCTGAATATATAGATAAAATAAAATTTGCTGGAACGGTAACAACATTAATCAGTGATGTAGCAGACGACTTACGATTAGCTCATACAGTATATTACGACCCGCTTTTAATTGAGTTAGATAGTAGCACTCCACAAAGAGCAAAGTTAATCAGTGATGGCACTTACGTAGTTGAGGAAGCAATTACTAATCATATTCAGGGTTTGCCTTTCAATAGCAAATTAAGAGTAATAGAAGAAATAGACGCAATACAAGACGCAGAGGGAGTTCTGAATGTAGTGGCAAACGAAGTACAAGCACGATACGGAATATTAACACACACAGACGTTATGGCAGAGACCGACCAGAGTTATCTGGCTCACGCAGGTTATCTGGCAATGGAAACCAATTTTGAATTGAGTGGATATTATGATTATCCAACAAATACAATACCGACATTAACATATATAGCAGGATAATGGAAACAAGAGTAAAAATAACAAAATGCGACAATAAGGACAGTATCGGATTAGAAGGTACACTTTATACAAATCTTGCTTGCTTTCATGCAAATGCGGGAATATTACCAATGATTGAAATATTACAGATAGATAAAAAAGAAACTTGTATTGGTATTATTTCTGACAATAAAGTATTTTGTTGGACAAAAAAAGATAATTGGAATGTTGAAATTATAAGGGTATGAGCTTTAATCTAAATATAAAAGACATATTATTTCAGGTACTGCCTAACGATTTCAGGCAGACTAAATATTTAAGCTATTTATACTCAATCGGCAAAGTCCTACAAACTCTGAACGATAGATTTTATGGCGACAATCCTTTGATCGATTATGGCAGTTATATTTATTGGAAATACCAATTACAATTTTCAGGGCAAACAATATATTTAGAGCATTACTTAAATGATAACTATGATGAAGCACAAAGGCGGATATACATACAAAACACAGCAGGTGGCAGATTATATCTGTTCAACAAAGATGAATTAATAGCACCTGTTTATTTTTATAATCTCTGGGACAGCACTAATCTATATAGTAATTATGAATATTGTGTATATGAAAATATAGTCTGGAAGGACACAGGCGAGGGCAGTAATCAAAATAAGCAACCGGGAAGCGTGCCACCATATTGGGAAGACACAGGCGACAAAGTGCAGTTTTGTTACAATTTAGGTGAGACCGAAGGAGTTTATGATTTTATTGTTTGGATACCGGCAGGGATTAAATATGCCTGTGGATTTCCTGACTATATAAAAATGAAAAAGCAAATTGACAGGTATCGGATTGCGGGCAAAAGATACAATGTACAAATATTTTAAAAATGAAAAAAATATTTAAAATTAATATAGATAAATTAATAAGCCCTGAGGCAATAAGCTCAATTAAAGTAAATAAAAAAGGTTTTAAAAAATTGAGATTAATGAGTATAAATCTTATGCTATCTGCTCTAAAACAATGTAATAAACAATATCAAATTAACAAGTTATGAACAAATTAAAAACATATCAAAATAATGGCGGGCAACCCTTTCTAATGAACGACCTGCGGTTTCTGTTAGGTCAAGACGAATATGTCACAGCAGGAATTTACAAAATATTAGAAGGTTACTTAAATAGTTTCGGAACTGATTTTATTATTTCAGGTTGCGTAGCTGCGGGAGCACCTGGCTCAATTACAGAAGGTTGGATATTTTTAGGCGGTGAGATTATCAAAGTGGATGCA
>SDBU01010401.1_pt1 | contig 10322 bp, 28 predicted proteins | sample 2277071 | NCBI WGS metagenome assembly SDBU01 (sample SAMN10397929, study PRJNA504765) | marine sediment metagenome | isolation source: marine sediment core GS08_GC12, 126 cmbsf | place: Arctic Ocean: Gakkel Ridge, Loki's castle | collected 2008 | reverse complement strand
TAGATCATGAGTTCCCCGAGGCCTTTACCCTTTACTGATAAGTCGCTCATTACCCCATAGTCAGGTGTGGGCCAGGATATTCGTTGAATCTTCTTGCCTACTATAGCCTGCCTGATAGCATCGTAGAAGTTCATTGTTTCCGGCTTTTTGGTGAGTATGTTAAAATCCACTACATTGCCTTTTTCTGGTTCTTTGGTTTTGTCGTTCATTTTTCCTCCTATTAATGTTTTCATTTGTCAATTTTCCCTTCTGCTATTTTCCTTAGTTCTCCAGCAGGCTCATCCCCGTCATCAGGATAAGTACCATGTTTCATAAGATATTTAACTATATTTTTATGACCTTTTCTAGCTTCTTCTGCACTATCATAACCATAGTCAACTATTCCAACAAAACTTTCTTCTTCTTCATCATAATATTCATCTTTGTCGCACCGCATTGTTACGAACTTTCGGTCTGATGGATAAACATTTTTATCCCATCCCTTGATATCAAAAATTATTCCTTCGCCAACATTAACGTCTGTTTCAATAACAGTATTTTTCATAATATTTTCTGGTATATCAGTTACAAGCTTTTTCCATTTCACGCCCCTGCTATTCTCTTTAGTCGACCATTTCCTCATCTCTCACCCCCCTCCGGCCTCAACCCCACATTTTTATCCCCTTTGCTGTATAACCTGGTATTATATCCGCTTTTGTCTGCCAGGGTCTTTTGGTAGTCTTCGATATCCCAGTGGTCGGGCCTGTGTATTTCGGCTTTTATGAGTGCTTCGATTAGTTCCCTGACCCGTTCATGGCCTGCTGGGGTGGATTTGAGTTTAAGTATGTGTTCCTTGATTATGCCTTTCATTTAGCCTCCAATTTATTCCATTCTTCAAAATAAATTTGATAATCTACTTTCCATTCTTTTATTTTTATTGCATCTTCCAAGACTTCAATACTGCAATCCTCCTCATGGAAATCAAACGGTAAATTACCATCTATTGATATATACTCTTCTGCTAATTCTCTTGTTGAGAAAGCTGCTAAAGGATAATCTCTACTTTTATTCTTATCCTTTCTTAGCCAGTTCTGGTAATTAGTGAAAGTAGGTGGTATCCCGTTTTCTTGTGCAAATGCCCCGAACTCTCTATAATCCTCGCTTAATTCGTACCCTGCTTCATTTATTATTTTCTTTGTAGCAACGACAACATAAACGATTTTATATGTTGTGTTTATTAATTCTTTTATTTCCTTTTTAGTTTTCTTTATCTCTCTCATATTCTTCCAGCCTCCTTAAATTTTTCGTCTTTGGTAATCCTTAAATACTATTTTTCCCGGGGTAAATTTCTTTGAATTAGTAAGATTTATTTTTGATACATTGCTTTGTTCTTTTACCTTGTGGCTTTTGTTGAAAAACTTTTCCTTTATAAATCTTATAATCCTATCCCTTAATCTAGTAAATATATTTCCTTCAAGGACAGTCGGTGCTAACCCAACTTTCCTGTCTATTTGGAGTTTTGTATCTAACATCACTATGCCAAATAAACTGTGTATTCTATGTTTTGCTTTTTCTATTCTCCTACGCTCTTTTCTCCGCAGTTCATGTCGGTGTCTTGATTTTAATCTTCGTTTACTTTTAGTGTCCATTCACCCTGCAACCTCCTTAATGTATCTTGGTAAAATTGGATTGTTAGTTTAACTTCTTCACGCTTTTTGATTAGTAAATATTCGTAATCATCTGGTCGGTTCTTTAGTAGCCATTCCCTGAATTTCGGCCAGTCCTCGTGTACGGATTCTTTGGTTCCCACATGGCAGGAAAAATCTAAATTAATTCCATTTCTTAAATCCCATCTAGTCGCTTTATTCTTTCTTCCAATTATGTGATGTGAGTAAAACATTCCCCCCGATTTACCACATATCTCGCAATATGTTTTCCTAATTAGATCACGCCATATATCATCACATCGATTTTTTAGGCTCGTTTTACTTGCTTTCCTCATCTTATCCTATCGTATAATATTTTGTTCCACCCAAATAGTAAGTTCTTGATCGGTGCAACCTAATTTTCCCAGAACTTCTTCTCGAGACATTTCTCTTGCGTTGAAATTAAGATTGTTCTTATTCACTATATCATCCCGAATGTCTATATACCCTTCTTCCAGTTTTAACTTTGGGTAACTGGGTGTTTCGTCAATAGTGATAAAATCTCCCTTTTTAAACTTTTCAATCTTCATTGTTCCCCCTTATATATTGATGTTATTTTTTGATTAATATTTCAACTTCTTTGCCTTGAACACTTTTAAATAATTTACTCCCATCATCATTATAATCTATGAATAGCTTCCTCCAAAATAACATACCGCCACCAGTGGCAATCACTTCTCCGGGTATAGCTAGGGAGAGGATTTGAGATATTGCATAACTTTCGTTAAAATAATCGTTACCAACTCCCTGAATATTATATATATTTTCGTGGCTGTCTTTGAATATCTTCTCCACCTCTTTAGCATCCAAATACTTGACCTTTGGTTTATTTTTGAGGTTTCGTATCTTGCTGATTGCTTCTTCGATAAATGTACCCTCGCCAGTTAAGGCTTTCATATCAAGTTCATCACATAGCATTGTAATAAATCTTAAATTCTCTTTTGCCCTATCCCCATTCTCTTTTCCGAGCCGATCTATTTCAATGTCTTTGGCTTCTATTTGTCTTTCCCACCAGCTTTCTCGCATTATTCACACTCCTTTAATATTATTTGTATTTTCTTGCCATAATATTTAACAGTTTCATTTATTATCTTTGTTACCATTTCGTTTCCCACAATACCCTCACATATAACTTTACCCTGTTGGGGGATATTTAGTTTAGATAATAATTTTGTGGCAAATTTCTCAATCTGTTCTTCATCTAATTGCTCTCTGCCACTTTCATGAAAATACTCATTTAGATCTTCCATTGCATCAATTATTATTCCCTTAATATTATCCTCTGTAGGTACCTGTTGGGGTATTAGATTGGAGATTAGATTAGTAGCACATAAAATATCTCCAGAGGTTTTTCTTTCTATTTGATATCTGCCCCCAAACACTCCTTCCAATATCCCCTTTACGGATTTTTTATCAAGCGTACCCAATTCTTTTAGGATGGCTTTGCGAACTGTTTTAACCATATAGTCTACTTTTGCTTTAGTTATATCTAGGGGTAGTATCCCTGCATCTTGCAATTTTGTAACCATTTCTAATTCTTCATTATTCATTTTTGCTCCTTTAATACTTTTATGGCTTGTTGGAGTTCTTTTTGTTTTTCTCTTTCTTCTTCATATCCATACTGGTCATAAGTTGGTTTTCCCACCGACTTATCTATTTCCTTTTCTAATACTTTAATAGCATATTCAAATTTCACATCTCCCCCTTAAACGTAATTGTTAATCCCAGTGTGTCTTTTATGTTTTTGATGGCTTCCTTGACAACATCATCGAGATACATTTCGCTTATGTCTCCATCAATATTGATATTATCATTTATCGCACTACCTATAGCAGCATCAATCGCATCTTCCCAAGTGTCATATTTGTAGTTATTTGGCATGGCTCTCCTTAATCGGCTTTCCTAAATTACATCCAGTGACCTTTTTACCCTTTCTACCCTCTTCTTCAATCCATTGTGCTGTATCCCTTGCTTCACAATTATTATCAAACTTACATTGCTTACATTTTATTTTCATCACTTCCTCCTAATCGATAATAAATATGGTAAATAGTAGGTTTTTTATTGGGTGTCCATATCTTCTATTAAGCCATCCATGTAATCATCATGCATACAGTCAATGCAAAGTCTGTCCCAATATTCGCAAGGGTCTAATCTTGCACCACATCGCCTACATTTCATAATCCCTTTCATATAATTTGATGTTATTTTTTCTTTTTTCTTTTCTTCTTCTCTTTTAAAATACCGCAAGTATCCATAATCGATGGTAATTTCTTTTGGTCAATAAAAACCCATTCAACTACTCGATAAATAAGATTACTCAAATTAGGCTTTTCTCTTTCAATAGATTTATTTATCTGGTCTTGGATTCTCCTAAAATTTAGATTTTTCCAATCATAGTATGTTGAAATAGATGATTTCAGCAGTTTTTCAAGTTTTTTTATCTTCCTGGCTTTTTTCTTACAACCTGGACATTCGATGTGTAGATATCTTACCTTATAATTGTCACCTTTAACATTTGTAGTTGTTTTTGGTAATTTCATTTCTTCCTTTCATATAATTTAATAATCGGCAAGGCAACCGATAACCGATAAAACAGAAACCTTGCCTACACACTGTCACCCTTCTTAGCTAAGGTATAATAAACCTCCTTAGTAATGGTTTGTATCGGTTTAAGATTGTCATTTTCTATCTGTATCTATAATTACTATCTCGCCTTTAGCTACTTTTTGCCAGAATCTTCTATGTAGGGTATGTATAACTACATTGCCGATAATTCCGGCTACCCCGAGTACACTAAGCAATATTATTACCCATAGTGGTGCCATTATTTCCTCAACCTTTCCTCACAATTAGGGCATACCCTCATACCCATTACCTCGCTGTTACAGGTGGGACATTTGGTGGTGATCATTTACCCTCCAATAATATTTTTGTTAATGAAGGCAACTTATCAGTTATTTTTCTGATTTCTTCTATGGGTACTGCACCTTTTGCAGTTTCTTCTAAATATTTATCGAAAACATTCGTACTTAAAATAGGATTGCAGTTTTCACATCCACCTGTTAAGCCACATTCGCAATTATATAGTGGTAATAGTATCGGATTCCCTAAAGTGTCATATTCTTTCACGCCCTTGCCCCCTCTATAAACTGATCTGCCACATCTTCCAGCCAGTAAGGTTTGTTCCCGATGGTTACATAGATTCCGAGTAGCTTGACTTCGACGGCCCGTTCACGCTGGTTGAAGTAGCACATAACGGAGTGGTGATCTAGGGTGTAGCCTCGTATCTGCATTTCCTTTTTGTAGCGTTTTTGTTCGGTGGTTAGTGTCATTTTGGCTCCTTATCTTGTACGATTAATTTGCATAGTTTATCTATTACCCCCGATAGGCTTTTATCCATAACGTCTTTTTCGTAGTCCACCAATATTTCTGTTACTTTTTCTCGGTCGAGTGTCTGGACCTTAATATCGCTATAACAAAAAGGACACATCAGTTTATTACTCACTGTCATCTATTTTTACCTCCCTAAACGAAACTTTATAAATTTTATCTTTAAAAAATACCTCTCCAACTTCTTTTTGCTCTTTAAATTTTTCTTCATATTGTTTAATTTCATAATTTTTACTTAATATAATTTCTATTAACCTGTCTTTATCTAATTTTTTTAATCTTTCTATTATCATTTCACCTTACCCCCTTAAATTAATAATCTTTTTGTGGTTTTCTCTTTTTCTTATGGTCTTTCTTTTCTAAAATTAAATGATATAAAGTTGAATCCCAGTCTAGCAGCCATTCATAGTAATATTTAACATCATATCTTTTTTCAATTAAGGCACATACTTCAGTCAGGTGTTTAACAGCTTTGTCCACCTTAGGAAAATCATTCCTAAAATAATTAATCCAATACTTTTCTCTTTCTTCTTTCTCTGCTTCACTTGAATGTGCGGACGCAAATAGTCGGGTAGTGGATTTATCGGTTTGGTAGGCAAGGATTAAATTATATTCATAATCAGATATTTCCAGTCGATCGGTTTCCCGGATAGCCCAAGAGTCAAACTCATCCCGGGTCATGCTTCGTCTTTCAGCCCGGCCATTGATGAAGCTATTAATCTTATCTAGTGTATTCCCAGGTATTAATTTTTCTTCCATTTATCTTCCTTAATTGTATAATTTTCGGAGCATACATCCCAATCTTTAAACTTCTCAAATCCACGCTGTAGAAATTCTGGCAATGTCCACTTGTATTTAAAGTAATATTCTTCCCCGTCTAGGATTGCTTTATAGTTGAGGATTGATTCTTTAATTTCATCTGCTGTATAGCCATTATTGATTGTACCTTGAATTTTACTACTCATAGCAGTGGTCATTTGCTTATGAGTTATTATTTTCTTCAGGTTCCAATAGTTGAATATATCCTGTATATATGTCTTTTGTATAGTTGTATTCTTTTGTGTCCCCCCATTTGGGTTACTTTTGACACCCATTTGGGTTACTTTATTACCTGAATCGGTTACTTTTTGTAACCCATTTAGGTTACTCTCCTTGGTAACCTGTTTAGGTAACTCCCATAAGTCATAATCTTTTTGAATAGCTAATTTCTTATCTATAACCACAATCATATTCTTGTCCCGGAGTTTCTTGATAGTCCTAGAAACGTGTTGTTTTAATATGCCCGTGATCTCTACAATCTGCTTCTGTGCGATCCAATCAGACTTCTTATTATAGCCGTAAGTCTTCCTGACAATCAGCCAAAAGATTCTATGTTCATAATTTGACATATAAGTCCTTATCACTGCTTCTAATAATTCATTAGCTATTTGTGTAAAACCATTTTCGAGTTGTACATTGGCCATATTTAAAACTTAAATAATTCATTTATTTTTTAAGGTCAGTAATCAAACAATCTAAAAATCTGCTTATCTCAATCAGCATTTCATCAGTCGGGATAACATTACCAAGTTCTACCTGGGATAATATTACCCGGTTAATTCCAAGATGATCTGCCAATTTCTGTTGAGACACCTTTTTGATATTTCGCCATTCAGCGATTGCATTCTTTGTGGTCATATAATTCCTTTAAATTTGTGTTTTTACCCTGATATCAAGGCGATATCAATATATTATAACAGATTAGGTGTAATGTCAAACCTAAAATAATACTTCCTGCCCCAGCCTCTTTACCGCTATATCGCAATATTCTTTTGATATTTCTATGCCTATACATTTACGGCCTAAGTCTTTACAGGCTCTTGCTGTGGTGCCGGAGCCGAGGAATGGGTCGAGGATTGTGTCGGTTTTATCTGATGAAGCAATAATTATTCTTCTAATTAATGAAGTTGGTTTTTGGGTAGGGTGCCCCCATCTATTTTTCTCACTTTTAGGTTTTAACCATACATCATCTGAAACATCAGTTTTATTAAATTTAACACTAAATGGGAAGTAGTCGAATCTATCATCCAAATCTAATAACTTCTTTAATAATTTATAGTGTTTCAATGTAGGCAAAAAGTTATCTTTTTTGTTTCCCATATAGCTTGAGGCACACCCTCCGCCAGTCGTAGCCCATCCGTAATATTTGTTTATATCAGAAAGCTTTAAACCCTTTTTAAGCCTACCTACATTAAGATATTCTATAAATTTCTTATGAAGTTTGTCTCCAATATTATCTTTTATAAAATAAAGTATGTGTTCATGGGAATGATTAAATCCATTATCACCTTTCCACCCATCCTGTCGATACCAGATAATCCAATTTTTTAACCTTAATGATTTAGTATTGTTAATGATAGTTTTTACCTCTGATACCGTCTGAAACCCACAAAAGATATAAAATGCACCCCCCCATTTCAATAATCTATCACAATTAATTAGAACTTTATCAACAAGAGATAAGTAAACATCGATATTCAAATTATCATTTTGAAAATCTTTACCAATGTTATAGGGTGGATCAGTTATTATACAATCAATTGAATTGTCCTGCAGTGTTCCCATCACTTCCAAGCAATCCCCATTATAGATAGTAATATTTTCTTCCTGATAATATGGTTTCATTTCTCCCTACTCGCTATAGCCTGACTCTTAATAATCCAAGTGTCCATTTTCTGCTTGCCAAAATTTACAGCATCAAGATAATCTGCCCCGAAGTAAAGGTCTATTTCAGCCTTTTCTGGATTGTTCGGCTCACACACAGGGCATATGTCTACTATCAGCCAGGGCATTATGGTCAGGTCCTTCCACCACTTGACTAAAATGATATCCCCTATGTCTGCATAGCTGCTCTTGGCAACTGCTGCAAAGTTACGGGTCATGCTGTATTTAGCTATATCCGTTCCATCAGCTGCGTAATTATCTACCCCCTCATCCTGACTTGAATAAGCTGAAAAGACTATCTCTTCCCATAAGCCTATTTCCTCGGTGCTGTCATTAGCTTTAACTTCAGCCATGTATTTTTCCCAAGTCATATTATTGGTTTCAAACATTTGCAGGCTAACTGGGAGCCATTCATCGGTCATGTCATCCACCTTATCCTCTGATTCCTGTACCATTATAGTCATCTTGATATTATCCCTGAATTTCATATAGGCGAATAGAGAGGATACTGCAAGTGCTACTGTCAGAATTCCTATAGCCCATGTCTTGATATTACTCATTAAGCGGAATTGGTAATTGGTTCGTTTCTTTTTAGTGGGTGTCATTTTTGCTCCTTTGATTTATTTTGAATGTTTTAATTACTCTTGGGATAGTACAACCATTTATAATTTTAAACATATAACAACCTTTTTCCCCTTTTACAGTTTTAATAGTAGACTTAAAATCACATTGGTTACAAATTTTCATTTGCATATACATACTAGGTGAATCATTATATTTTTTTATTTTCAATTTACCCCCCTATCGGATTATTGTGCATATTCAAATAAAGAAATCCTGCTCCTATGAGTAGAAGACTACAAATAAGATACAGTATAACATTACCACCATATAGGTCGTCTTGCCCGTTACACTTATCAACAAACCAAATAATACCCCCGAATAAACCTATTAAGCCAATAATTCCGCCAAAAGTAAAACCCATTATCGCCCATATTAATTCAGCCATTATCTATCACCTTACCCCCTTAAATTTGGTTTTCATATTACCTCCCAAAAATTAGTAGTTAAATACAATGCCCCTGCTATAACAAGGCAGCCGATAATGAAATAGAATGTTACCCTCATTATTATTATGTCTCGTTTAGTCATTTTGTACCTCCAAATATTATCTGTTAATTATTATGCTACCTTCTTCAAATCGGACACATTGGTTAAATCTTGTTTTAACTATTACCGGGAAACTACCTTCCATATTAGAAATTAGAATTTTTTTGTCCGGCATCTCTTTTTTAACATCTGCTAATGTCATTTTTTTGCCACCGATAAAGTAAAGTGGGGAAATATTTAGTCTATCACTTTCCATTTTTACTTCATTTTCAAAAGTTATTTTTCGGTCAAAAATCCTAAATGAATAAGCAGACGGCGGAAACCTTATATTAGCCACCTCTCTATCCGGAATCTCATCAACGCTAGTTTCCGCAAATAGTGTTCCCGGAAAGTAATACTCTACATAATGTTTTGTTTCAGTTTTCATTTCATCCTTTCACTAAAATATAATAAAACCGCAAATAATAATATTACTGCTATGATGATGTTCCTTGTTAGGTCAGTTAGCATTTAGTAGTTCCTTTAGGAGTTTGATTTTGGCAATGAGGGGATTGCTTTCGGAAAACTCATAATTTATTCCCTCGCCCAATCTTACAATAAACTCTGTCTTATTCCATTCGGTACAATATCTCCACCCAAGTTTATGGCATATCCCCACTATCTCATCATCTAAATCATCGCCAGTTGGAAGCCATGTAATGTATTTTCTATGATGTTTAGAAGCGTATAATGTACCTCTTGGATTAACGTCTATTAATCTTGTAACGCCCCCATAACGTACATAATCGCCTTTTTCTAATTCGGGTCTTAACCCCTGTATCTCCTTACAATCACATTCCTTGATATACTCTTTAGTAAAATTATTCAAAACATCTCCTCCTGTCCTTTGTTTACAATCATCCCCCGGTAAGCTTTCATCATAACCGAGTATTTCATTATCCGGCTTTCGTATGAGCGTACCATCTTCATTAGTTCATGGTCGTTAGAAGCCCAAAAATAGCCTTGTACGGTACTTCCAATTGGTTTGTGGTGCATAAGTACCATGTGCCGTTTAAGTTGGCGTAGTTCCCGGGTGGTGATGCCTAAGATCCTTGATAAAATTTCTGCTGGAAGTGCATTATCAATTCCATAAGCATGAGTCTTCAGTAGCGGAATTAATTCTTTATCTGTCGGATAAGCGTGGGTATTTAGTAGCCAAGTTAATTCTTTTTCAGTTCTTGTCATTATGCCCCCTCTGGATGTTTTTTATTGAAGTCATCGGTAGTTTTATTTTCATCAATCTTGTCATCTAACAAGTCAAACATTTCCTGTATTTGTTTCCAAGTAAGGTCTTTTTTAGATTCAGCACCGTATTTCTGTAAGATATAATCCTTTATTTCTACATCAGTTTTCCCAGCTTTAGCGGCCATAGTACAAAGCTTTGTAACCTGG
>SDBU01010399.1_pt1 | contig 10323 bp, 8 predicted proteins | sample 2277071 | NCBI WGS metagenome assembly SDBU01 (sample SAMN10397929, study PRJNA504765) | marine sediment metagenome | isolation source: marine sediment core GS08_GC12, 126 cmbsf | place: Arctic Ocean: Gakkel Ridge, Loki's castle | collected 2008 | reverse complement strand
ATCATCTGACAAGAGTCGTGCCCGGCAGAGACTTTCCTCTCGAAGGCGACAAAGTAAAGGTGTGCGATATCCGCAACGCCGTTGAAGGCGACACATTCGGCGGCAAGAAGCTTCTCTTCCGCAAAGGCATCGAAGTCGGCCAGGTCTTCAAACTCGGCACCAAGTACAGCATTAAACTCGGCGCCAAATTCCTCGACGCAGACGGCGTGGAAAAGCCCTGCCTGATGGGCTGTTACGGAATCGGCATAAACCGCATTCTTGCATCCGCCATCGAGTGCGGCCACGACGAAAACGGCATGATACTGCCAATCAGCATAGCGGCCTGGCAGGTGATCATCGTGCCGGCGGGGGCAACCGATGAAATCACCGCAGCGGCTGAAAAAATCTATGATGAGCTGATGGAAAAAGGAGTCGAAGTCCTTCTCGACGACCGCGACGTTCGAGGCGGCGTGAAATTCAAGGACGCCGACCTGATCGGGATCCCGCTTCGAATCACCGTCGGCAAAAAATCCCTGGCAGAAGGCAAAGTCGAGATCAAACTGAGAAGCGAATCCGAAAGCAAAAGGGTCGACCTCGACAACGCCGCCGATGAAACCGTCGCGATTGTAAACTCCCTGAAAGAAAAGCTTCAATGTGGACGCTCAACAAACCCGAACCGGTCAAGCTGATTATCGGGATACTCGCCGCCGACGCCGGGTGTCTCGCTGCCGCACGCGACAGCATTGGCTCCGAATTTGGCCCGGCGGACCTCATCAGCGACGTCTGGCCCTTCACCCAGACCGACTACTACGCCGACCAGGCGGGTGAACACATCCTCAGACAATTCGTAACCATTGACAAGCTGATCGATCCGGGCGAATTAGCCGCTATCAAGCACAAGACCAACAAGATGGAGCAGGCGCTTGCGGTGCAGCTTGACGTCGCCCTGCCCCGCCCGGTGAATATCGATCCGGGCTATATCGAGCTTTCGAAACTTGTGTTGGCTTCGACGAAAAACTTCTCGCATCGCATCTATATCGGCGATAACATGTACGCAGAAGTTACTCTGACTTACAGCAAAGGATCGTGGCTTGACTACAGATATACCTTCGCCGACTACAAGCAGGACAAGTACCATGACTTCTTCAACAAAGCCAGAGAGCGTCTGCTCGAACAGATAAGAGGCGTCTGACACCGAATAGATCGGGCAATATGGATTTCGAACAGAGAGCAAAACAGCGATACGAAGGCGCCGACGGAAGGGTCTACCACGAAACAAAACGCTCTATTCCCGACGAGGCCTACCCCTGGGTCGCCAGACTCCGCGCAAAGAAGATCAGTCCCCATGTAAACGGCGACGATTGCGTGTTGGAATACGGCGTGGGCACGGGCTGGAACCTCGCCGAGTTGCACTGCAAACGAAAACTCGGCTTTGATGTTTCCGAGCATCTGGCCGACGTCGTCACCGCACACGGTATAGAATTCATAAAGGACATCAAGGCCGTCGAAGATTCGTCGATGGATGTCGTTATTTGCCACCATGCACTCGAACACACACCCGTCCCCCCCGATGTCCTGAAGGAAATCGCCCGCCTGCTTCGACCGGGCGGCAGATTGCTGCTGTTCGTTCCATTCGAAAAAGAAAAACGCTATCGTTCTTACGACCCCGACGAGCCCAATCATCACCTCTATTCGTGGAATGTCCAGACCATCGGCAACCTCGTCCGGGAAGTGGGATTCGAAGTTGAAGAAGCCGGACTTGGCAGATTCGGCTATGACCGATTCGCGGCCGTCCGGGCAAAACGCTTCGGCCTTGGCGAGCCGGGTTATAAGCTCATAAGAATGCTTGTGCATCTCGTCGCGCCCATGCTCGAAGTACGAATTATAGCACGGAAGATATGACCGAATCGAAGAGTTTTAAGGAGAACGAACCATTTTGACCATGACCATTCTGGCGACTTGCCTGTTTGCAGGTGCCTGCCTGTTCTCGGCGATTCTGACGGGCGTTGTCCGGCGTCTGAGCCTGCGCACCGGTTTTGTCGCGCGCCCGGCGGCCGACAGATACCACACCTCTGTCGTTGCCCTGGGCGGAGGCATCGCCATTTTCTGGACGGTCGCCCTGTTCATCCTGGCGGGCCTTTGCATAGTCAAATTCGGCATAGCCGGCGGCGGGATCGGCTGGTTCAACGATTCGGTAAATGTTCACGCCGAAGGTTTTCTCACCAAAGCCGGCGACCTGCTGATCGTCCTGGCGGGCGGCCTTGCTCTGCACCTCATGGGACTCTGCGACGACAGCAAGCCAATGCGACCCCTTATCAAACTCGTCGTTCAGTTCGCCGTCGCAATCGTCATCGCCGTCTTTGCCGATATCCGCGTGGAGTTCTTCATTCCCAACAGGATCGCCACAACCGCGCTGTCGGTCGTATGGATAGTTTTGATTGTCAACGTTTTCAACTTTCTCGATAACATGGACGGCCTCAGCGCCGGCATCGCGGCGATCAGTTCGGCGGTCCTGTTTACCGCGGCAGCCCTTTCGGGACAGGTCTTCATCGGCGCACTCGGGCTGGTATTCATCGGAAGCCTGCTCGGCTTTTTGCTGTTTAACTTTCCGCCCGCTCGAATCTTCATGGGCGACAGCGGCTCGATGATCGTCGGCTACTTCGTCGCCATCATCACCCTGCGAACAACATATTATCAGCAGGAATTGCACACCGGTCTTTACGCGGTACTCATGCCGCTGGTCGTCATGGCCGTGCCCCTGTACGATTTTATCAGTGTAACCTTTCTCAGGATCAGCCAGGGAAAGAGTCCCTTCGTCGGCGATACCCAGCATTTTTCGCATCGCCTCAAAAGACGCGGCCTCGGCGACACACAGACCGTCCTGACCCTGTATCTGGCAACGGTTTGCACGGGTATCAGCGCCGTATTCCTCTACCAGGTCAATTTGACGGGTGCGATTCTGATACTGGCGCAGACGATTATGATACTGACAATCATCGCGATTCTGGAAAGTACGCAAAGTCGGCCTCCATCGGACCGGCACGAGTAAACGACACAAGCACCAAGGGGCACAATGAAAGAACGCATCAAACAGGTCCGGGACGCTTCATTCAAACGGTTTGAATACGTGCTCCTGACGGTGTGCCTCTGCGTACTGGCGGTACGGGCCATGTACGTCGAAAGCCCCCACGCCGGCCTCATGGACCCCAAACAGATACTCACCAACGAGGCCTTGAGCCTGATTCTTTCAAGCACCCTTATCCTGACCGCCGCGGCATGGTTTCTTGTCGCCTTCTGCCGACGAAAGGTCTCTTACCGCTTCAGTGGAATTGAAATCGCCGCGGGGCTTTTTCTTGCCGCAGGGCTCATCGGCGTATTCGTCGCATCGAACAAACGCGCTGCCGTTACCGACATGCTAACTATCCTGGCGCCGATGCTGACGGCGGTCCTCCTTATACAAATCCTGAGCTCTTCGTCGAGAATAATACTCGTCCTGCTGATCGCCTTTGCGCTGGCTGCGACCGCAACATATCAGTGCACCGACCAGTTCTTCACCAGTAACGAAGACATGATTGCCGACTACGAAACAAACCCCCAAAAGCACCTCGATGTCATCGGCGCAGAAGAAGGCTCGTTCCAACAAATGCTTTATGAACACCGGCTCTACGGCAAAGATATCCGCGGCTTCCTCACTACGAGTAACTCCACCGGCTCTTTCCTTTTGCTGTCGGCCTTTGCGGCAATCGGACTTTTCGTCGATGCCTTCAGAAACCGCCGCGACAAGTCATCACATGCCGCCGTTGTCTGCCTTGGTGTTGCAGCGGCGGTCGCCTGCGCCGGCCTTATTCTTTGCCGCAGCAAAGGCGCCCTTGCCGCAGGCGCGGTTTGCGGCGTGATGTTTGTCGCCGCCCTTACTCTGGGAAGATACCTGCACCGCCGACGCCGGCTGCTGCTGGTCCTAATCATCGTTGCTGTCGCAATCGGCACGTTCGTCGTCATCGGCTACGGAACGTCGCGAGGCACGCTGCCGGGCGGCGCTTCCATGCTGGTCAGGTGGCAATACTGGGATGGTGCGGCAAAAATGTACGCCGATAAGCCGCTGACAGGGGTAGGCGGGGGCAACTTCGCCAACTATTATCCGCACTACAAGATCCCGGCGGCGCCTGAAACGGTAACCGACCCCCACAACTTTGTTCTCAGCCTGCTCAGTCAGTACGGACCACTCGGGGCGATCGGCTTTGTCGCAGGCTTTGTGATAATCCTTTGCAGAGTTGCTTTTTCCACACCATACAAAGACCCACCCGAACAGAAGACGGGCAGCAATCCACCGAACCCCAGGCCGTGGGGGGCGCTGTTTGGCATCGGTCTTACGCTGCTTGTTGTCAGACCTGTTCTGCTTGCCAGCGACCTCGGCAACAGGCCCGACGTGATGATCTACGTCATCATCATTCTCTACATTGTCCCCCTTGCCGTCTTTACCGTTGCCTTCTGGCTGCTGTGGGCAAGCCAAAGTGAGCTGGTCCAGCCCGGAAAAGCTACGCAGATAGCGCTGTTCTGTGGAATCACCGCCGTCGCCATTCACAACCTCATCGACTTTGCCATTTTCGAGCCGGCCGTAGCCACCTTGTTCTGGACGATGACCGCCTGCCTCTTTGCCGTGAATTCACAACGAACCAACGCTGGGCGTGTGCAATTTGCCCTGCCGAAAATCGCTCGCCTCGCCATCCTGACGACAACGGGTGCATTGACTTTCGCCTTGCTGCACTGGGCCCTGATACCTCCGGTCAGGTCGGGCCGCAATATCCAGAGAGCCCTCAACGACGTATTCTCCCGCATCGAACTGTTCGACGCGGCGGCAATCGCCGACCCGCTCAGCCCCAGGCCTCTAAGCCTAAGCGCCAACGCCTGCCTGCAGCAGTACACCGAAGGAATCACACGCGACAAGACCCTGTTGCAGATAGGCGCCGACCGACGGCGCAGCGCAATACAGCGAAACAAGGCAGGCTACAAGAACTACCGGAAACTGGCCGAGATCTACGAATTGCAAGCCGCGACTGCCGCCTCACAAAGCGACCGGCTGGAGGACCTTCAGCGGGCATTTGACGCACTGACCGAGGCCGTCGAACGTTATCCCGGCTCGGACAGAATTCACCTCAAACTCGCACGCCTTGCAGAACTGCTCGATCGTGATGACGCGGCGACGACGCATTACAAAACCGTCGTTCAAATCGAAGACAGTTATCGCGACCAGTTCAGGGTGATGTATCCGGGCCGGAAACTATTCAGCAGACTCGGAGAAAAGAACTATCAGTTCGCCAGACAGCGATTAGCCGAACTCGAGTAGGGTGGGCTCTTATCCCACCGCCCCCCATACCGCCGAGACATTGCCGCCATCCCTTCGACATTCGACATTTCTCTGTTCGATGTTCTGCGGTTCAAAGCTGTAGGGTGGGGCTTGCCCCACCGCTGCGATTGATGGTGGGGTAACCCCCCCCTACTCCTCGGCCTTTGCGAGGATGTCGTCGGGAATATCGAAATTGGCATAAACATTCTGGACATCGTCATGGTCTTCCAGGTCTTCCATAAGACCAAGAATCTTCCTGGCGGTATTGGCATCGGCAACCGGCACCATGTTCTGCGCAACCATCGATATCTCAGCTATTTCGGTCGGAATCTCTTTTTCTTCGAGCCCCTTCTTGCTGAACATCCAGTTCACACAGCCGCTGGCGCCGAGAGAACCGCCGCGTTTTTCAAAAATCTTCTTTATCTCAGGCGCCGTCCGATTACGGTTGTCCGTCAGGCCGTCCACCATCACCGCCACGCCGCCGGGAGCATAACCCTCGTAGAGCACGTCTTCATAGTTTATCGCGCCTAACTCGCCTGTACCTTTCTTCACGGCCTTTTCAATCGTGTCCTTCGGCATGTTCGCCGCCTTGGCCTTGTCGATAGCGTACCTCAGCGTAAGATTCTGCCCGGGGTCCCCGCCGCCGGCCTTGGCCGCCACAATAATCATCCGCGCGATCTTGCTCCAGACCCTGCCGCGCTTGGCGTCATTAGCCGCCTTCTTGTGCTTTATACCCGCCCAATGAGAATGTCCTGACATATCTCACCTTCCACCTAATGAATAACCTTGTTCAGCGGGTAAGTGAAAATCCCTGAAGCACCCGCTCGCTTCAATTCCGGCATCAGCCGCCGCTCGATACCGTCGGCAACGATAATCTCCACGGCCACATACTCGCTGTCGGCAAGTGTCGACACAGTGGGACTCTTCTCCGCCGGCAGAATCTTCAGTACCTTTTCGAGGTCGCCCTTTTTCACATTCATTTTCATGCCCACCGTCGTCTTTGCATCAATGGCGGCGTTTAGCAGAATCGCAATGTTCTCGATTTTCTGCCGTTTGAACTCGTCGGCCCAGGCCTTTTTGTTGGCGATAAACCGCGTCGTCGAGGTCATGATCGTATCGACGATCTTCAGATTGTTGGCCCGCAGCGACGATCCCGTCTCCGTCAGTTCGACGATCCCGTCGACCAGCCGGGCCTTGACCTCGGTTGCACCCCAGCTAAACTCCACCTTGACATCGATGTTCTTGTCTGCAAAGTACTTCCTCGTCGCATTGACCAGTTCCGTTGCTATGATGCCGCCTGCGAGATCTTCGGCGCCGCTGATATTCGATTCGTTCGGAACCGCCAGCACCCACTTGGTCGGCCTGCTTGTCGCCTTGCTGTAACAAAGCTCACAAACCTCCTGCACATCCGAGTCGTTTTCCACTATCCAGTCATGACCCGTAATGCCCGCATCAAGCACGCCGTCTTCCACATACCGGCTCATTTCCTGCGCACGAAGCAGAATCAACTGAATCTCCTCGTCGTCGATCCGGGGAAAATAGCTTCGCTCATAGTCGGACACGTTGAAACCGGCCCGTTCAAACAGATCAAACGTCGCCTTCTGAAGGCTGCCCTTGGGAATTCCTAATTTCAATATGTTTTGTGACAAAACCCGCTGTTCCTTTCAATTTTCTTTCTCTATCAAGACTTTTCCAAAAACATGTCAAATCGCAATTTTGCAAAAGTCCTCCACTACTTCTTTTTCGGGGGGGCTGTTTTTTTCTTCGTCGCCGTCTTCTTCTTTGTTACCGTATTCTTCTTCGTCTTCGCTTTGTCCACACCGCCCTTTTTCTCATTTGATTTATCCGCCGCCGTTTCAGCAGGGATGGGCTCGGCTTCCACCACAGGCCTGGCGGGAGGTTTGAATTTCCTGGTTGACGTCTCGCTCTGGCGACGCAAAAGCGAATAAAACTCGTAATCGCTGCTTGCTGAAATCTGCCTTTCGAGGAAACTTACGATCTCTTCATCCGTTGCCGCGGGGTCAACCAGGTCGTCGGCCTTGAGGTATTCGATCATTCGCGGCGTCAGAGGAATCGCATGGCCGCCAAGCGCCGTAAGAAAACAGTAATTCACGACAAACTGACCCGCCGCCTGGAACTTCTCTAACTCTTTGCGTCCCTGACGCTTGCCCATCTCCTTGAGTTCTTCCAGGCCCACCTTGTCAAACTTGTGGAAAATCGCGTTCAGCACCTCCGTCAATCTATCCGCCGTGCGCCTGGCAGCCGCCGAATCCGAGCCCAACACTTCGGAGATCTCGTCCGTCCGTGACACACGCAACTCATTCAGGTTGATGAAGTGCTCATTGATGCGCTTGCGAATCGACCTGGCCTTTGACGACCGGACGTTTTCGCTTATGATTGCATAAACAATCGCTTCGACGGGGTCGTCAAACACTACCGCCTTCACCTTGCCGTGCTTCTTCTTCAAAGAACGGCGAAGCTTGCCGATTGCCTTGGCGTATTGTTTACTGTTTTTCATGTGTCCCTGCCGGTCAAGTCAATCCTGTTCGTTTTCTGTCTCCGTTTCCACCTGACCCTCTCTCGCTCTGAACTCCTTGGCCGCGGCGTCAATCAACCGCAAAGTCTCTAATGTCTTGCTCAATTTCGTGTCCTCGTAAAAATGCAGCCGCGGACAAAACTTCGACGTCATCTTCTTGCCGAGCCGCGCCTGTATATGTCGCTCGGCATGCTGAATACCTTTCAGCGTCCTTCTGCGATGCTTTTCATCGGTCGCCATGATGCTCAGGAATACATCGGCATTACGCAAATCGGGCGAAATATCAACCTCGGTCACGCTGACAATGCCCTGAATTCGCGGGTCGCTGAGGCGATTGGCTATGGTATCGCTGACCGACTCCCTGATGACCCGGGCCACTTTCTCCTGCCTTCTGGATGGTCCACTTGTTGACGACATATGTGTCAAACCGCAATTTTTCAAAACTTCAGCAAGAATTTGATTACAGGGTCCGGGCGACCTCGACAATCTCATACGCCTCGAATACGTCATCCCTCTTGATGTCGTCAAAGCCGGCGATCTTGATTCCGCACTCTAATCCGGCCCGGACCTCCTTGGCATCGTCCTTAAAATGCTTCAGCGACTCGATCTTGCAGTCGTCCTTCAGCACAACGCCGTCTCGAGTCAGACGCAGTTTAGCCTTACTCTTGACCACGCCGCTGTCCACATAGCACCCTGCTATCGTGCCGATACTGGAAACCTTGAATGTCTCCCGAACCACCAGCCTGCCAAGGTGACGCTCCTGGAACTCCGGTTCCAAAAGGCCCACCATGGCGTCCTTCAGGTCTTCGGTTATTCGATAAATAATATTGTACAGCCTGATATCAACGCCCCTGCTCTCGGCGATCTCCCGGACACGTTCGTCCGGAACCACATTAAACCCGATCACAATCGCACCCGACGCCTCGGCCAACACAATATCACCTTCGCTGATTCCGCCCACCGCGCCATGAAGGATCTTGATCTTGACTTCATCCGTGCTCAGGTCCGTCAGGTATTGATCCAGTACATCCACCGAACCCTGCACGTCCGCCTTCACAATCAGGTTCAATTCCTTGATTCGACCGGCCTCGATCTGACTGAAGAGGTTGTCAAGCGTAATCTGCGCCCGCTGCGCCAGCGACTTTTCACGCGAGCGGATCTTGTTCTCTTCGGCGGCGTTCTTGGCGGTGTTCAGATCATCCACACAGAAGAACTTGTCCCCGGCCTGGGGCACATCACCAAGGCCTGTTATCTCCACCGCCATCGAACTCGTCGCCGACTCGATGCTGCGACCACGGCTGTCCGTGAGTGTTCGCACGCGACCGAAACCAGTTCCCGCCATGACAACATCGCTCCTGGCAAGTTTGCCCTCCTTGATCAGCAGCGTCGCCACAATACCCTGCGTCGGAGTCATTTTCGCTTCGATGACCCATCCGGCGGCGGATATTTCACTGTCCGCCTTGTAATCCTTCAAGTCGGCAATATAGTCAAGGTGTTCGATCAAATCTTCGATCCCTTCACCGGTTGTCGCGCTGGTCTTAACCACCTCGGTCTCGCCGCCCCATTCCGTCGGCGTAAGCTCGTGCTCAGCCAACTGCCCGTAAACCCGGTTGATATCGACGCCCGGCAAATCAATCTTGTTGAGCGCAACAATAATCTCCACATCCGCAGCCTTGGCGTGATGGATCGCCTCAATGGTTTGCGGCATGACACCGTCGTCGGCGGCAATGACCAGCACAACGATGTCGGTCATATTAGCGCCGCGTGCCCGCATCGCCGTAAACGCCTCATGGCCCGGCGTATCGAGGAAGGTGACCTTTCGCCCCTTCCATTCCACAAGGGAGGCCCCGATGTGCTGGGTAATTCCGCCTGCCTCACCGGCGGCCACACTCGTCGAACGAATCCTGTCCAACAGGCTCGTCTTGCCGTGGTCGACATGACCCAGCATGGCCACCACCGGCGAACGTTTTATTACGTTCTTTCGCTCGGCGTTTTCAAACTCCTGCGCCATTTTCTCAACTAACAGTTGCCTGCGTTCAACAATCAGTTCCGTGCCCAAATCCATCGCGATCAGTTCGGCAAGATCGGTGGGAATAACCTGGTTGGCCGTTGCCATATGCCCCTGCTGCATCAGTCTGCCGATAATTTCACTGACTTTGACTATCAGCGCCGCGCTGAGGTCCTTGACCGTAATGGGCTCACTAATGGCGGCCTTTTCAGGCCTTTCCAACTGAGTCATGTCCAAAGTCTTCTTCGTTTCGATGTGCCGGGAGGGCCTTGACCGAAGCGATTCTCCACGCGCCGCAGCCAGCCGTGCCGCACGTTCCTCGATATCCCTTGCACGCATCCGCTTTGTTGGAGCCTGGCGGGGCCTTTTGAACCCGGTGGCTGCCTCGCCCACGTCCTTGCGACGCCCGCGCGTCCGGTCCCGACCTTTTTTGCCCTTAACCGCACCGGGTATTTC
>SDBU01010398.1_pt1 | contig 10324 bp, 10 predicted proteins | sample 2277071 | NCBI WGS metagenome assembly SDBU01 (sample SAMN10397929, study PRJNA504765) | marine sediment metagenome | isolation source: marine sediment core GS08_GC12, 126 cmbsf | place: Arctic Ocean: Gakkel Ridge, Loki's castle | collected 2008 | reverse complement strand
TGGATTATACGAAAAATGTACTTTGAAGGAGAGAATGAAAAACGAGTAAAGGAACCAAAATCAGTAATTGCAGTTATGATATTTTCAATTATTTTCATAGTTGGAATTGGAGTTTATCCTGAACCAATATTGCAGTTTACAGAAAGCGCAGTTCCAACACTTACGGCAATTTTGCCTTAAACATAGTAAATTTAATTAAATTCTCTAAATGCGATTTTGCATCATTATTCTGAATTTTTCTTAGACCAAACTTTGCTTTTTCAGAATAATTTTTTAGTAATTCTTCCATTTTATTAAATACATCACGTGGATCAGAACTCTTTTTGATTAACAAATTGAATAATTTATCTTCATTTTTCCAGTCTTGAAGATCATCTTGAATTTGATAGGCGATTCCAATGTTTTTTCCATATTCAGATAATGTTTCAATTTGTTCTTCTGATCCTCTACCAATAATTGCACCAAGTCTTGCAGCAGTTTCAAACGCAGTAGCCGTTTTGTATTCCATTACTTTGAGGTAATCATCAAATGTTACATCCTCGCTTTCTTCAAGATGTCCTTCAAGAATTTCACCCTCACTCATTAGCATCGCAGTTGTTGCCAAGTCCTTAGTAATTCTAGGATTGTCAAGTCTTGATGAAATATTTAGAATTAAACCTAAAACAAAATCTCCTGTAAGAATACTTGCGTTATACCCATATTTGATATAAAACGGATCCTTCTGTCTTCTCAGTGTTTCGTTATCAATAATGTCATCATGGATAACTGATTCTGTATGAAGGAGTTCTACTGCACATGAAGCAACATATGCATTTTCATCAGCTTTGCTAATGCTTTCTGCAGCTAAGATCAGAATAATTGGTCTGATTCTCTTTCCTCCATCTAAGGCATATCGGAGGGGTTCAATAAATTCAGATTCTGAATATATTTCCAACAAGGATTCTAATGATGAATTAATTTTTTTTATATAGTTTCCATAGGTTTCTTGAAGTGGATTAATTTCGAGATTTTTTCTGCTCAAATATAGCCCTTATTGAAATGTTTTTTTGTTTGAATATTAATATTTGGTGCTCCCATCGGGACTTTCATCTTTAAGATTTTGAACCCGAGATCACCGCCTTGAAAGGGCGGTATGCTTGACCGGTCTACACCATAGGAGCCCGATTGCATCCTACTTTATTATCCATAAAACCTTTTGGAAGTTGCAAAGATTTTTTTATCCGTATTCTTCGACAACATTCATGAGTTCTCTAATTCAAAAAATTGATGAAATGATTGAAGAAAGAAGTTTGTTAAAACATAAATTTTACCAAATGTGGTCAGATGGAAAACTCACCTTAGACTCTCTTACAGGTTATTCAAAAGAATACTTTCAACTTGTAAAAGCTGTCCCTGGCTTTATGACTCCTATTATTGAAAAAGCTCCAGGAACAGTTGTAAGTGAACTAACAGGCAATCAATTAGAAGAGATACAACACATTAAACTATGGATTGGATTTTCTCATGCCCTTGGTGTACCTGAGAATGAATTGAAAGAATATGATGGTCTTGAAAAAACAAAGCAAGCAGTTTCAAAACTTACCTCGTTGATGAATACCTATGAAGGTGGAACATGCGCTATGTATGCTTTTGAAAAAGAAATTCCTAAAATCAGTCAAATAAAGTTAGATGGGTTGGCAGATTTTTATGGTATTACTAGTGACGAAGCAACAGAATATTTCAAGCAACACACTGAAGCAGATATACGTCATGTAGCATCGTGGAGAAAAATTCTCGAAAACTCTACCCAACATGAGAAAATGATTGAAATTGCTGATCAATCAATTTCTGCGCAAAATGTGTTACTTGACAGTTGTTACGAAGCTTACTGTTAAAACTCTATAACATTTTATTAAGAGAATCTAAACTGTTGTTCGAGGGCCCGTAACTCAGCTTGGTAGAGTAACCGGCTCATAACCGGTGAGCCAAGGGATCGAAGCCCTTCGGGCCCACTTTTTACTCCTAATTCCAAATCTTAGGAGAAAAATTCCATTAGTTTTAAAATGAGAAAAACGTTAGATTATGTGGCTGCAATGAAGAATCAGAGTTATATCTGAAAAATGATGTGAAGGCATTTGACTGAGCTGCCTAAAATAACCATGGAACATTTTAGAGAATTTGATTTTTAACCTTCTCTAATATTTTATTGTCTACTAAATTACTTTGATGGAGAATTTTTGTAATTTCTAAAACATCCGTAATTTGATGTAGATTTACTCCTTGTGATTTTAATTCTGAATCTGCACCTTCCAATCTATTGACAATGACATATGCGTCATTTAACACCAACCCAGATTCTTTTAGAACTTTAATTCCATTTGACATTGATTCTCCAGTTGTGGCCACATCATCAATCATTAAAACTTTCATTCCCTTGCTGGTAATACCTTCGATGGATTTTGATGTACCATGCTCCTTCTGTTTACTTCTAACATAAATTAGAGGTTTTACAGTTTCAAAGGCTAAAGCAGTTGCAACAACCAATCCTCCTGTAGGCACAGTGGCTATTGTATCAAAATTATCCAATCCTATCTTTTCAGAGATTAATTGTTGAAGATGTTTTATCATTTTTCGAAAAATGTGTGGATAACTAGAGGTTAATCTTAAATCAATATAGTATGGGCTTTTCTTTCCACTTGAAAGTGTAAAATCTCCAAACTTTATTGCCCCTTTTTCATGTAAAAAAGTTGCAAAATCTTTTACAAATTCCACACCAAAATTAACAAAACTGGTTTTATTTTGGTTTGTGTTTTCGTTGAATTGTGCCTGAAATCTGGTTAAATTACGGTGCTACAAACGTAGTTCTTGATATAAGAGCAGAAAACCTTGATCAACAACTAGAGTCCAAAGGCAACTTTCTAAATGATTTAGAAATTGGTGAAAAACTAGATGGCCTTGATATCTCAAAACCTATTGAATTAGTTGTACTCAATAACTCAGATTCTGTAAAAAGAACAATAAAAGCAATTTTTGAAAAATTTGAACAAAAATCTGTTCAAAAACCTAGAATTTTAACAGATAAAAAAATGGTTAATTTGATAAAGGAATATCTTCCAGAAGGAAGCTCTGTAGCAGAGTTTAGCGATCAGATATCAAACTCTAGTCTAGTTTTCGTAGGAGAAATGGAATTTGATGGTCTATTTGGTTTTGAAACAATAGCAACACGACTGATTAAAAAATTTGGAAAAGAAAGCATGCTTTCTGCCTATGAAAAACGGAAAGAAAATCTGCCTGTTCCTGGACAAGAAACAGAAAATATCAAAATTGCTCAAAATTTTGCAGACGGGTTTGAAATTACAGCAATTGAGATTGCGGCCAATTCTAAAGGAATTGTTGATTTGTCAGTTGGCCATCCAACATCCACTATGTCTATTTCAAAATCTCTTCTTGCATCAGCTGAAAATACCGTTGAAAAACACCGTACTTTGATGATTAGCACTGGAAAAGATACAAGTAATGATACATTAGGAAGATCTTTAACAACTCTATGGAATTGTAACAAAGCAATCAAAGATAATGGACTTGGAATTTTGCTTGCAGAATGTACTAATGGAATTGGTTCAGAAGCTATTCAACAATACTTGGAAGGAAGAATGAGTTTGGAGAGACTAAAAAAACCTGCAAAATATGTCAACGGTATGGAAGATCTGTTATTTCTAACAGAAATCCAAAAACGATTCCAAGTAGGAATGGTATCTATTTTACCAGAATTTTATTTGAAAAAACTAAACATAATATCTTTTGCAGGAATTAAACGAGCGATGGATCATATACTCAAAATCCAAGGAATAAAGCAAAAAGTTGCTGTTGTATCTGATGGTGCACACATTCTTTTAAAATGAGAATGTATCTGGAATTGGGGCACACAATATTGCAAGACCAATTACTAAAATGTAGAGACCTATTCTTTTGGGAGTTAATGGAGTTATATCATCAAGTGGTTGTGCACCAGGACTTCGAGAACTTAAAACTAGAATGAATAACGCCATGAACCACAAATTCAAAGGCCACATTAAAACTCCAACAGTCGCATAAGTTGCTATCCTATGCCATTTAGCACCAAATAGAGTACGAGCCATATGTCCACCATCAAGTTGCCAAGCAGGAAGTAAATTCAAAAAGGTAATAAAAAATCCAATCCACGCTGCAAATAATATTGGTGTCATTAAAACTTCATTTTCATCTCCACCTTTTCCAAACATTGCTAGAGTTGCCTTCATAAAGATGGGTTCTCCTAAATTCCATTCCATCAATCGAGATTCCTCATAAAGCTCTTCAGCTAATTCACTGTCAATTACAGGAACGGTATATGCTGCAAAAATTGAAACCAAAATTGCAATAACCAAGCCAGCTATAGGCCCTGCTATTGCAACATCAAATAATATTCGACGATTGATAGTCATTCCTGTTGGTTGGAAAATTACAGCTCCAAATGTCGGAAGGAATCCGATTACTGGTAATCCAGGTATAAAGTAAGGCCAAGTAATTTTCAGTTTATGAAACTTTGCTGCAATCAAGTGACCGGTTTCATGAATTCCTAAAATTCCTAGAAGAGATAATGTGTATAGTCCTGCCATCTCGAGGGGATCCCCGATGTTAACTAAGCTATTGACTCCCTCTGTTCGAAAATAACCATCAATCATTACAAATGTTACAACGATACCAAAAAGTATTCTTGGTATCCAATGATTAGAAGTCCATCTTTTTTTCTGGGGTGGTAATCTTGAAACATGGATAAATACACCTTCTCTAGATCTTTGTATTCTTCCTATCAATCGTAGGTTTTCAAGCCTGTGAGATAACTCAATAAATTTCTCGGTAAACTCGGCATCCTCTATTTTGAATTCCATATACTCTAATGTCACCGTGATGTTACTGACCTGGAAAATGGATGATAAAAGAGAAGTTACTTCCTCTTGAGTAGGTTCACTCACTTTACCTAAAGCGAAACTTAATCAATTTAATGCTTTGTGGTTTAAAATTAAATATTTGTAGATGAGAACCTAAAGCATTGCAAGTAATACTTAGGCAAATCGGAGATTGTGTAATTCGTAGATGTGAAGCAGGAGACCTAATCCCGGTTATGGAAATAAATATGAAAACCCTTCCAGAACATTATTCAGATTATTTCTATGAAAGTTTACTTTCTGAATTTCCTGAAGCTTTTCTTGTTGCAGAGATTGGAGGAAGGACAGTTGGTTATATTATGTGCAAAACAGAATATGGCTTTTCTAATTTTAAGAAATTAGGATTTGTCAAAAAAGGTCATATTGTTTCTATTGCAGTACTTGAAGAACATCGAAAAAAAGGAATTGGTAAAGCACTTGTGGAAGAAGCAATGCATGGAGCAAAATCAAAAAAATGTGATGAGCTATATCTTGAAGTTCGATCTAGTAATACAAGTGGAGTTAAACTCTATGAAAACCTTGATTTCATTATTAAACAGAGACAAAAGACATACTACCGTGATGGAGAAGATGCCTTTTTGATGGCAATAGAGTTTAATTCCTAGATTCAAATAAATAAGTCCAGAAAACCTTCTAGCGCAATGTCAAGAAGACGTGCTACTGGAATTACAATATTTGTTTTGTGTATTAGCGGATTTTTTGTTTATGCGTATCTTCTGATGTTATCTGAATGGAGCCCAATAGTACTACAATTATCAATACTTATGATAGTGGGTGGAGTTCTTGGGGTAATTTCTTGGATTGGATACATGATGGCAACGACAAAATCATCTCCATCTTCAATAATCACTGACGATGATGAATAACAAATATTATTTTGTAATTTTTACATCAACAACTGTTTGATAATATCTAGGACCAACAGCCCTAACTAATTTAGAATTAATAATTTTTGATGTTACAGGACAAATTTCTTTAAAATGTTTTTCTGAAAGTTCTGGGGCTTCTGTTTTTTTGTCTGCATGAATATGAGAATAATAGTGAATTATTCCTTTACTTTTTGTAGCATTAATAGCTGAGCTTAAAAATTCATCTGCTCTTTCTGGCAGTAGCATTAAAACACGGTCTCCTTTGTTCTCTAATTGCTCTTTAATTATTTGAGCAGCATCACCTTGCAAAGAAACTACCGCCCCTGCAAGCTTGTTTAATTTTATGTTTTTTTGGCAGAGTTTTACAGCATCTGGATTAATATCAATATTGTAAACTGTACATTTTTTCTTTTTAGCAGCAATTATCGAGAACATGCCTACTCCACCAAACATGTTGATCACAATTTCGCCATCTTTTACTAGGCTCGAAATTCTATCTCGTTCAGTTGATAGTCTGGGAGAAAAAAATGCTTTTTTAACATCTACTACAAATCTGCATCCAAATTCTTTGTACTCTGTTTCAGTTTTATCTTCTCCAGCGATTAATTTCAGATCCCTTGTTCTAAAATCACCAGCAACTGATGATGATTGATAAAACACAGATTTTGCTGTCTTTACTTCATCCAGAAGGGTTTGCCCAATCATTTTTTTCTTTGACAATAATGAATCTGGAATTCTGACAATAACTATATCGCCAATTTGATCAAAAGCTGAGAAAAGCTCTTTACTTTCTTTTTCTGAAAGCTCTTTTTCAAGCGCTTTCTTCAGCATCCGAGTCAATTCTTGTAATAATAATTCCCAGAATCTTTTTGTTGTTTATCTAATCTACTGGCATCCTTGTTAACTCTAGGCCTGAGTGTTTTTTCATCTCTCCTAAACGTAATTTCTAGAGATTTGAGGAATTGATTCATGGCTTTAGTTTTTGATAGTGGTGAGGTTGCATGTCCTTCGACTCCAGATGTTCCTTCAAAAATTATCATTGAATCGGAAATAAGGTCCATTAGCAGTAAATCATGATCAATAATAATCGCAGATTTTCCGTAGGATCGGACAAATTTTTGAATAAACTTTGCAATAGCAATTCTATCTTCAACATCCATAAATGCTGAAGGCTCGTCTAATGCATAGACATCTGCTTTTTGCAAAAGACAAGACACAACTGCAACTTTTTGAAGTTCACCACCAGACAAGTTTTTGACTGATTTATTGTAAAGTTTTTTAATTTTGAGAGGTTCAACGATTTGTTCTTCTTCAATACTTCCCATGATTGGGATTTCGTTTGCCTTATCTAAAACAGAAATTACCTCAACATCAACATCACTTGTAAGATACTGTGGTTTGTAAGCAATTTTCACCTTCTTATCAATCTCACCTGAATCTGGTTTTTCTACTCCAGCAATCATTTTCATCATTGTAGTTTTGCCAAGAGCATTTGCACCCATAATTCCTAATACCTCTCCCTTCCGAACTTTTCCTGATTCAATTGATACTGAAAACGATGGAAATTTTTTCTCAAGTAAAGGATAAGATATTATCTCCTCTCCCTGTTGAAATTGTTCTGTTGTTGACGAAGAAGCATCAAATGTGAATTTTTTATCTCGAAATCGTACGTTTTCATTAGCTAGATATCCATCCAAAAACGTGTTTATTCCAACCTTTGTTGATAAAATGTTGGATACTATTCCATATGCTGCAGGTTCTCCATATAGGACATCAACGTAATCACTAAGGTAGTCTAGTAGTGTAAGATCGTGTTCAACTACCATTACGCTTTTTCCAATCTTTGTTAAACTGTGAATTACTCTTGCAACATTTGTTCTCTGAAATACATCATTGTAAGAGGATGGTTCATCAAAAAAATAAAAGTCAGCTTCTTTTGAAGTAGCAACAGCAACTGCTAACCTTTGCAGTTCTCCACCACTAAGTTCTTTGAGATTATTTTCAAGAGAATTTTGTAATCCTAACTCTTTTACTAAATCTCGTGAAACACCCCTTTCATCGTATTTTTCTAATAATTCTTTTGTAGTACCATCAAAAGCTTTGGCAACATTGTAAACTTGTTGAGGTTTAATTGAAGCTTTGATTTGATTATCTTTAATTTTTTCAAAATGTGATTTTAATTCAGTTCCGCTGTAATATTTTAAAATATCATCCCAATCTGGTGGTTCATTATAATTTCCTAAATTTAGTTTTAATTTTCCTGACAATATGTTAACAACAGTACTTTTTCCCATACCGTTTCTTCCAAGTAATCCAACAACTTCTCCCTTTCTAGGTGTTGGTAATTTGTATAATCTAAAAGAGTTTATTCCATACTGATGTACTTTGTCTGTAGCAAGCTCACTTGCTAAATTTATAATTGTTATTGCATCAAACGGGCAAACTTTTACACATATTCCACAACCATTGCAAATGTCTTCATCAATTTGTGCTTTTTTTATTTCTTCATTTAATATGATGCAATCTGCACCAGATTTGTTTACTGGACAATACTTTATGCACTCTAATCCACATTTTTTTGGTTGACATAATTCCTTATCTAATACTGCAACACGATGAGTCATGACGATAAACGCTTTTTCTTTAATTTATATTTCTTCGATAAATGGAACCCGTATTCTTATCAAGTTGATTAAATCAGTGAATTTTGAGTTACATTAATAGAGAACATTATAATGAATATTTTCAAGCCGGCCATAGCGTTGGGGTGCGACCCAGTCCCATTCCGAACCTGGAAGTCAAACCCAATGTCGCTGCTGTGTTACTAAGATGCGAGAGCTCTTGGGAAGCAGTAGTGCTGGCATTTAATTTTGAATACAACTATAACTAAGGAAATTATTTCAAAATTATGTCTAATTGTTCAGTTTGTGGTCAACAATTTTCTGATGATATTAGATTCCTCAATCATATGATGGAAAAGCATGGTTTTCGAAATCCAAATGTAGACAAACCAGACAGAAACAGTCGTGGTTATTAATTCAGTCTAGAAAGATAGTCAACAACAAGTCTTACACCAAAACCTGTTGCTCCTTTAGGATTATATGATTTCTTTTTTGTTGCATCTTGAGTCCAGGCGGTACCTGCAATGTCAATGTGAGCCCATGGTGTATTATTTATTGCATTTGCCAAAAATGCAGCTGCAGTTATTGTTCCAGCAGCTCTTCCTTTTCCAATATTTTTCATATCTGCAACATTTGATTTGATCATATCCATATAGTCTTGATTAAGTGGAAGCTCCCAAACTTCCTCAGAAGTTTTTTCTGATGAGTTCAAGATATTGTTTGCTAATTTTTTGTCATTACTAACAAGTCCAGCAACGTTATTGCCTAATGCAACAATACATGCTCCAGTTAGAGTAGCAAAGTCAATTAGAACACTTGGAGAATACTTTTTTTCCCCATATGATAATGCATCTGCCAAAATTAATCGCCCTTCTGCATCAGTGTTTAGAATCTCTGCTGTTTTACCACTGTAAAGCCTTACAATATCTCCTGGCCTGTAAGATTCTCTACCAGGCATGTTTTCAACTGAAGGAATGATACCTACTAAATTAATTGGTAATTTTAATTCAGAAACTGCCTTCATAATTCCCAAAACTGTACATCCACCACATTTATCAAATTTCATTTCATCCATTTTGTCACTTGGTTTTAAGGAAATTCCACCAGTGTCAAAAGTAACTGCTTTTCCTACAATCACAATTGGTTTGTCATTTCGTTTTCCTTTGTGAAGTTCTAATACAATCAATTTTGGCTCATTTACACTTCCTTGACCCACTGCTGTTATGCCACCAAATTTTTTTTGTTTAATTTCTTTTTTGGAAAAAACTTTGCATATGAGTTTATTTTTTCTAGCCATATCTTTTGCAAATCTCACAAGTTGATATGGTGGACAATCATTCGGTGGCAAATTTGCTATACTTCGTGCAAATAACACTCCTTCAGAAACAATTTGCGCTTTTGAAATAATTTCTTGAACCTTATGAGGGTTTGAAATCAAAATTGAAAGGGAAGGAGTTTGTTGACTTTTTTCTTTTTTGTATTTATTAAAAGAATACATCGAAAGTGTTGCACCCTCAACAACTGCAGTCACAAAGGATTTTACATTAATTGGAAACTTTTCAGGTACTATTAACGAAAATTCAGAAATTCCTAGACTACGTACTTTTTGTGAAATATTTCCTGAAACCATACGCAAAATATCTGTGGTAATCTTATTTTTTGGCCCAATTCCTTCAAGTAGGATTTTGTTTGCAGGAATCGTTCCAAAAGTCTGTATAATTGATAAATCTCCAATTTTTCCTTTAATTTCTTTAAGTGATTGTTTTAATGCACCATTAAGTTTTGGATTGAGTTTTCCTAACCCAATAAGTTCATTTGATTTTTCAGAAACCAAAGAACAAAGTATTTGAGTTTTTTTCTTATTTGGTTTGGTATTGTCAGCTTTTAT
>SDBU01010397.1_pt1 | contig 10324 bp, 13 predicted proteins | sample 2277071 | NCBI WGS metagenome assembly SDBU01 (sample SAMN10397929, study PRJNA504765) | marine sediment metagenome | isolation source: marine sediment core GS08_GC12, 126 cmbsf | place: Arctic Ocean: Gakkel Ridge, Loki's castle | collected 2008 | reverse complement strand
GGATGCTCCCGAGATGATCAAGATCGACGGTGAGCAAGCCCTTGATTTACATGATGAAATTATGATGATCGCCGGAGCGCTGCAATATGCTGATGAAATAGGAGAAATCCCATGGCACTAGTGACAGCAAGAGATTTTCAATTAGTCCCTGATGTTACAGGGGCTGTAGGACAAGGCTTACAAAATGTCCGCCAATTCCAGCAGTTGCAGGGTATTTCTCAGGCTCAGGATGTCACTGAACAAACCCGTCAATTAACCGGAATTATACTGGATAAAAGTCAGCCTCCAGAAGCACGAGTTGAAGCGCAGAGAGGTTTAACCGCGCTCAACCCACAAGCGGCTCAACAGCTTCAGACGCTTGAAACCGGACAGAGACAGGCTTTCACCCAGGAACAACAGGATGAACTACAAAGAGTCTCACAAGCCGCGGTAAAAATACAGGGATTACCCACCGATGAGGCGAAACTCGCTGCTTTGAGAACCCGAAAGGCCCAACTAGTAGAGGGTGGAAAAGGCACAATCGAGACGGATAACGCACTTAATGCTTTCGAGAGTGGAGATTTCGTATTGGGGAATCAGTTGATTGATAACGCCGTTAAAGTAGGTGTGAGAGCCGGGTTTATTTCTCAAGATCCTGAAAAAGCCTTTAATCTCAAACGCGAAGAGCTGGATATTAAGAAATCTCAGAATGCTATAAAACTAGCTGAACAGGCTTTAAATCGTGAAACGGATGCTTTGAAACGTGACAAACTAACGCTAGAGATCGAGGAGAAACGCAATAAAATAGACGAAACACAAAAAGGGATTTCAGTATCCGGACAACAGGCCATTGATGCTTCAGACATAGCTATTGAAACCGTTGATCGATTATTAACCCATCCTGGCCTTGAGTCTGCGGTAGGTTTAAGCTCATTAGCGCCTTCTATTCCTGGTACTGATCGAGCAAACTTCGAAGCTGAATTAGTTTCTTTCGATGCCAAACTTTTCCAAAGTGCGATTAAACAGATGAAAGGTATGGGCTCACTCTCTGACGCTGAAGGTCGAAAAGTCTCCGCAGCGGCAGGTGCGATTAATCAGAAAATGTCTGAGAAAGCCTTTAAAAAGTCATTGGGAATTATCAGAGATAATTTTGCTCTGGCTAAGTCGAGAACTCAGGCTAATTTACCAGCTCAGACGCCTGCACAACCAGGCCAACAGCCTGCCGCGCCACAGCAACAAACAGGTCAAGTATTAAATTTTGATGCGCAAGGGAATTTGATTCAATGATGACAGCCAATCTAGCCGATGGTCGTGTTCTAAATTTCCCGGATGGTACTGATCCAGCTGTGATACAGGCGACTGTAAAAAAGACATTATCACAGCCAATTCAGCAGGTTGCAGCCGCACCTTCACAAGTTCCTTTAGAGGTTCCACGTGGCGGCGTGCCTGTTTCACAGCCGGATTTAAGAGAAGAATTTGAACGATTCCGCACTGAAAGAGCCATGGCCTTAGAGCCTGAAGAAGAAAGAGGGTTTTTTGAACGTGCAGGTGAATTTTTCACCGGTGCGGAGCGTGAAACCCGCGCAACCCGCGAATTGCCAGAATTAGGAGCAGGTGGTTTATTGTCCGGCGAAGATCTTACACAAGTCGCTAAAGTCGCACCCGTCTTACTAACAACCACAGATCCTAGAGAAATTGGTCAAATATTAACCAATAGTTTCCCCAATATTGGAGTTATTGAGGATGAAAAGGGCAATTTAATCGCGGCAAATAATAAAACCGGTGCGCAGGTGGTTATTAATCAACCAGGCGCTTCCATGCTTGATCTTTTACAAGGTCTCGGAGTAGCCGCTACTTTTACCCCGGCAGCACGATTAGCGGCAGGCGCACAGACCATCGGTAAGAAATTACTGACAGGAGCCGCTGCCGCAGGCGTGACTGAAACGGCGATACAGGCAGGACAGGAGGTCGTAGGCGGTGAACTTGACCCTGAGACTATTGCTACATCAGCGGCTCTGGGAGCCGGTGCTGAGCTGGTAGCACCTGCTATTGGTGCGGTTAGACAAGTCGCTCAACCCTTAGCGCAAGCCGCTGGAAGAACGCTCACAGATGCTTTAAAGGCGGGTGCCGTCTTGACCACTGATATCTTCCCTCCGACAACTTTTGTCGGTAAGGCTTTTCAGAAAATCACAGAGCGCGTGCCTTTGTTAGGGACTGGACGGGTAAGGGCTGCACAGCAAGCCACACGAAAAGAGGCGATTGAAGATATTGCTAGAGAATTTGACATTGATCCTTCCTCAGAATTTGAGAAGGACATTGTAGCCGGCGTGACGAGAGTCTTTAAAGGTGCACAGCAAAAAGCCACGAAATTCAGAACCGAGGCTGTCGAAGAACTTAACAGATTCGGCGATATCACGCCTCAAAATGCCTTAAAAGCAATTGATGACGAAATAGCGAAAATACAGTCTTTAGGCGCTCAGGGCGACCAGGCTTTGATTGAATCATTAAATAATATAAAAGGCGAACTCGCGGGCAATTTCGGCAGATTGAGAGACATCAGAACGACAATATTTAATGATATTTCAGATATTACCGGTGCCAGGAGTGCAATTCGATCCGGCGGAGATACAGTTTTAACTAAAGTCGCCGGGGCTCTGTCTAAAGATATGGACGAGTTTGCTGTGGGTGCGGTGAAATTAAAAGGAGCGACTTCCGAGACAGCTAAAGCGGCGAACAAATGGAAAGCCTCCAATCGTATTTTTAAAGATAATTTCGCAAAAGCTAAAGAGACCGAGCTTAAAAAAGCTTTAACCAAAGGAAAACTTCAGCCTGAAGTTATCAATAGTACAATTAGAGGTGGTAAGAAAAGCGAACTGTTACGACTTCATGGAAATATTGACCTGGCAGGTAGAGCGTCTGTGAGACAGCAGATATTGAAAAATGCACTTGAAAAGTCCGGATTCCCGGAGAATATAAATCCGACCGCATTTTTAAATGAACTCAACAGAGCGAATAATAAAAAAGCGATCAATATCTTTTTTAAAGGTGCCGATAAACGCCAGTTGGATGGGCTTAAAAAGTTCCTGAATATCACTCGAAGAGCGCAGGAGGAAGCGGCCAGTATCGCGACCCAGCAGGAAGTCACCACGGTAGGACTTGTCACTGGTGCAGCCCTTGCGCCTGCTGAGACAATTACAATCGCAGCCTTAACGGGTCTGGGAGGTCGATTGTTTGAAAGCAAACCCATTCGTAATTTACTGATTAAACTGAGTGCACCTAAATTAAGCCCCAATAAAGCACAGGCTATTGTTGAAAAATTGAAACCGTTAGTTATAACAGCAGGTAGGGAATAATGTCGAGATACATTTCTCCAGTTTTCCAGATTGATGATAAAAACGGCGCTCCTCGTGTGGGCGCTAAACTGGTTTTTTACACACCTGGGACAACAAATGAAAAGACGATCTTCTCTGATGCAGCTTTAACCATTTCACAGACTAACCCTGTGACAGCGGTGGATTCAGATGCAGGAGCGATTTATCCAGATATCTTTTTAAATGGACTCTACGATGTTGTCCAACAAGACGCTTCAGGAACGATAGACACTGATGATGGTGTAACACTTTGGACGCGACCTAATGTGGGCGAAATTGCAACCGGCCCCTTTCAGCTTTGGGATAGTGGTGTTATTTATTCAATTCCTGAAATCGTATTGGGTTCGGATGACGAATATTACCGTTCTTTAGTTGATTCTAATCAGGGCAATGATCCGACGAGTTCAGCGGTTCAATGGGAACAATTAAGACTTGGACGGATTTGGAACACTAATATTACTTATGGCGTTGGTGATTCGGTTTATGCTTCAGATGGTCTTTTATATGTCGCCCGTGTTTCTCAATCAGGCAATGATCCAGCAGGATCCGCTGATCTGGTTAATTGGAATGGAGCGATCCCTCACGATACAATAGCTGGCGCTGTTAATTCAATAAAGACTACTGATGCTGCAACAACCGTTGCGCCCTCTATTTCTGTTGAGGGTGAAGACGATATCGGGCTTGACATCAATACAAAGAATTCTGAACAAATGTTACGCCTCAGACCTGTTCCAGGTGGTGTTAATGAAATAACAGTAACAAATGGGGCAACAGGAAGCCCAGGTAATGTCACACTTTCTGCAACAGGCGATGATACCGATATTGATATCACCCTGACGCCAAAAGGCACAGGGGTTGTTAATCTAACAGCAGCAGCAATTAAACAAGCAAATTTAGATACTTCAACAGCAACGGTTACTCAAACAGGGGCAGGCTCTGCCAATTTTACTTTATCGGGTGGAGAATATGGATTTTATCCACAAGTTATTAGATCAACGGGTTCTGATAATGGAGAGGCACAAATTGGATTAACTTTTACAAATACAGCATTCGTAACAAATATATTACTTGATTCTAATATTTCTGGCAATACCTCCGCGCGGCAAAGATTTATAAACGCATCATCGCCTTATGATATGGGCGATGGTGAAATTCCTTTATTTATATTTCTTAATATTGAAAATGGATCAGGCGATATAATTGGGATTTATATTTCTGAAGCAGCTCCTTGGCATTATAACGGGCCAACATATATTGGAGCTGATTTTTACAAGAACAAAAAAGGGTTTCAACGCAGGAAAGATATATCAGGATTGCCTCTGATTGAGTCGGCAAGAAATAACCCTGCTATTATGATCCAATATATGAATGGATTAATTAATGCCCCGTTTGTTGATTTTGAAATTACACAGGGTATAAAAAATGCTGATATGTCGTTGATACCACATCCCTTTCTGGGCGGCGCATGGGATGGTGCTGGGAACCCAAGATCAACAACACCTATTTTGCTTGATCCTGTAAGTCCTTTAGTTCTAAAGCTGTCTGAAATGGCAAAACAAAATATTTCAGAGATTACTAATATGGTTGTTGATGGATTTATAGAATTTCCAGCAGAACTTCCAAATAGAGCCTCACCACCTGGGGTTATGGTGCATTCAATTAAAATGAAGCCATGATAAAAGAATTTTTAATAAAAATAGATATTTGGATCAATGTTCATATCTTTAGAGGTAATGAAGGCGAGACTATATCTTCACGATTAGGCAGACAGATTGAAAGACGAGATTGTTTTTGGTGTCGATTATTCTGTAGAACAATTTTATTGCCTTTAGCGTTAATATCCGGCCAAGGCTGGAAACATTGCAGAAAAGTTATACAGAATAAATATAGATAAAAGAGGTTATTATGGCATCATACAAACAAAGATTTACAAACGCAGTCGATGGGTTTATTTTATTCTGCCGATCTTCCAGTGATAATGAAAGTATAGAAGAAATCCTAAGCACAAACGGCAGAGCGCATGTATTAGATGTTAACTCAGTAGAAGATGGAGAATTTCGGACAGCATACTGTGCTGATGCAGATGCAGCACTTGTGCCCAATACCGATCTCTCAGGTATTACTGCAGCAGATATTATTCAATGGGATGATTTTATATCATCTAATGCAAAAACACTCACGTTGATGTGTGAAACTTCCTTGCAAGATGCGAGTTTAGATAATAATCATTTAGGTTGGTGGGTGACTATTAATGCAGGAAGCCCTGTTATTGCTAAAGATCGAATGCGAGAAGCATTAGATACCGCAACTGGAATTGAGATCGCACGATATGTCGCTGCTGCAACTGTTGACGCAGATGAGAATAAGGTGTCTTTGATATTGCCTCCAAAAATGCCTTTGCAAATTACTTCAACGGTCCCCATCACAGATATATATGTAATGCCAGTAGCGTCTGTAGCTACAGTAACTGGGAACTCACTCTTAACGGCGGTGATATCATGAATATTTCAATGAAAATACCTGGCGCAGGCTGGGCTGATGATTCAGATGGAATTACAAGTCCATTCTTTTTCCTTCCTCTTGATCTCGCTTTAAATGCAGGAGAAACAACTGCAAGAATTATAACTAATATATCGGGGCAAACAGCGTTCCCTATGATTGACGCAGGAACTGATACGAATAATATTGATGACAATGAGGGTTATTTTACTTGTGAGGGAGGAACCGCTGGTGAAGATGGTGACGGAGTTTGGCCGGGATCAGGGCATGATGCTACGGGGGACCAAGTATTTGACATGTTCGATATATTAGATACCGGCACTAATCCTGATGGCCGTATTTTATTAATGAACTGGCGCATGAAAACAGGAGCTACGACTGGGCAAAATCCTATGGTTACATTTGGACAAGCCGATTCAGCTGCCAATCACGGATGGCAATTAAGACATATACCTGCCTCAGATGAAACGGGAATGTGGATATTTCAACCTGATGGCACTTTTAAAGCTAACCAAACATTGCATGATGCTACTGTTAATGGAAGCGTAGAATACGCGCTCACAACTATTTTAGACACTAAAAATAATATTATTTCGATGTATGTGGATGGCGTTGAAGGGGGATTTAGTGCGGAAAAAGCCGTTATTCTGGGAGAGAAAGGGGATTACAGTGCAGGCTTACAAGATATAGGGCTTTCTATATTTGCTTTTGATACAACTTATACCGCTGATGCTCGAACCTTTGCTGCTTCTGGTGATGGTCTTTTCAGAGATTTCTTTGCTATTGATTTAACAAGTCAAAGTGCTCAACCAGATTATGACACGATTGCTACCGCGTTTAGTAAAACTCCCGCAGGTTGTATTCCTCATTTAATGTCAGCATTTTAATGGTTTCCATTACTTCGATGGGTGCTTCGGGCATGGCGGGAGAAATTAGTCGCAACTTTATTTACGTGCCTATTATTGAAGCATCTGGAACAGTCATTAAAAATTATGGAAATGTTGGGCCTGCTAATTTCCTTGGTGTTGATAATTTAGGAAAGTTATGGAATGGCGAAGCGCCTTGGGTTGCTAATAGAAAACATGAGATAGGTAATTTCTGTGAACCAACGACTCGCTATGTTGGATTTCGATATGAAGTCACGGCGGTGGCAGGCGATCAGAAAACACACGCTACGACAGAGCCTACGTTTGAAGCAACTGCCCCTAATGCCGGAGATACAATAGTCGATGATCAAGTGACATGGACAACCCGAGCGACTGAAACAGGTCGAGGCATTGTGCATGGGTCGGGGATGGAAAACGCCTCTGATACTGATTGTGATTATATCTGGCCGGGAGCTGCTCAATATGATGTTCCAGGTGATCCATTGTTTGATATGTTGAATTTTTGGGATACTGGAAAGCTTTTTATCCGGTTCAGAGCAAGAGTGCCCGGTTACCAAAATGTGGATGATGGGACAGGTTATATTTCAAATGGTGGAATAATTACAGTTGGAACTACGGGATCAGGGGATTCAACGGGCTGGGCATTAACACTCAATAGTATTGCTGCCTGGGCTGGTTTGAATTATGTAGATCATGGTTTTGTAGGCGCCCCTATAGAAGCTTATGGCTCTCGAACCAGTCATCAGGATTTAACGGGTGGAGTTTTATCGTTTGATGATACATGGCAGGAAATTTCTGTTTTTATGGATGGTATAAATAAAAACATTCGTTCATGGGTTGATGGAGTAGAGACAACGATTGGGGCATCTGAGAAAGCAGATTTTATTACAGGAATTACCGCTGATGATAATGGCGATACGATATTGGTTAATAGTCTTACTTTACTAACAAGATCATTATCAGTCACCGCAGGCACACGATCTGAAGCAAATATTGTTACAGGGGCAACTGCTGCATTAGCCAATGAATTCTTGATTGTAGATATAAATGACGAGACTTTATTAGATCAATTAGCACAGGACTTATTTTTAAGTCCTAGAAATTATTTACCTAAAACATTAACGACATTAGTATGAAGCTAACCACTAACTTTCATGTTTAAGCTCAGCCAAAAGTCTAAAGACAATCGAATAGGCATTGATCCCAAATTAATTGAGATTAGTGATCAGGCCATTATTATTACTTTAGTGGATTTTGGACACGGGCCACATGCTGGGTTGAGAATTGCTCCAGAGCAACATGAATTATATCTTGCTGGTTTTTCAGAAGCTGACGGCTATGCGAAATTAAGCAAGCATCAGATTCAACCTGGTGAAAAATATAGCAAGGCACTGGACGCCTATGCTTATGTCGACGGTGGCGCAAGCTGGCAACATGAACACCTTGCTATGGTCATAATCGCACATTTACAGGCGGCCACGATGTTAGGTTATGAATTGAACTGCGGAATACTCTGGCCTAGAATAAAACCTAAGCTGAGGAACTCTATAGAATATGGTTGGGATGCGAGCCATATGCAGCTTGTAGACTAGTCCAATGATTGAACTCGCAGAAAAAGCCCATGATATGGCCGTAGAAGCGAAACAGGAAGTAGTTAGAGTCGAACAAAAAGTTGATTCGCATGAAAAGCTGTGCGCGTTACGATACGAAACAATCAACACGACCATGCAGGAGATCAAAGATTCTATTGCTGAGAACTTAAAAAGAATCTATGGGAAAGCTTTTACATGGTTAATGTTAGCCTGTGGAGGAATGTTTATGTTTGTTATTGGACTTCTGGTTTATATCTTTGAGGGTAAAACATGATGAAGAAACTATTATTATTTTTATTTATCTCGGTTATCGCTATCAGCACTTACGCGGTTGTTACTAGCTGGTCATTAACGGCGCCAACTGAAAGGATGGACGGAACATCACTAAACTTAAATGAGATCCAGGAATACCGAATGTATGTGAATGGCGCGTTCCATAAATCATTACCGCCATCAGGTGTGTCAATCACGACTCATGATACTGATCTAGAGGCTGAAGGATTCGGGTTCGGTAGTTATGATGTAACTTACAGAACAGTCGATTTAGATGGTCGTGAATCCGATGATAGCATTGTGGTTACGGAGTTAATAAAAGCCCGCCCAAACCCACCGACAGTAACGCGAAATTAGGCGGATTAGGTGCGTTACTGGGATTAATTTATAACTGGATTGCAGCCAGATGGCGGAGGTTTAAAAGATGGGTGAAATCGAAGATATCATAAAAGAAGAAGCGCACACACGATTTTGGTTTGCTATGACAGCGTTATTGCTGACGGCTGCTTTAATTGCTTTTGCTGATTTATCAGATGGTGGTGAAGTCGCTGCATTTGGCTTTTTAGGAACAGTAGCCTTAGGATTTGGAGTAGCCAAAGCGGCTCAGTATTGGCCATCTAAGTGAAATGGGCGATTATCTTTCTGCTCGTAGGCTCTCATATAGCGGTCTATTTCTGGGCAGAAGCTAATACACAAGCGCAGCACAGTGAAGACACGGCCATAGTCGTTGCCCAGGCTTTAAAAGATCATCAGGAGGCCATTAAAGATGCTTACCTTAAAAACACGAAACTCAAGCAGGAAGCTGATCGAGCTTCCCAGCGTATTAGTCAACTCAGGAAAAGCCTTGTTAATACTAGCTCTAGCTGTGCTCCTGGTGATACTAGCCTCCGGGTGCTCATCGAAGCCGTGCGTGATCCAGCCTTACAGCCCGCCGGTGTACCCTTCTATACTGCTGGAGAAAGAGTCTCAATTGATTCCTATTGTCTCTATGTCATTGGTGAGGCCAACCGTGTCAAGGTTAAGCTTAATGCGTTAGTCAGCAAGATTAAATAAAACCAGCCCTTCGGGGCTGGCCTGAATCAGAATAAAATCTGGTTTAATTCTTCCAACTGACCAGAGAATTTGTCGTTTAAATCACCAATATTTGTTTCTGAGTTCTGTAAAAAATCAGCGAGTGTTGGCTGTTGCTTAACTTCTGTGAGTTTAGCCTTATCCGTTGATACCAGCAATGTCCCCCTGATCTTTTCTAAGAAATCGTCCAGTTCATTCAGCCTGCGTCTATACTGATCTATTGCGCCACCAATGGCTAAGTGGTTCGGTTGGCGGTCTGCCCCAACTGCTCCTGCGCCAATTCCTGCTCCTATGCCAATTGCGGCTTTTTCTGTTTCCATTTTTAATACCTCTTGGTTATGGAGCATTGCTCCGGTTAAATAGTCTCTGGCATTTCTATCTCAATCTCAGGTAAAGGCTCTGAAGGACAAGCCTCAACCCCACTATAGACCCATACCAGGAGAAAGATTAATAAGGCTTGCCAGTTTTTCATATCTATCTTTTTAAAAAGCCCAGCCCGAAGGCGGGCCTTCGGACCGGGTCAAGATGAGAAGAACTTGCTTTTACAAGGTTTCCCTTGTGATTAGAGTTTGGCATATTCAAATCGTTTATTAAAGCATTCAAAATGCTCCCCCGCTTTCATTTTTTCTATATTTTCCTGATGAATCTTCCT
>SDBU01010396.1_pt1 | contig 10324 bp, 9 predicted proteins | sample 2277071 | NCBI WGS metagenome assembly SDBU01 (sample SAMN10397929, study PRJNA504765) | marine sediment metagenome | isolation source: marine sediment core GS08_GC12, 126 cmbsf | place: Arctic Ocean: Gakkel Ridge, Loki's castle | collected 2008 | reverse complement strand
TTCATCCTTTGAGTCTGTAGCTGTTATATACGGTGGTACGCGAAGCGAAGATGAAGTTTGGGTAACAGTCAAAAGAACTGTCAATTCCGCTACTGTAAGGTATGTGGAAAGGTTCAAACCGAGAAATTGGGGTGCAGACGAAGATGATGCTTTCTTTGTAGATTCGGGTTTTACTTATGATTCCACTGCAACGTCTTCGATAACGACAGGATTAGACCATCTCGTAGCCGAGACGGTACAGGTCTATGCCGATGGTGTGGTATTCGACGAAGCAGTGGTAGATGGCAGTGGTGATATAACTTTGAAACTAAATGGAGTAACAACTACAGCCTCTACGGTACAGATAGGACTCGGTTACACATCCACATTAAAGCCAATGAAACTGAATATTGAGAATCAGGGCCGTTCGGCTACTTATCACATACTCGAAGGAGTCCTGAGTCTTTATAAGACTATTCGTGGCGAATGGGGTAGTTCTACAGATAACCTGAATCCGATAGTATATCGTAAGGCGGGCGAGAGTTCCGCCGAATTCCCACTGACTACCGACGATATAGAAATGGACTTTGAAGGCGAGTATGACAAGAGCGGCACTGTCATTGTGAGACAAACCGACCCTGTACCAATGACGATTCTCAGCCTGTCTCTCGATGTTCAAGTGGAGCCTGACTGATGATAGACGTACGGCCAATGAAAGCTGAGGATATGTTGTGGGTGATAGAGCATGGCGTGAAGGAAGTACAACTAAAAATGAAACCAACTGAAGAAATGAAAGATTTCGCAAAGCAACGAGAAGATTCCGGTATGTGCGTAACGGGCTGGATAGACGGTAAACCTGAATGCGTAGCCGGTATCGACATTATGTGGGAGGGCGTAGGCGATGTATGGCTGATGATTACACCGTTTATAGATAATCATGTAAAAGAGAGTTACAAGTGTATCCGCAAAGGATTAAAGAAATTGATTAAAGACCACAAGATAAGACGCTTACAGTCGTATGGAAGAGTTGATTTCGCGCAATGCCACACACTCTTTAAGCATCTTGGTTTTAAAGTAGAAGGATTAGCTCGTCAATATACTGTCGATGGTATAGATTGTATTATGTATGCGAAGGTGACATAATGTTAGAAATGTTTGATATTGGCATTCTCGCCACTGGTGCAGAGTTTGCGATTATTGGATTACTGGTAGCAGGGACAGCAACTCAGGTAGTAGGGCAGATTCAGCAAGGCCGCGCCGCCGAAGCTCAATCGAAGGCCGAGCAGGACATACTAAACGTCAACGCCGCTCAGAAGATAAAAGAGGCCGAAGAAGTTCGCGCTGCCGCTCAAGACGAAGCCAGGAAGTTCGGACGTGAAGCCAAAGCATTCAAAGGCAAGCAGAGAGTAGCGATAGCAAGAGGCGGTGTTTTGGCTATCGGAACACCCGCGTTATTACTCGAAGAAACCGCACAGGAACTTGAAGCAGACAGATTAGCAATATTGAAGCAAGGTTTTCTGCGAGGTGAATTCGCTGAATCTCAGGCTTTTGCAGCGAGATTTGCGGGAAAATCCGCAAGGGCAAGAGGCAGGAATATCAGGCGAGGCAGTTTACTGACGGCAGGTGGTACATTACTAACTGGAATAGGCACAGCAGCATTAGCACAAAAGCAACTCAGCGAAGGAGAAGAATAATGCCACCGATTCCAAAATTTCGAGCTAAGATTACACCACAGCCGGTAGGTACAGCACCGCTTCCTGTTGGCGCTGCCGATATAGGCGCAGGAGCGATAGGACAGGGCTTGCAGGCCATTGGCAGGGGCGTGAGTGATATAGGCAATACTTTATTTCAAATCAAGAGAGAGCAGATAGCTCTTAATGATGCTATAAATATGACTAAGGCTAACGCTTTTATAACTGCGGAAGAAAAGACGTTTGAACAATATATGAGCGAGAACGACCCCGGTATCAAAGCGGACGGTTCGCCTAATGATTGGGAAATAGAGCGCGAAAAGTCATGGACTAAGTTAACAGCAAACGTTGAAGGTCTTGAGTTCTCTCCAAAATCGCGCGCGATAATGACTGCCAAGCTCGATGCGTATGGCGAGTTGCGCGATGTCAATATCAGGACTACAATATCTGAACTCAAGAAACAGCAGGCCGAGGCTTTTGTAATAACTAATCTCGAAAAAGCGATACAGACAGGCGACCCTATTAGAATAGCTGATGCTAAAGGCGTATTCAAGTCTAACGCCGCCTCTATATGGGGTGGTGATAAAGCTACCGCCCAAGCGTTATTCGATAAGGCTGTAGCGGATGGAACGAAAGAGTTTTATATCGATCAGAGTAAATTGTTTCCAGATAACACGATTGCAGAGATGCAGGCCAAGAGGAATGCTTTGGGGAAAAGCGGCAAGGATGAAGACGGATTGGGTGCAAAAGATTATGACGATATAATAGCTTCGTCTCATAACGCAAAGGATTTGAGAAAGAAAGCCTTGGATGTTCAGCAACAGCAAGAACTTGAAGAGTTGAGTCAGGAGCTTGTGGACGGTACTATAGATTGGTCTAAAATAAAGAGCAAAGAATCACTTACTGCTGAACAAAAGGAATCGTATCGTCTAAAGATGAATGCCGAGGCCAAACGAAAAGCTGGAGGGATACTCATAGCCACAGACCAGAGAGTAAAAAGGGAACTGGAAGAAATGGCTTACGACTTAACATCTGGCGCAGTTTCAATACAGGAATTCAAAATAGCTCTCGATGAAGCAAGGTTCCCCGAAACAGGCAATCCAACTATAAACGATAGTACGTACGATTCACTGAATACTCTCGCCGAAGGTAAATTTGCAAGTTATCAGGATAAGGCGATGAAGGAAAGAGAGACTTATGCCCTGACTCAGCTTGTAACGCTGCCAAGCGAAGAGGCGTTTGCGGAGATGCTGGCGCGAATAACGTCAAAATTCGATAAGCAACAGGCTCAGTCTCTCAGGCAGTTACAATTTGATAATCTCGACCAATATAAACATGCCTTAAGAGGGTTACGTGCGAAAAATCCTGATTGGGATGCTAATAAGATATATGAGGAAGGCAGGAGTCTTTTAACTCAATATCGAAAAACACCTGACGAATTACGGATTCCTGGTAAAATTAGGAAGGCTGTCAGGGCAGGCATTGAGATAGTCACTGCACTTGCGCCGATACCAACTAAGAAGGATTTCAAAAACCAAGTTGATTCATTAAAGATTATGTTTAATCTGAGTGATTCCGAGGTGGGCGTAGTAAACAAGTGGCTTGACGAAGGGTTTACATTAGGCGAAATAACAGAAAGATTAAGGGAAGTCTTAGAGAAATGACAAACAGGCTCATAGATGTAAAGATAGAAAGAGAAGATAATCGTCTGTCTGGTGTCAGTATGTTCAGAACGGCTACGTCCAATATAGACCCTAACGAGACGAAGAAAAGGTCTAAGGAAGTTTTGGATAACGCAAATGTTATGGAGATTTCGATTGGTCAATCGGAGAATAACCATAAATCTTACAGGGAACCTTTAGGTATCGGACTCGGCCCTGTCTGGGACGAACCCGGCGACGAACGTACAATGCAGGAGATAATCGGCTTTGGTGTTCCTGAAAGTAAAACTCGTCGCGCTATTAGAATGAGTATTGATAATGTGAATGCTTCTCAGGCGATAACGGACGCTTATTTCAAAGGTCAGGATTTGACAGCTTTGTTACAGGAAAAACAAAGATTAGATTCATTAGAACCGATAACAGGTGATAATTTCGTTTCCGATACTTTCTATAAAGGCATAGCCGTTGCCGCTCCGATGGTACAGAGTTTATTTGAAGCGTCCCCGTTTGCTGCCATAACGACTATAGGCGGTGCGATAACGGGCGCTGTAGTCGGTAACTTACTTGGCGGTGGCCTTACCCCTGAAGAGTTGATTACCGTCCCTGCGGGTGCAAAGATTGGCTTGGCGGCAGGGACTATGTTCGGTGCGAAAGCTGGAATAACAGGCAAGACCGCCGAATACTGGTATCGTCAGGGCGTAGGGCAGATGATTCATTCTATGAACAAAAACGGCGTAGATATGAAGTATGCCGGGCCGATAGCCGCAGTTGCCGGGATTCCTTACGCAGCGATAGAGTTTGCCCAAATGAGTCAATTAACGCCCGGACTGAGACAGGGAGTGCAGAATATCGGTGTCAATTCGATGTTGAAAGCCTTTACCGCCGCTGCTAAGAAATATGGAAAGACTTATGTTATAGAGAATGTAGAAGAGGTTTTGCAGGAAGGCGTTCAGATAGCCGCCGAGGACGTAGGGAATCTATTTGAAGGTAACGACCTGAAATTCGATAAGGATGGATTCATCGAAAGAGCTAACAGACTTGCCCTGACATCTATTGAGGCTGGACAAGCAATGCTACTCTTACCATTCCCCGGTGCTGTCGTGGATGTAAGTACGGGAGTGATGCAGGTAAAGAATAAGAATAACTTTGTTAAGGCTGTTCAAGAAGCTATTGGCGTACCGAAAGAAACTGCCCAACTTGCTGCTGATATGCTCAAAGATGGTAAGTCGGTCAAAGAGGTTGACCAGATGCTCTCTCAGGTTAAGGCTGGTATAGAGCCAGCCGAAGAGGTCGCAGAGGAAGCTGTTGTAGCCCCAGAGCCGCCCGCTGAGGCCGTAGCTGCCCCAGAGCCGACAATTACACCTGAAGAGGAGATAGCGGCTCCTGTAGAGGATACGGGGAAGGTAGTGAAAGAACCTTTTGAAACAAGTGACCTTGCAACTGCGCCAAATATTCCCGAAAGTAGAGTGAAGGCCGAAAGACAGACAGGGGGAAAATACAAGTTATTCTTTAGGGGGACAAGAAACGAAGTATTTGAAGGCGAATTATTCAATTCAGCCAGTGAAGCAAGGCAGTTTTTCAAAGTACAGAAATTGAAAGCACAAGAGGCACAGGCCAAACAACTTGCCGAGAAGGTAGAAGTTCCTAAAAAACCCGTAAAACCCAAACAAGTACCAAAAGCTATACAGGCAATAGAAGAAGAAAAGCAGGTACAGAGAGATATTCTCGGCGGCGTTGACCCGCTTATCCAGATACACAAGGCTCTGAAAGAGGCGAAGGCTGTCCGTCCCAAGACTGTATCCGAGCAGAAGGCAGAAAGAAAACGAAGGGTAGGAGCGGCGGCAGGAGCGTTAAAAGCAAGTCTCAAGAAAGGTGTACCGGCAGAGCAGGCCATACTCAAATCGACTGGATTACTCAAAGGCCCATTGACGGAATATGAGCAATTATACGAATCTATCGAAGAGTCGTTAGACCCAGACGTTAAGAACGCCGCTTATCTCAAAATAGCTCAACATCCTGATTTGAAATACTTTGAAGTTATCGATACCCAGAGAGCTTTTCAGAAACTGATTGCGGGAACTTCTATCACGCCGAGAGAAGCACAGATGATAGAAAAAGTCTTCGGTAAATCATTTGAAGAGGCAGTTGATAAACAGACGGAAAAGAGCGGCCTTTACGACAGACTCATTACTTTATGGAAAGCAGGACTCCTAACTGGTATTAAAACGTCCGGCCTGAATGTACTATCTACAGCCGGTCATGCAGTATCAGAGACGGCTAAATCTATACCGGAAGCATTTATAGATAAAGGACTTTCTTTAGTCACAGGCGAGAGAACGACTGCGTTTACGGTAAAAGGGTTTAAGAGAGGATTCAGACAAGGATTAGATAAGGGCTGGAGCTTTATGAAGACCGGCTTCGACGAAAGAGATGTCGGCAAGAAATACGATTACAAGAAAACAAATTTCGGTACGAGCAAATTAGCAAAAGCACAGCAGGCATATACAGAGTTTATCTTTCATTTGTTAGGAGCGGAAGACCAGCCCTGGTATTACGGTTCGTTTTCAAGGTCATTGTATTCTCAATCTATAGCACAGGGTAAGAATAAAGGGCTAAAAGGTAAGGAGCTTGACGCGTTTGTCGATAAACTCCAGGCACGTCCGACAGACGAAATGCTCTTATGGGCACAGCAGGATGCTGAAACAGCTATCTATACGAACAGGACTAACTTAGGCGATTTAGGTCGTGCTATCCAAAAGGTTAAGGGTGGCGATATTATTGCCCCATTTACCCGAACGCCATCAGCGGTAGCAATGCAGATAATCAACTATTCACCAATAGGCGTAGTGAGTGAAATAAGCAAGCAAATTCATAATAAGGAATTCAACCAGAGAAGTTTATCGCAGGCTGGAGGTCGGTCGGTGATAGGGACGGGAACGTTATGGTTGGGGACTCAGTTATTCAAGGCAGGATTGATTACTCTCGGCTTTCCAAAGAACGAAAGAGAACGTAAATTATTTGAATTAGAAGGACGCAAGCCGAATAGTATTAAAGTTGGTAACAAATGGCGAGATGTTCAGGCATTAGGGCCGGCAGGAAACTTATTGGTTATAGGTGGTTATTTCCAGCAAGCATTAGAAAGTAAAGGCAGCCCATCTGAAGCTATGATAACTGCTATGGCTGGCGGCGCGAAATCGTTTACAGAGCAGACTTTTGTTAGAGGAGTTAATTTGGCAGTAGATGCTCTTACTGACCCGGAAGCGTCGTTTGAGAGATGGTTTACTTCGATGGCAGGTTCGGTCGTTCCTACAATAGTAGCGGATATAGCAAGAGCGCAGGACGATATAAGTAGAAGGGCGGTCGGCCCGAAAGAAAGAATACAAAGTCGCCTTCCGATATTCCGTCAGAATCTACCGCCTGCGTTGGATGTATTCGGCCAGGACTTACCTCGGTACGGTGGAAATGTCTTAGAGACAATGATAGACCCGACACGTCCATCTAAGATACGTCAAGATACGGTAGTGGATGAACTGCGGAGATTGTGGGACAAGAACATTAAAGTCTCACCTACTCAACTTGGCGATAAAAAAGGTTTCGATATTCTAACTAAAGAGGAAAATACTCAACTTTGGCAAAGGTCAGGAGAACTTACATATAAAGCGTTATTCAATTTAGTAAATAGTGCTAAATATAAAGATGCTGGAAAAGGTCAAAAACTTGATCCTGATTTTCTTAAAGGGCAACTCATAAAGACAATTACAAATACTGCTAAAACGGCGGCGAAAGTTGAAATGGTGGATATAAAAGTAAACCAAGGCGTATCTCTTATGAAGCTGGCCGAGAGCGGTTTATATACGATAAAAGAGTATGAAATGTTAAAGTTTTACGGTGGAATTGAATAAATGTTCCTCACAACCTTATCTCAAAATTTAAGAATAGCCAGAAACGAGGCCAACGAAGATGCTGTGTTGCTTGACCTGACGACTAAAGGCGACTACCCGAACATGCCGGGCATTCTTAGCACGACGGGCATAGGTGTTATAGACCTGCATCGCCCGGAAGGAACCGAAGAGGACTCGACCGGCCAGATGAAAGCCAATGGTATCGAGTTCATGTTCACCGGAGGCAGTGCGGCGAATAAGACTTTCGGCTGGCGCATCTTAGCTTGGCGAATAAAGGGGCCAGCACGCCTTGCAGCCGTAGGAACGTCCATATTGGGTACTCAGGCCGTAATAACGTATCCTACCGTACCAGGCTTCAATGACAGTGCGCCGGTAGCTGCTACGAACAAATTCTGGGCCAATACTCTCGTAGTTACGAACGAGAACTGGTTAAAGGAGGTAGAAGCGACTGATGTAGGAAGCTTTGAGTCAGTGGCAAGTGTATGGCTCGATGATGCGGGATATAGATTTTGGAAAGTAGAAATAACCGATGCTGACGGCTCAACTGGCACAGAAGCCGGCGATGTAGCTGTATGGTGGGGGACTTGGTAGATGACACGTGAAAGATATAGTCCGGTTGGAGTAAAAGTGTTCAGAGGCGATACGGAAGTAATTGGCACTGATGGCGTTTTACTGTACTGGGACAACGATTTATTGGCATGGTTTCCTACAAAGGAGTCAGAATTAGTCTGGAGAGATTTAACTAAAAGACTTGGCATAAATAATTCAAGCCCTACGTCAGCGCTTGATGTAACAGGAACAATAACAGGAACACGCCTTTTGATAGGCGGGGTTACGGAATAGGAGTAATTATGTCTTTTAAGAAAATAGAAAATGTTAAAGCTCATATCTATCGGGAAACTGAAACTATCTGCCCTCGCTGTGGGAGCAATGAGTTCAAGGAAGTTGATTGTGGCCCTGATACTTATGATGACGACATTGCTTACTCATCTGATATTTGCGAATCTTGCGGATTGTGGTGGGATGGTTGGAGAGAAATGTGGTTAGTCGATTGCAGCATCTGGCGAGAAGCAGAAGACTGTGATGAATATATAGAAGGAGGTGAATAATGACTACGCACAGACTACCTATAATGGGAGCAATGACAGTACCTGATAGCACAGGTGAATGCTATATGGCCCCAATAAATATTGAAATGGCCCTTGCTACGGGCCTGATGAAAAATCTCGTCATGGTCTTAAAAGACCCATCTGCCGATACAGGATTCTACGGAACTTTCATGGTTCCCAAGAATTATATAGATACTGCGAATATTGTCGTCGTTGGTGTTATTGACGGAACTGTAGGAACAACATCAATAGATTTCGAGATGAGCTATCGCGCTCTTGCTGATAACGAATCTGTTGAGCAGGCATGGCAAGAAGATGTCGCTTTTAATACCGGCAATACAAACGGATGGACAGACGAGGATTTATTAGAAGATTCAGCCGCTCTTACTGATGCCAACTTCGCTGTTGATGATACCGTATTCTACTATTTCAAGCGTGACCAGGGAACTGATGATTTCGTTGGTGATTTCCATGTAACAGGTTTATTTTTTGAATATAACGATGCGTAGGATTTAATTATGGCTTTATCTTTTGCTCACGGTTCAACGCAGTTTGTAGACCACGGCTCAGATGCATCTCTGGATAATCTTGACCCTGTAACAATCATGTGTTGGGTTTTTGTAGACGCTTTGTCAGCCAGCGAACGTAATATACTCTTAAACAAACCTACTCCCGCCGATGGAGACGGTCTTCAATACTATGTAGGTTTTACATCAGGAAGTCCTTCGATACGTTTTGAGAGAGAAGCATCAACTTTTGCAATGGTCGATGCTACGCCAAGTAATTTCGCTGCGTGGGGAATTGGCAAATGGTTGTTTGTAGCGGGGGTAATAGAGTTAGGTAGTATGCCAAGATTATTAATTGGTGACTTGACAACGATTCCTACTGAACCGTCTGCATATACTACCCAGAACAATGGTGCTGGGCCTATAATTTCTGATGCTGCACAAAATTTGTTTGTTGGGGCGGGGCGGGATTTCGGCGCCAGTTTTAGGTTTGGAGGGGATGTCGCAACTATCCATATCGTGGGAGCAAATTTAACTAATGCTCAGATTATTAAACAGTGGATGCGGCCACAAATAATAGCCTCAACAGTTCTATTCACTCATTACGGTTTTAATGGTACTGGTACTCAACCTGATTGGAGTGGCAATAATAATAGTGGGGCTGTAACAGGAGCTACGGTTGCAGACCATGTTCCTCTTGGGCCTCCGTTTGGGTTTGATTCAGAGGTGCCGACCCAAGTAGCGGTAGCAGCGGCGAACCCAAAAGGACCATTAGGACATCCATTACATGGGGCATTAGCAGGGCCAATATAATATTAGGAGATTGATATAATGTATCCAGCAGGCAATTTTTTAGAAGATGCGACGGTATATATTCCATTTAATACGTTTGATTCAAACGACCCTTCCGCGTCTGTAACGATAACTGATTTGGTGGCGGGCGATGTAGAGGTCTGGAAAGACGGTGTTGTTCAAACTACGCCCGGTGCTGGCGTTACCGTAACGCTTAACATTGGAACTAATAACGGTACTCATTTAATTGCGGTAGATACGAGTGATGTTACAGATGCCGGGTGGTTTGTGACGGGCGCTGACTTTCAAGTCCGAATAAACGGCACAACTGTCGATGGCGCTACTATCAATGCCTGGGTTGGTACATTTAGTACTGAAAACAGGTTTAAGGAAGTAACAGTTACTTCTATGGCCGCCAATGTCCTCACTGCCGCCGCTATTAATGCGGATGCGATAACCAATGCCAAAATAGCGGATGACGCTATTGCTGTCGAAAATATAAAAGATGCGGCGATAACCGCAGCGAAGTTTGCCGCTAACGCAATTACATCTACGGTAGTGGCCGACAATACGATAACTGCCGCAAAGTTAAATGCCGACTGTATTACGAATGCTAAAATAGCAGATAACGCAATAGCGGTTGAAAATATTAAGGATGCTGCGATTACGGCTGCTAAATTTGCG
>SDBU01010395.1_pt1 | contig 10325 bp, 9 predicted proteins | sample 2277071 | NCBI WGS metagenome assembly SDBU01 (sample SAMN10397929, study PRJNA504765) | marine sediment metagenome | isolation source: marine sediment core GS08_GC12, 126 cmbsf | place: Arctic Ocean: Gakkel Ridge, Loki's castle | collected 2008 | reverse complement strand
CGTATACTGCTTGGTCAATTTACTTTGGATTTACCGCCTTTGTCACTCCCATAGCCGTTGCCACCGGCTGGAGCTATGTTCAACTGTCATTAGCCATGTCCCTGCTTGGCGTGGAAGCTGGAGCACTGAATCCGTTTATGGGTATGGCTGTGGACCGCTTCCCGGCCAGAAGATTGGTATTAGTCGGCGTGGTTATCTTTGGGTTTGGCTTATTCTGCATCAGCCAGGTCAGCAGTATCGTCATGTTCTACATGTCATTCCTCCTTCTCGGTTTGGGCAGTTCCCTGGCTATGCAGATGGTTCCCATGACCGCCACGGCCAGATGGTTCCGCAGAGACATCGGTAAGGCAAGTGGGATTCTTGCTCTGGGATATGGTGCCGGAGGGACGTTGATTCCCCTGCTGGTAAAGATGATTGACACTTACGGCTGGCAGAATACCCTCATTATTCTGGCGATTGGCCTGTGGGCGCTGGGTATCCCATTGTCATTTATATTCCGCAATCGCCCGGAAGATTATGGTTTGCTCCCGGACGGGAAAGCACCGGACAAGGCAACAGGACCGGGAGGCATAGAGGTATACGATTCCAGCAGAGGTGTGAAAGAAGCTGTGAGGATGCGGGCTTTCTGGTATATCGGGGTTACCTCGATGGTTCAGATAATGGCCATGAATGCGGTGATAATTCACATAATGCCGTACCTGGCTAGCCTGGGAATTGAAAGGTCTCATGCCAGTCAATTGACCATGCTCCTGGCCCTTGTGAGTCTGGTGACTCGATTGCCAATGGGATTGCTCAGTGATATCTGGCAAAAGAAGCATGTGATGGCACTTTCCACCGGTTTGTTAGCGATTGGGGCTTGCCTTTTCTGGCTGCTTGACGGTAGTTCCATCGCAATGATTGTTCTTTCCGTTATCACGTTTGGTATCGGCATGGGAGGTTTTCAGCCAATTAGAATACCCATCATCCGTGAGTACTTCGGCACCAGGAATTTTGGGGTTATATTGGGCCTGATAAGTATCTTTGTGACCATTGGCTCAATTGTGGCCCCCCCGTTTGCAGGCTGGGTATACGATACATTCGGCACGTATAGTCCTGCCTGGTTGGTATTGAGCAGTATTGCTATAGCGGGAACTATGATAATATTGACTCTCCCCAGAGCTTCTCACAGGGTCTCGCTCTAGGCAGGAATAATCGGTTTCAAATTACCTTGCCTGAGCCGCCCTGAAGTGTGGACAGAGTTATAATAGCATTCCAAAATATTTGTACGGCTATCTCCCGCAGGAAACTTCAAGGTACTACCGGCGCTAGTACCGCCCGGCTTTTCCAACAGCGCCAGTCTCTCCTTCCCCTGCCCAATATTATAGGAAGGGACATAATGTTATTTAAGAGGGGCTTCGCCTCTGTAGGGGGAAAGGAACATAACATTTTGTTACTACCCTACTTCTCAAGGAGAGGGGGATAAAAGGGGTGAGGTTACCAGGATAGTGATATAATTAAGCTTGAACCAGTAGGCTCTACAAACAGGAGAAACTGACGTGCAGAAGGTGTTGGTTGCCGGCGCCACCGGGTATCTCGGCAAGTTTGTTACCCGGGAATTCAAGAGGCGGGGATACTGGGTGCGGGCGCTGGCACGAAACCCGGCAAAACTGGAACAGACCGGGCCGTTCCTGGAACCGGCGGTGAAAGACCGGATAGACGAGGTTTTCGCGGGAGAGGTCACCAGACCGGAAACACTGCACGGCCTCTGCGACGGCATTGACATTGTCTTCTCGTCAATCGGCATTACCCGTCAGCGGGATAAGGCGAGCTTTATGGACGTTGATTACCGGGGGAATAAAAACATCCTGGACCTTGCCCTGGGTGTACCGGTCAAACAGTTTATCTTCGTCTCTGTTTTTCAGGCCGACCGATTAAAGCATCTGGTGGAGCCACGTGAAAAACTGGTTGAGGACCTCCGAAGTTCAGGGCTGAATTATACCGTCATCCGCCCCACCGGCTATTTCTCGGACCTGACCGAGGTCTTAAGAATGGCCATCTCAGGCAGAGTCTACTTGATTGGAGGTGGCCAAAAGCGGATAAACCCGATTCATGGTGCCGACCTGGCCAAGGTATGTGTGGATACGGTCGGCAGCCGGCAACAGGAAATACCGGTCGGCGGGCCTGAGACCTTCACTCACACGGAAATTGCCGAACTGGCTTTCTCGGTACTCGGAAAAAGCCCGAGAATCACCAGAATACCGGCGGGACTGGTTAACGCTGTGGTCAAGATGATTCGCCCGTTTAGCCAGCATTACTATACGCTGGCCGCCTTTTTTACCACCGCCATGCAGCTGGATTTTGATGCCCCTAAAACCGGCACGCACACGTTGCAGCAGTATTTCCAGGAAATCTTGCCCCAACCCTTGAAGAAAGAGGCTGTTTAGAAATGGAGGGGTAGTATACTCCTGGCATTTTGGGGGAAGGTTTTTCGAACTGAAAGGAATGAGGTTTATGGTTTACAAAGAACGTTTATCAACCCCATCCCCTGTATCCTCTTCCCCTTGGGAAGGGGAGGAATTTTGAAAACAGGGGCTTAAGCCCCTGTTAAACACCCCGTTATTTTACCTTACGGAGAGACAAAGAGAGGCGGAGCCTCTCTTGCAAAAACTTCCCCCCTCTCCCTGAGGGAGAAGGGGATAAAGGGGGTGAGGGAATAAAAAGGAGGCAGAAAAGCCCAAAACCTGAAGCTAAAAATAGGGCTTGTCAAAACTAAACGGCATCAGAAAAAATAGGGGGTGAGGTTGGTAGATAGACTCTGTTCCTTATTTCATAAAAGAAAAGGTGATATAATAGGGTCAAACGGGAGAGATAGAGATGCAATATACCATTTTCATCAGAAAGGCACCTGACGAATTCTATATCGCTAGCTGTCCTCTGATTCCAGAAGCACAGGCTCAGGGTAAGACCTACGAAGAATGTGTAGCTAACATTAAAGAAGTACTTGAACTTTGTCTGGAATTCCGTAAAGAGCACGGTGAGGAAATACCAGAGGAAATTGGTGCAAGGCAGGTTACGATTGCCATATGACCAAGTTGCCTACGCTCAAAGCCCGTGAAGTAGTTAAGGGACTTCAAACAATAGGCTTCGAGAAGGTAAGGCAAAAGGGCAGCCATGCAATATTCCACCACCAAGATTGTCGCCGGGCTCCTATTCCCATCCATCCCGCCAAAACTATCAGCCCTTATCTTCTTTCAGATATTCTCAAACAGCTTGAAATTGATGAGGGCAAATTTTTACAAGCTATAGGGCGTAGGTAGTCTCTGGGATATCCTTCCCCCTCATGCTAGGAATATAGCTCCATATCATGGAGAGGGGGATAAAGGAGGTAGGGCTGGTAGGATAGTCTCCAGCCCTACCATAGTGGCAAATAAACCATTACATCTGCTACAATATATATAGCTTTTTATCACTCAATTCTACCTAAAGGAACCGTAACTTGAAAATACTGTTACTTTACCCCCAGTACCCGGACACCTTCTGGAGTCTCAAGCATGTGTTAAGAATCGTGTCTAGAAAGGCAGCCTTCCCCCCTTTGGGTCTATTAACCGTAGCCGCAATGCTCCCCAAGGAGTGGGAGAAAAGGCTGTTGAATATGAATGTAACCATCCTGAGTGATGAAGACATCAAATGGGCTGACTACGTGTTTATCAGCGCCATGGTAGTACAAAGGGATTCGGTGAAGGAAGTTATTAAGAGATGCCAAAAACTGGGTACTAAGATTGTTGCCGGCGGTCCCCTGTTTACTACCGGGTATGATGAATTTGAGGAGGTAGACCACTTTGTCCTCGGTGAGGCTGAGGTTACCCTGTCGCCTTTCTTATCGGACCTGGAGAAGGGATGTGCCCAACATCTTTACACCTCTAATGAACGGCCAGACATAAGTAAAACCCCGATTCCTCTATGGTCGCTTATCAACACGAAAAAATATTCATCAATGAATATTCAGTATTCTCGAGGCTGCCCGTTTAACTGTGAGTTTTGCGACATTATCATACTAAACGGACACAAGCCACGAACCAAAGATAAAGACCAGATATTGGCCGAAATGGAGGTACTGTATAGTCAGGGGTGGCGAGGTGGTCTGTTTATTGTTGATGATAATTTCATTGGCAACAAGAGAAAACTAAAGACAGAAATCCTGCCGGCAATAATTGAGTGGATGAAGGGGAAGAGGTATCCCTTCGCCCTATCTACGGAAGCCTCTATAAATCTTGCTGATGATGAAGAGCTAATGCAACTGATGGTTGAGGCGGGATTTAACGCAGTATTTATCGGCATTGAAACCCCTAATGAAGAAAGTCTGGCTGAGTGTAATAAACTTCCCAATAAGAACCGTGATTTAATCGCTTCGGTCAAGAAGCTTCAGAACCACGGCCTGGAGGTGCAGGGAGGATTTATTATCGGTTTTGATAATGACCCAATCTCAATCTTTGAGAGTCAAATTAGTTTCATTCAAAGGAGCGGGATCGTTACCGCAATGGTCGGTTTACTAAATGCTCCCCGCGGTACCAGATTATACCAACGCTTGAAAAAGGAGAACCGTCTACTTAACGACAGCTCTGGCGACAATACCGACTGTTCCATTAACTTCATACCTAAAATAAACTATGAAACATTAATTAATGGTTATAAGCATACCCTAAGTACAATTTATTCACCAAAGCAGTATTATGAACGGATCAAGACATTGCTAAAAGAGTATAAACCCAAAAGAAAAAAGAGGGCATCCCGCCTCCAGTTTTATCACATCAGGGCACTTAGTAAATCTATGTGGTTTTTGGGGGTCAAGGAAAGAGGGAGAATATACTACTGGAAGCTTCTTGTTTCAACCTTGCTGAAACATCCTCGGTCATTTGGTCTATCTATGAGCCTTGCCATTTCTGGATTCCACTTCCGCAAGGTTGTTGAGAAATACCTTAGCTCTCCAACAACCTCAAGTAACCAGGGAATCTAGCGGACTAACAAACCGCTAGAGGTGCTGGGCTAATTCCGGCAGGGTGCGGATGCGGGGGCAATCGCTGACCTCAGGAGAAAAATCATAGCGGTCAATAAGTACCGGACTTATGCCCGCTCCTCTGGCACCGACCACATCTAGGTCATACTGGTCGCCGACATGGACTGCTTCTGAAGGCTCTACCCCGGCCTTGGCTAACGCCGCCAGAAAGATAGGGGCTGAAGGCTTGTTGGCTCCGACTTCTTCAGAGGTAACCACGAAGTCAAGATAAGGCTCCAGTCCTTGTTTCCGGTAAGTAGCCGTCATGTCCCTGGTAGCATTGGTAATCAGGCCCAGGATAAGCTGGCGTTCCTTCAGAGTTTTCAAGGTTGGTAGCACGTCATCAAAGAGGACAAAGCTTATTCCCTGATATAACTGCTGCATCCTCTTAACAATCTCTAAAAGCAGCTCGTTGGAGGCGTTAACGCCGGCTTCGCTCAACACAGTATTCTGATAGCGGAGTGCCTGCCTGAGTTGCTCCTCGCGACTTCTCGCTTCCACTCTGGATTTGACGTCCTCTTCAAACCAACCCCTGTCCGCCATCAGCAGACCACGAGTCAGCTTCTCCGGTGGCAGCTCAAAACCAAATTCCCGATAGGCCTGGCTGTGCAACTCTTCTCGAGGGGGTTCAAAGCGGGCAAGGGTATGAAACCAGTCAAAAAATACTGCCTTGAGCACGCTAATTAGCTACCTACCCGTTCTCAACGCCCAGGTCTTTAAGATAATCAATAGCATCCTGAACGGTTACTATCTTTTCTGCGTCCTCGTCTGATATCTCAATCTTCCGGGCAGGAGTACTGAATTCTTCCTCCAGGGACATTATCAGCTCTACCAAGTCCAGAGAATCGGCACCCAAATCATCGACAAAGCTAGCGGTGGGCAATACGTCTTTATCATCGACACCGAGTTGCTCCACCGCTAACTTCTTTATCCGCTCGAAAATAGTGGCCACTTTATACCCTTCCTTTCTAAGAACTCTGTCTATTGGCAATAGCACTGACCGAGCCTAACACCCCATTAACAAACTTTGGCGAGTTCTCACTACCAAAAGTCTTGGCCAGCTCCACCGCCTCATTTATCGCTACCTTAACTGGCACTTTATTATCCAGTAAAATCTCAAATATTGCAACCCTCAGGATATTCCTATCAATCACTGGCAACTGCTCTACCGGCCAGACGGGGGCAAAGCTCCTAATATGCTGGTCAATCTTTTCCTTATTCTGGATAACACCGGTTACCAGCTGGCGGACAAAAGCAGCATTTTCCTCAGACAACCCCCCGCCAGCCAGAATGCGGGCCAAGATGCCGTCTACATCATGCCCTGCCGCATCACTCTCGTATAGTGCCTTGAGGGCCAGTTCCCTCGCTGTTCGCCGCTCCCTGACCACGGTTCACCCTAAAATAAACATTATACCACTGCTGTCAATAACACTCTTTGGAACTGAGTTTAGCAGGTGAGACGCCGGGGGTCAATCTTGACCCGCCCCTTAGCTCATCTCCTTACTGAGGCAGCCTCCCGTTGCGCCGGCTAGTTTTGAGCTCGGTAAGAAAGCCAGTGACGTCTTCTCTACGAAATCTCCGGTCACCCCGGGGACCAATGCGGTATGCCTTTATTATTCCCTCGTTGCTCCAGCGCCTGACGGTGTTAATATGCACATTTAGCAGATGAGCCACCTCACTTGCTGTCAACATAGAGCTTATACGCTTTTGACCTGCCAAGTCCCTCTCCCTATCCTTAGCTATCCTATCCCTACTATAGCTTACTTTACCTCACCAGACAATCGACCAAATGGGCTAATTTCGGCAGAAAATAGTCATGTGACACAAGTCCTGAAGTGTCAGGTAAAGTGAGGTTCAGGTATCTTGACAAAACTGAAAACAGTGCTATACTGGCAACAGATATTACCATCATATCCGAACCTAACAAAGCAATGCCTATTGAACAGTGGGAGCGAGAATTTCACCAAATACGTAAGCCATTATGCTCCAGGTCGAGGGGCGATAAGGCAATCCGAAGGGTAGGAGTTGCTTATGAAATTAACCGGGAACAGGAATAAATAATCAAGGAGGAAGCCATGAAAAGGAAAATCTTTAGTATCTTGTTTGCGCTGGTGCTGTTGTTGAGCCTGAGCCTGGTAACGGCAGCGCCGGTGTCGGCACAGGTCAATGACCTGGCAGTGAACGATGAGAACCCCTGGACGGACGGAGCTTTCACGTTTGAAAACATCTTGCCCGGCGGGGATCCCATGGAGTTTAATTTTAAGTTAGACAATGTGGGCGAGAACCCCGGCATTCTGACCTTCTCCATGAGCGTTTCCGAGAACGACATGGCTGGTGCTCCCGCTCCGAATATGTCGGCTGACGCGTTTGCCAGCCTGATCTATGTGGAGGCGGTTCACTATCAGTATATATGGCTGACCGACCCAGAAGGACCATATACAGGTAGTGTTCGGGACGACCTTCCCAGCTGGCTGGGTATGGACAGCGAGCCAGCTGGCGGAAACGAGGATGGCAAGGTCAGCCTCTATGAGATGTGTGAATTCGGCGAAATACCCTACGCCGACGAGGAGGGCGACACACTAGGTGCTGGTGCTGAAATTACCTACTTCATCGAATTCCAGCTCGGTGGCTCACTGGAGGGCGACGTGGCTGGTGGTGCTATTCTGCCAGGCGTGGATAACGACTCTCAGGGGGATGGCGTTAGTGTTACTATCATTGCCACCCTGGGGTCTGATATCGAGCAGAGTAGTGGCAATGTCTTCCAAGCTGATGGTACTGCTGGTCCAGTTCTGAACGATACAACGGATGTTACCTATGACACTATCCAGCTCGCTATCGATGCTGCCTCTGCTGGCGACACCATAATCGTGCATGAGGGGACATACGCTGGATTCAACGCCAACAAGAGCGTGACCATTAAGGCTGCGCCTGACGAGGCACCTGTCATCAGTGGGACCGGAATTTCATGGGGTGGACACGTCGTTGGGGTTCTTGTCACTGCCGATGATGTGACTATCCGACGGTTTAAGGTCACGGGACCATATTCCATGGGCATCTGGGTGTTTTTTGGTGCGGATGACGTTCAAATCCTGGGGAACATAGTAGACCAGACAGGATTTGACCCGGGGGCACTAGCCAGCTGGGACGGCAGTGCAATAGCCTCTCACGGTAACGACACGCTAATCAGTAACAACAGGGTTAAGTTCCGTCAAAGTAGCAAGCCCCACAGTGGTATCAACATCTTGGTGGCATGGGGTACAACATCATGTGGCAGGGACAGTATAATCGTAAACAATAGAGTAACCATCTTTGAGCACTCCAAATACCAGGTCGGGATAATCGTTCGCGGAAATGCTACCATCGTGAATAACAGAGTGGTATGCCCAGACAAAAACGTGGGAAGCTGGACCAGGGTATTCGGAATCTGGCTTTATGGCCTAGACGGGTATTCCCCGGCGGAGTTCGAGGTGACTGTTACGAAGAACACCGTCACCAAGACAGACTACGCCATATGGGTAACGGGTCCAAAATTGGATTCTGACACCGTCATTGAGAAGAACACTCTGGTCAACAACGGTATCGGGGTTATCCTTGAGAACGGTGCTACCCCCACAATCCAGAATAACAGGATCAGGAACTCATGGTGGTGGGACATTCTCTACAACTAGTGACATTCTAGAGAATATATGCTAGATCAGTGAGCCTGCGCTAGAGGTAACAAATGGCCTTGGGGGGGCAGGGTCTAGGCTCTGCCCCCCTCAAATTTCCCTTGTAAACAATCCCCCAAAATTTTGGCTCGACGGTTAGGTTAACATAACTCTAAAAACAATTCACGCCTGCCACACCCCTCCCCACGCACGAATTGTTTCCCTGATTTTTAATAATATCGTTTCCCAAAATTTTAGCTTGACGGCTAAGGCACCCCCCAATTAGAATGAGGTTGCTATGTTTGAGGTTCTTAGTGACAAGCTAGGTAAGGTATTTCGGGGGTTGAGCAGCAAGGGCACGCTCCAGAGCCTGCCCCCGGCTGTTTGGCCTGTTGAGATTTTATTCTCACGCCCAGGCTATGGCCATGCCTCCGTCCACACCCAGTACCTGCCCGGTGATATACCTCGCCTCTTCAGAAGCCAGAAAGGCAACCGCCTCCGCCACATCGCGGGGGGTTCCCGGGTAACCGAGTGGAATCCGCCTCTTGAGCTCCTCGCCCCAGCCCTCCTGGAGCTTTTGCGTCATCGCCGTATCAATAAAGCCCGGGGCCACGGCATTAGCCGTGATGCTGCGGGAAGCCACTTCTTTAGCCACACTCCGGGTAAAGCCAATGATACCGGCTTTAGCTGAAGCATAGTTGGCCTGCCCCTCGTTGCCTACCAGGCCGGCGACGCTGCTAATATTAATAATTCTACCCCAGCGCTGCTTGAGCATCGGCCTCAACACTGCCCTCGTACAAAGAAAGGCGCTCTTCAGGTTAACCGCCAGCACTTTATCCCAGTCTTCATCCGTCATCTGCACCAGAAGCTGGTCTCGCGCAATACCGGCATTGTTGACCAGAATATCAACCTTACCGAGGGCAGCCACTGTCTCTTCCACCAGTCTGGCAACATCGGCCGATGAACTGACATCAGCCAGAACAGCCAGGCTTTGCCGGTTCATCGCCCTAATTTCCTCAACCACCGCTTCCACCGGTTCAGCCTCACCGATATCATTAACCACCACCGCCGCACCGACCTCGGCCAGCTTCAAGGCAATAGCCTTGCCGATACCGCGCCCGCTACCGGTAACTATCGCCACCCGATTAGAAAGGTCCATATATTGCCCCCATTAACTATTTGTCAACCTCAGCCCTTAATCCCCCTCTCCCTGGAGAGGAAACAGAGGTTTTGAAGAGGCTCCGCCCTTTCAAACTTCCCCTGAAAGCTAACCCCTCCCCTGGTAAGGCAAGAGGTCAAAGAGATAGGTTGACTATATTCTTGACGGCCTCGGCATCACCGATGTTAACTGTCTCAACCTCCCGGCTTGTCCGCTTAATAAGGCCGGTCAGTACCTTGCCGGGGCCTATCTCAATAAAGGTAGATACGCCATTACTTATCATGTATTCAACAGAACGCTGCCACTCAATACCATGACACAGCTGCCTGAGCAGTTCCTCCTTAATTGATTCCGCCGTGGCGAGTGGCTGAGCCGTAGTGTTAGCGACGATAGGAACGAGCGGCGGCTGAAAGGTGAGAGAGGTTATCACGTCAGCCAGGCCGTCGGCAGCTGGCTGCATCAATGGGGTATGAAAGGCACCGCTTAC
>SDBU01010394.1_pt1 | contig 10325 bp, 7 predicted proteins | sample 2277071 | NCBI WGS metagenome assembly SDBU01 (sample SAMN10397929, study PRJNA504765) | marine sediment metagenome | isolation source: marine sediment core GS08_GC12, 126 cmbsf | place: Arctic Ocean: Gakkel Ridge, Loki's castle | collected 2008 | reverse complement strand
AAGAATATGCTCTGCTAAACAAGCCCAGATCAGAAATGCGGGAGGCTCTCTTACAATGAGAATTGCTTATCTTCATGCCATTCGTGACTGTCCCTAGTTTCCAACCCGTTGATTGCCAACGATATTTGCACCGAAAGTTACTTATTTCATTCAGTGATTCTAAAATTATGAGTCATTGAGGCGTACGGATGAAATTCGGGTAATAGACTCAATATCTGTCCTTCACTGAAGCGATGATGTGCGATGCTTGGGAAAAGCTCTTGCGAAACGGGATATTGCGCATTCGGATTATGAAACATAGAAAGCCCTTCAGCCCAAGTCTCATTACTGTTCTCATCAACTGTGTAATAAAAAGGCTTAGGTATGGAAGCATTAGGATCATGATCATGATAAGTGCCAATTCGTACCATTAACACATTGGGGTCAGAAAAACCTGCTTGTCTGCCTATACGGTTAAACTTCGATATAGTACCAATTGACGAGAAGAGCACTGCACTTACATTTTCTGAATTTGGTTGAAAGAAAAATCCAGAAGGTATTTCTTTGTCTTTCGACTTGTGTTTGCCGATTTTTACTGGAGTTATAACTAATTGGCCATTATCGTCATAATGAAAATCGTGTCTGACCCCATATAAGTAAGTTATTATCGCAGGATGGCTCCAGAGCATGGACTGGTCATCATGAAAGTCGGCGATTGCGAAAATAAGTGGGTTTCCTTGAACATGAGAAAGCTTCCAATATTTTTTCTGCAATTTCGTGTACAAAGGACTTCCGAATCTGATAGGCATATCGTTCTTACAAAACTGCCGAATCTTATCTGGGGAAGGTGATTCCGCTATAAGTTTGAAGTATTTTGGTGGATTATCCTTCTTACGTCCAACAATGACAGCTTCTATGGCGACAGTTTTTCCGTATTTCTTCACTATGAAATCAGGAGCATTGTGTGTACGGTCGATGAAAAGTTGCTCTTCAAAAAGATATGCGTTTAGATATAGCTCCCATACTCGAGAATCGAATCCTGTGGATTGAAACTGTTCGACAAAATTCCCGTCTATATCGACAAGGTGCGGCATCATTTGATTGATGATGGCTCTTGCCGGTACAAATGCCGAATCATTTGCTAATCGGGCAAAATAAGGATGTTGTTTTTCGGGTGGGATTACTGGAGCGAAAAGGTTTAAGCCCGCAGAATTATCCTGAGGATATATCTTTAAACCTTGACCTGTATGCCACTTCATAAGGCGAAAAAGCCAAGCTTTGGCATCTTCTTGGTTTCTTATCGAGCACTTCCAATAAAAACATCGAAATCTACCACCCTCGTCTCGAGTCATCAGTATAGCTGCGTAATCGTTATCGCAGGTATCTAAAAGGAGTACTCCAAGGATACTTTCATCTGCATTAGAGTACCAAGCGAGTTCTCTACTAAAGTAAGCAGCAGCAGGGCTTCTTGAGTAACCCGCAAGTGCGTTGAATCGTTTTACATCAATCTCGTTGATTTTGATTTCTAGGTTATTCGGGGACACTATATGTATTTCACCCTTTAATTGAGGGCCTTTCATATTTCGCTGCACTCTTCAAGATGTCCGCATCACGCCTTTAGCCCCGGGTTAGATAACGCCTTGCTATCTCACGGGACAGCCCCAGAGAGATAAGCTTCGCTATCTCAGGGGGTAAAATACATGAAAAGAAGGGGAAAGGCAAATCAATTTATTCCGCCGAAGGCGGCGGATCTACGATATTGATTATTTATTCCGTGAAATGTTCGTAATCTGCGATAGATTAGTGGACAGGTATTATGGGCGTTGTGTGGTGAAGTTGGGTATGTGATGACGTATGGCGCTTTCGGGAAGGACCCCCCAACGCCCTTTGGGGTTGGGGGGCTAAACAGGCGCCGCGGGACGAGGGGAACCCCCGACAGTGCCGGGGGCTAACAATTTGGAGTGGTTCGAAATGAGTTTTTTGATTGGAATACCCTTCAGGGTAGTAAATTCCCGCGAGTAAAATCATAAACTATTATTGTAAAGCTACTACCTGTGGCACAAGTTACCCGCGCACAAACGGGAATCTTCAATCGAGAGCAATATAATTGGATTTGACAAACAGAGGAGGATATGTTAGGGTTCAATAACTACAAATGAGTATAGCAATGGACGAAAACCTGAATCGACGTGACTTCTTAGAAGTTGTGAGTGTGGGTACGGTGGCGGGGATTGCAGCAGCGTCTTTTACCGGCCTGGGCAGGCTCAGTGCCGAGCCAGAAAAGTGGCGGATGCGTCTGTCAACCTCATCGATACATTTCATGCAGATGACCATCGAACAGGCCTGTGAGCGGATCGCGAAGCTGGGTTTTGAGGCCATCGACATCTGGTCGGCCCACGAGGGCTGTCCTCACCTCGACGATGTGGCCAAACGTTTAGGTGCGGAGGGTCTGAAAAAACTGTTGGCTGAGCATAAACTTAAACTGTTTGCGTTTTCGGTCTATAAGGGAGGCTACGCTGGTTACGCAGAGCTGTTAGGCAAGGCCGGCGGGGGGGTGGCTGTTCGAGGCAGTGCCCCAGCCTGCAAGCCTGAGGAGCTGGCTGTTAGGATGCGCAAGTTTATCGAAGAGCTAAAGCCCTTAGTCGAATTAGCCGAGCAACATAACTCATACTTAGCCATCGAAAACCACGGCGGAGCGCTGCTTTGCTCGTTAGATTCATTGAAGGCTTTCGTCGATATGAATGCATCACCGAGGTTGGGTATTGCATTAGCACCGTATCATATCCAGACGCTCAAGGCTTCTGTTCCGGAGGCGATAGGCATCTGTGGTAAGCAGCTTTTATTCTTCTATGCATGGCAGCACTACCCGGGCACAGAGCAGCTTCCGGGCGTCGGCCCGACGGACATGACGCCCTGGATACAGGCCTTAGCTGATATTCGGTATCGAGGATATGTTAATCCTTTTATGCACGGGCATCCGGAGGCGGATGTGATGGTGACCAATCTGGCCAAATCGAGGGATTATCTCAAAGATTGTTTCAAGAAAGTAAGCAGTAAAACGTGATAATAAACTATAAGATGGAATTGTAGTTAACGTAGCGTTATGCAAAATTGAGGTTAGGCATACTTTGAAAAGAAAAAATTGTTTTCTTGATTTTTTTTCAAGAAGTAAGTTATTGTTAGTAAGCTGTAAGGTGATTATTTAAGAAAATCAAAAAAAAGATTTTCTTAAATCCCGGCGCGCCGGGATGCCTAACCTCAATTTTGCAGAATATTTTTGTAATTAAGATACAAAGGAGAAAATTATGAACGAAAAACAATCGAGTAAGGCCAATGACTTAACTCGGCGCGAGTTTATGCGTGATGGTACAGCGGCCGCAGCGGGTCTGGCCGTAGGTCTTGGGGCGGCGGGGAGCAATAGCGCCTATGCCGAAGGGGTTGTTAGCAAGACCCGCAACTACAATCCGGAGATGGAGTATCGTCGGCTGGGGAAAACCAATATTTGGGTCTCAGCCGTGTGTTTAGGCGGACACTGGAAGCGTGTCGATAAAATGGTACCGGGCGTTTTCAAGGGCAAGGGATGGCTAAGTGCAGACCGGGACAGCAGCGGCTTCCGGAAGAACCGCCGCGACGTTGTCACCCGATGCATCGAATTGGGCATCAACTATATCGACGCCTGTACTATGCAGGAGATACTTGCCTATTCCGAGGCCCTTAGAGGAAGGCGGGATTCGATGTTCCTCGGTTTCTCATGGTACCAGGAGGAGATGCGGAAAGAGAAGTACCGCACAACCAATGCGCTGCTTGGGACCCTCGACAAGGGTATGCGCGAGGCAAAGCTCGATTACGTTGACCTCTGGCGGATTACGATGCACGAGCAAAGCGGCCGGCATACTGAAGCCGAAGTTGACCAGATGATGGGTGCTCTCGAGAAGGCCAGAAAGCAGGGCAAGGTCCGGTTCACGGGGGTGTCCACTCACGACCGCCCGCATATTAAATGGATGATAGAGACCTATCCTACTGTGCTTCAGGTCGTTGTTACGCCCTACACTGCCAAGAGTAAGGTGCTGCCCAAGGACAGCATTTTTGACGCGATAAAGAAGCATGATGTGGGCTTCTTCGGTATCAAGCCGTTTGCGGGCACCTCACTGTTTAAGGGTGATAGTTCGCCTGACAGCCCAACGGCGGAAGAGGACAACCGGCTTGCGCGTATGGCCATCCGCTATATTCTCTGCAATCCGGCAATAGCGGCGCCTATTCCTGGAATGATTAATCCCCACCAGGTTGACAACGTCGTAAGGGCCGTCAAGGAACGCCGAGAGCTTGATGTAGCCGAGGCCGAGGAGCTCGAGAAGGCTATGGATGAGGCGTGGGCCAGGCTGCCGGCAAACTACCAGTGGCTCAAAGACTGGGAATATGTCTAATAAGAAGTACGCTGAATCAGTCCAGAACGCAAAGCACTTAGGCTTGGCCTTACGAAGCTAAGAGAACAACCGAGGACGACAAGCAAGGAAGTAAAATATGAAGGTCACGAAATCGCAGGTCGTGACAGTGGTTGTATTTGTAATGAGCAGTTTGCTGCTGATTTTTACAGCAAACTGCTCATTTGAAAAAAGGACCACCTACGACTCCAGCCTGGAACAGGCTGAAGAAATCTCAGTTGGGCATCATGCCAAAAAACAGTCCGCTGTGGAACAGACCGAAGAAAAAACCTTCGTCGCTAATTTGTTTTGCAGTGCGTGTCACTATGCTTTCAGCGATGATGAGCTCGCCCTTAGCCATGAACGGGTGGGAATCGGGTGCGAAAGGTGTCACGGCGAGTCGGAGCGTCATCGCAGCGATGAAAATAATATCACGCCGCCTGAAATTATGTACCCCAAGGCAAAAATCAATCCAACCTGCATGATGTGCCATCCGAGAGGTAAAATCAAGCATGTGAGCGACCACAAGTCCTTTTTGGCCGGAGCTGAGACTATCTTTGATAAGTCCACCGGTCAAAAACAATACTGCACCGACTGCCACGGCAGGCACCATCGTATGAATGTCCGCACCATACGGTGGAACAAGGCGACCGGTGAGCTGCTGGAAGAGTAAACTCTTGTGGCACTTTTTTGGCCGTACCTTCATGCTGTACGCGCCTACAATTCGCCGTTGAGTTTCCTTTGCTGAGAGTCAATGGTTCGTTTTTATACCGGTGTGCCGGTAGTGTCTTTATATTCTTTGCGCAGACGTTTTAGTTCGGCCTTTAACTCTTTGACGATGCCTGCGTTTGCAGGTTCGTTATAGACATTTTTCATTTCCTTCGGGTCTTTTTTAAGGTCGTACAGCTCCCACTCGTCGATGTCGTTGTAGAAGTGTATCAGCTTGTAACGTTTGTTCCGCAGGCCATAGTGCCGTTTTACACTGTGCACTGCTGGATACTCGTAGTAGTGGTAGTACATCGAGGTACGCCAATCCATAGGTGTTTTGCCCTGTAGTATCTTGCGAATGGAACGGCCCTGCATATCAGACGGCTTTGGTACACCTGCGAAGTCCAAAAACGTCGCGCCAAAATCCAGGTTCAGGACGATGTCATTGTTTATGGAGCCGGCTTTGACTTCCTTCGGGTACCGTACCATCAGCGGCATACGCAGCGATTCCTCGTACATAAAGCGCTTATCGAACCAGCCGTGGTCGCCCAAGTAAAAGCCCTGGTCGGAAGTATAGACCACGACGGTATTTTTATTCAGGCCCGATTCATCGAGATAGTCCAGCAGCCGACCGACATTCTCGTCAACTGAGGCGATACACCGCAGGTAGTCTTTGATATATCTTTGATATTTCCAGCGTACTAAGTCTTTGCCCTTGAGGTTTGCTTTGTGGAAGGCTTCGTTTTTAGGTTCGTATGCTGCGTCCCAGAGCTTCTTCTGCCCGGCTGTCAGGTTTTTGGGGGGCACAAGTTTCAGGTCTCTATCGTTCATCGTCTTTTCGATACTCATATCCTGTTCCTTAGCGGCCCTTCCGCGGTTGGAGTAGTCGTCGAACAGGTTTTCCGGCTCCGGTATAGTAACGCCATCATACATTGTTAAATATTTGGGCCCCGGCTCCCACGCCCGGTGGGGGGCCTTGTGATGGTACATCAAACAGAAAGGTTTTTCGCCGGTGCGTTCTTTTAGCCATTTGAGAGCATGGTCGGTAATAATATCAGTGGTGTAGCCGGTATATTTTCTTTTCTGGCCCATCTCTTTCATATCCGGGTTATAGTATTTGCCCTGTCCGGGCAGGACGTTCCAGTAGTCAAAGCCGGTCGGGTCGGTTTTGAGGTGCCACTTACCGATCATGGCTGTTTCGTAACCAACATTTTGCAGCAGTTTGGGGAAGGTTTGCTGGCTGCCGTCAAACTTTTTTCTGTTGTCGATGACGCCATTGATGTGGCTGTATTTTCCGGTCAGGATTACCGCCCGGCAGGGGGCACAAATTGAATTAGTGCAAAAGCTGTTATTGAAGAGCATACCTTCGGCGGCAATCCGGTCGAGGTTTGGTGTTTTATTGATTTTGCTTCCGTAACAGCTCAGGGCGTGCGAGGCGTGGTCGTCCGTCATAATAAATATGATGTTCGGCCGTTTTTTTCCAGTCTCTGTTATTTGACCGATGCTATCACAGCTTGGCAGTATTGATATCGCTGACGCGGAGCCCACCATAAAACCGAGTTTTTTTAGAAATTCTCTCCTTGTTTGTCTTTTCATTTTGGTTCCTTTCATACGTCTTTGTATGGACTATTTGTTCATAGAAAAGAGTTCTTTTTGCTTTTCCTGCATTTAATGGAATTATCCCTTTCGTCGCCATATCTCGGCGTTGGGGACATTCGGCGGCACATCCAGTCGAGACTCCCAGTCTCTGAGCATCTTTCGGTGCTCTGCCAAAACTAAAGTATATCGTGAGCTTTCTGCAAGGTTTTTGGTCTCGCCGGGGTCGGTTCTCATATCGAAAAGCTGCTCAACTGAATCGTCTTTGTAAACGATATACTTGAAAGACGGTGTCCGGACCATCCGTCCTGTATTGGAGCTAACTTCGGTAACAATGAAATTATTAGCTGGACCGGATTTGCCTTCAAGAATTGACCGTAAGCTACTGCCTCTCATATTTTTTGGCGGTTTGATTCCGGCATAGTCGCACAAGGTCGGCATTATATCCAGGCCGGAAACCAGATGGGTAGTATTTGTCCTGCTTTCAGGAATATGTCCCTGCCAGGAGAAGAGCAGGGGTACTTTTGCGGCTTCGTCGTAGAGAGTATTTTTCCGCACCATCTGGTGATGGGCCAGGCCTTCGCCGTGGTCGGAAGTAAGCACAATCAAGGTATCTTTTGAGTATCCACAATCTTCCATCGCCTGCAGGATACGGCCGATTTCAGCATCAACATGTTCGATGTTGCGGTAATAGCTCCACAGGTAATATCGCCACTGCTCTTTGTTCCATTTACCCTTAAACGCCTCATTGCCTAATCGTCTTTTTCTTATTAGCTCCGGTTCATTCTCATCGAACTCGAAATTATCCGGCAACTCCGGAAACTTACCGGCCAACTGTGGATACTGTATTTCCTGCGGATTTTCCATATTCAGCCTTAGCCATTCACAGATGTCATGGGGCTGCATAAATGAAGCTACTAACAGAAACGGTTTGGATTTTGAGCGGTTTCGTAAAAAGCCCTCACATGAGCGTGACGTCATTGTATCGCAAAGGTAACCGAAACCGCCAATGCCTGTATTTATGACCCTAAAACCCGGTATATCGCTTGAGTAGGTTCTCGGCAGATGCCACTTGCCCGCATAGAAGGTCTCGTAATCGGTTTGTTGAGAGAACCATTGGCCGAGGTTTGGAATGTCTGAACGAATAGACCGGCCATTTGTGAAAACCCCCGTTTCACTGCTGGTTCGGCCGGTAAAAACACAACTTCTGGCAGGGCTGCACACTGGATTGGCGGAGTATGATTGTGTGAAGCTCACCCCGCTGGTTTTGAGCTGGTCAAGTGCCGGTGTTTGTAGATGACGGCAGCCTCCGGCGGTGATTGTGTCTATATGCTGCTGGTCAGTAAAGACCAAAAGGATATTCTTCGGTTTCGGTCTGCGACTTTGCCGGGCGGCATAAACGTTCTTTGTCGAAGTGCTGTTGGCTAATAGTGCCACTGCGCTGCCGCTCAACTTTATAAAATCCCGGCGGTTTACAAGGCAGGCAGATTGCTCTGTTGTAGTATTTTTATTCATTGCTCTTCTTCCTTTGTGAGCTTTTCCGTTTTTCGTAAGATTTTTGTCCTTCTTCTACCATTTGTCTGGTAATTTTTTCTGCTTGTTCATCTAATATATATGCCTTGTTCATCGAGGTTACTACTAATAATCTATGATGGTCATCGAGCCAATATTCACAAGGAAGAATCCCGTTTCCTAATTGAACAAAACAGCGCAGGGGTATATTTTTATCGCCTATCTTCGTTGGGTAAAGTCCACGATAAGATAGACGCTGGTCTTTTTTCAAAAGGCCCAGTCCTTCGAGCATATCAAAGGCTAAAACAGTTTCTTTACTGATTTTCAGACGTTGCACCGCCTTGAACAAACACCAATCGCAGGTGGTTCTGTCGATACCGTCAGTGATTTGACCGGCATCTTTGTAGCTCAGTTGTTTTATAGTTTTATTGTCCGCGTCGATGAACCGGTTTTCCAAGTGCCAGGCAATCGGTGTTGCCAATTGGTTATTTCGACATTCGATTGTTGCTTCGGCAATGTTCACTAATGCGTCGGTCTGCAAGATTTCCTGGTGTACCTTCAAAGTTAGAGACCTATGTGAATCGATGAGACACCTTATCCGCAGAAACCCGACATTATCATTACCACTTTCGCGGTATCCGTGGCACGTCCAAATGCGGTATGTGTTGACCCAGTTTCCATCGGGCTTGAAATCTTCGGATGAAGGCGGGAAATTACTGAGAGCACCTAATTCATCTAACAGCGTCGGTGTTAAAGGTGAACCGACTATCGTTCTTTGTTTTTTCTTGGCCATAATATTTTCTTTAAGACAGTTTGGATTGTTATTTATAGTCTTTTCCCGCGAGACTGTCCCGGCAAGATTTGCGCCACTTAACAAGCGTTGCTTTCATTGATTGCAGAATCTGAGGTTTTTCCGCCGCTAAATCTTTTGTCTCGCCGGGGTCTTCGAGCAGGTCAAAAAGCATATAGGTCTTGCCCTTGTTACTGCTGTATATCTTGTAACGGTTGTCGGTCAGCGAGAGCTGGTTTTTGGATTCAAAGCCGATTGGCACCGGACGTCTAATCATTTTGCCATAAATCAACGGCAGCAGGCTGACTCCGTCGATAGGCTCCGGTTGGCCTTTCATTTTGAAGCCGAGCACGTCCAGGACGGTCGGGAAATAGTCGGACGTGGAGCAGGGGATATCGGTTACTTGCCCGGCTTTGATGCGGGCAGGCCACTCAAGCAGGGCAGGCACGCGCACGCCGCCTTCGAATAAGCTGCGCTTGCGTCCGCGGAACGGCCCGGCTGAACCGCGAGTTCGGCCGTGTTTGCCGTCTTTTCCTTCAGGGCCGTTGTCACTGCAAAACCAAAACATAGTGTTATTGGCTATTCCCAGCTCTCGCAGTAGATTACGAAGCCGGCCAATTTGCTCATCCAGAGCAGTAATACATCCGTAGTAGTGCTGCTCATCTTCGCTGTACCGTGAATATATCTTTCTATATTTTGGACCGGTTACAACCGGTAAGTGTGGTGTATGAAACCAGATAACCGCAAAGAAAGGTTTACTTTTGTCCGCGGCATTTTGGATAAACGGAACAACACGGTCCATAATGACCCGGCAGTCATCGCCCTGGAGATTCTCAGTTACTTTTGTACCGTCTTGTTTCCAATAGTAGGTTCCATAAGGCTCATTTGTTTCCGGCTTTTTCATAGGATTCCACGTGGGAACTTTTGCTTCTGTCGAAAAGCATACGTCGAATCCGTTCACCCATGGTGGTGAGTAGTGCCTGGCACCTCTCGGACCGCCGCGGTTGGAATCTTTTTCTTTAGTGGTAAGTGTACCCAGGTGCCATTTGCCGAAATGGCCGGTTGTGTACCCTTGTGTTTTCAAAGCTTCCGCTAAGGTAATTTCCTCCCTGCGTATATGTCCGACATTTGCAGAGAAGATTCCGTACCGATAGGGATGGCGACCGGTAAGGCAGCTTCCGCGAGTAGGTGAGCACACCGGTGCACCGGAATAAAAACGTGTAAACCGCATACCGGCTTTTGCCGTTGCATCCAGGTTGGGAGTTTTAATGATTGAATTGCCGTTGAATCCCGGGTCGCCCCAGCCCATATCATCGGCC
>SDBU01010393.1_pt1 | contig 10326 bp, 8 predicted proteins | sample 2277071 | NCBI WGS metagenome assembly SDBU01 (sample SAMN10397929, study PRJNA504765) | marine sediment metagenome | isolation source: marine sediment core GS08_GC12, 126 cmbsf | place: Arctic Ocean: Gakkel Ridge, Loki's castle | collected 2008 | reverse complement strand
TTTATTGACTCTTATATCTATAATTTTGGCTACATCTATGGTTTAAAAACTCAAATCAAACCATCAGATAATTTAAACTTTTCTTTTTTATATGAATTTGCAAGATATACAAGAAAAAATTTAGCTGTTTTATCCCCATCGGTCTCAAAGATCCAAAAAACACATAAAATAGATAGCTCATTTAATTTGAAACTCCCAACAAATCATGAAGTTAAATTCAAAGCTAAATTCAATCCGATGAACTTTTCAACAAAAACATCTGAAATAGGACTATCATATTCTATTCCTTATGATATGCCATGGATTGAAAACTAATATTACTTTAGAAAAAGACATCTATAATTTTTTATAGATGTCTTTTCTATGTCCTATTTTCAATATTAAAATCGTTAATATTTTTCCTTTGATTTGATAGATAATTCGATAATCCGCAACTCTAATTCTAAAAAGATCTGTTTCTCCGATTAATTTTTTAGCATTCGATGGATAAGGATTATTCATGAGTTTTTCTATTCTAGTAGAAATTTTTCTTTGTTGAGTTTTTGGCAATTTTTTAAGCTCTTTAACAGCTCGTTTCGAAAATTGTATCTTAAACATTATAATCCCAGTTCAGCCTTAACCTTTTTCCAAGAAATTGAACCTTGTTTTTGTATATCTTTGATAGCTTTTCGAGCATCTTCTAAATCGATTCTATCTTCTATAGCTTCAATTAGTTCTAACTCTTCTATCGAAACAATCGCAGCAACTTTTTTGCCTCGTCTTGTTAAAATAATGTGTTTATTACCATAGGCAACTTTATTTACAATATCAGGTAATTGACTCCTGGCTTCTGAAAGAGGAATTCCAGTCATAACTTTATTCTCCTTTTTGTACTAATTGTACAAAATGTACATGTTATTGTCAAACTTTATTTTCATTTGAAACAGTAAATAGAAATGGTATAAAATTTTTATTATTATACATTGAAAAACCGATTGTTATCAATGCTATATTTTTGTTAATATATTAATTCAAAATAAAGATTTTATGGGATAACAAATGAAAGAATTAAAAACATCCAATGCTTTAGATCAATTAAAAAAGCACACAACAGTAGTAGCTGACAGCTCTGATTTTGAATCAATCTCAAAATATAAGCCTCAAGATGCTACAACGAATCCATCATTAATTTTAAAAGCGGCAAAAGATAAAAAATATTTTGCTTTGATAGAAGAGGCTGTAAATTTTGGCAAAGCGCAAATTACAAATGATACATTAGAATTAATCGCTATAAAATTATTTGTAAATTTTGGAATTGAGATCCTAAAAATTATTCCAGGAAGAGTATCGATTGAAGTAGATGCTAAATATTCATTTGATGTTGATAAAAGTGTAAAAATAGCGAGACTTATAATTTCACTTTTTGAAAAAAAAGGTGTTGATAGAGAGAGAATTTTAATAAAACTGGCTACTACATATGAGGGAATACAAGCAGCTGAAATTTTAGAAAAAGAAAATATCCACTGCAATATGACACTTTTATTTTCTTTGCCTCAAGCAATAGGAGCAGCAAAAGCTAAAGCTACATTGATATCGCCTTTTGTTGGTAGAATATTAGATTGGTATAAGGCATTTGAGAAAAAAGAATATTTGCCACATGAAGATCCTGGTGTTTTATCTGTAACAGACATCTATAATTACTATAAAAAGTTCGATATAAAAACTGAAATTATGGGAGCGAGCTTTAGAAACATTGATGAAGTAATAGAGCTCACTGGCTGCGATCTTTTAACCATTTCTCCAAATCTTTTAGATGAGCTACAAACAAAAGATATTGAGGTTACAAAAAAATTAGATCCAAGCGTTTCTAAAGGGCTAAATATTGAACAAAAAGATCTAGATGAAAAGACATTTAGATATATGTTAAATAGAGATCCTATGGCAATAGAAAAACTATCTGAAGGTATTAGAAAATTTGAAAAAGATCTAAATTCTTTAAAAGAACTACTCAAAAAATATTTTTAAAATAAATTTAATTACTACTGTTTCATAAATTCTTAGGTTTTCGAAAAATCATTTCACATTTATGTTTTCAAAACTTATATTTTTAAATAACCTCTTATTTTAGACTGCAGAACATTCTCTACGTTATTAAACTTTCCAATGACACAAGTATAACCTTTTCTTACAATACTGTCTTCAGGCAACTGTTCAATTATTCTATCCAAGGACAAATATTCTCCACCAAAGACAACAACCGCTCCAACAAGAAATGCTCCAAGTAAATATGTTTTTTTTTCAGAATCAGATAGTTGATTAATTAATTCAAATGGCCGCTGAATAGCCCCACTAAAATCCAATAGAACAGCTGGTGTATTATTATAAAAGTCTCTAATATTTCTTGTTAATTCTCCTATCATATTTTTTTCTCCTTATTATTGAGATGTTACCATAAATATAATGCTAAAAAATTGAATGTTTGCTAAACATATATATTCATTGAATAATCTACAAGAATTGTTTTTCAAGAATATGCGGAGATGGTTTCGAACCACCAAAAATTCGAATAGTATTTTCTTTAAATTCTAAAGTCTTACTTTCACTTTGACGAAAAAAATCAGCAATCATGAAATGTATTTCACTTATTTTATTTATTAAACAACTAGGAAGTTAACACGGAAGCACTAGGAAGTCAAGAAGTTCCTAGTTAAAAATTAAAAAAAACATTATAAAGGACAAAACACTAACTATCAGTTGCTTAAAAGAAATAATTTTAGGATATTTGATTAGTTCATCACTTTATTAAAGGTCAAAAAAAATAACAATAATGCTTAATAATTTAATGTTTATTAAATATAAAATATTCATTGAATAATAGACTATTATTTTTTTTCAAGAACATGCGGAGGCGGTTTCGAACCACCAAAAATTCGAAAAAGATCTAAATGCATTAAAAGAACTTATCAAAAAATCACTCTAAATTATTTCAATGATTTAGGTTTAATCGAAGATATATCCTGCATCTTTTTTTCATGCTTTAAAAATCTATTGAAAAATATAGTAGCTACTATGAACAAAGATAGCGATATTGACCAAAGAACAAATGCGGGAACTATTTTAATTGCAAAAGTGAGCAGTATTGCAAAAACGTAGGCAATAGCATCTATAGATTCCAAAAGTCCAAAAATTTTACCATGATCGTGATGATGACGTTTTCTTATGAATAGACTATACAGAGTTGAATATACAAGGGTATAATTAATTCCAAATAGCACTAATAAAATAATGGAATAGCTTTCATTAGTTATTCCAATCAAAGCTCCTATCAAAAGAGCTAGAAAGACTACAAAAACAAAAATTAGCGTAGATACAAAGATTTTTTCGTCACTTATTTTCGAAAATTTTAAAAATAGTATTGCTAAAAGACTACCTGATATCATTTCAATAGGAACTAAAGGAGTTAAAAATCCTTTAAATGCTTCTGTTCTAAATGCAACTTGAAAAAAAGAAAATTGAAAGAAAAAAGAACCCAATAGACCGACTAAAATGTATTTGTGTGTAATCAAATTATGATAGATATATTTAAGCTGCACTTTTAAAGATATTTTTTCAGGTATGTCTCTATCTTTGACATCTTTGAACAGAAGAAAGATTAAAATAATACTGATTACAAGAATTACAAAAGAGATTTCCAAAATTGTTTTAGCGCTTATTAAATACCTAGAAACCACAGGAGAGAAATCTCCTAAAAAATAATAAAAAAGAGCAATAGCTACAAAAAAACGAAAATTCATAAATTTTCTTGTAATATCTTTAAAAGCTGAAATAGCAACAGGAATAACATTTCCTGCCATGCCAACCATTACAATATAAGTAATTATATAAACAGGTTTATTCCAGATAAGCCAAAAGACAAAAAACATCGAAGATATCAAATTGATCATTAAAGCAAAAATTAGACCTTTTTTTCTACAATAGTAATCGGATAGACCTCCTTGAATGGGAGAGCAAAAAAAAACCAAAACATTTACAGCTAATGGGATAATTATTTTAAACTTAACATCTGGTTCAACTCTGATAATTGAAATATAAATTGCTTGCGAAGCTAAAATACAAAAAAGTAATAATTGATGCATACAATACCTTGTATGAGATCATATTTTTTTTTTTATTTATAGCTACTTTTTTTAAGATCTAAAAATGAAAAATGAAGAACATTTCAAAAGAAAAAAAAAGAGCCTAATTTTTTAGGCTCTTTCATAATAAATTAAAAAGTTTATTCTGATGGAGTAGTTGCCGGCTCTACTTTTGACATCGATTCCAATATATTTTCAAAGTTATCATCAAAAGAATATAACACTTCTTCTAAAGATTTTTTATCGACAAATTTAGAAACTTTTTTATGAAAACCAGTTCCACCTGGAATGATATGTCCCATAATAATATTGGATTTGAAATCTCTAAGATAGTCAATAGCACCAAATAGAGCTGCAGCGGTTAGTACTTTTGTTGTTTCTTGGAAAGATGCAGCAGAAACAAAGGATTCAGATCCAAGAGACGCTTTTGTTATACCTAAAAGAACAGGCATCGCTTTAGCAGGTTTTCCACCTTCTTGAGTAGTTTTTTTATTCATTTCATGGAAAATTTTCTTATCAACATCTTCTCCATATAAGAATGTAGTATCGCCAGGATCTGTGACTTTAATTTTTTGAAGCATCTGACGAGTAATAATCTCAATATGTTTATCATTGATATCTACACCTTGCAGACGATATACCTCTTGAACTTCATTAACGAGATATTTTTGCAATTCTCTAACACCACAAATTTCTAAAATCTCTTGAGATACTATTGATCCTTCTGTTAGTTGCTGTCCTTTTACAACTAAATCACCTTTTTGAACGATTAAATGTTTAGATAAAGGAATCAGATGCTCTTCTTCCATAGCAGTTTCTTCGTCTTTAACAACTACGATTCTTTTGTTTTTCTGAACACCTTTAAAATCTATTACTCCATCTAATTTAGCAATTTCCGCAGCTTCTTTAGGTCTTCTAGCTTCAAAAAGCTCGGCAACTCGAGGCAATCCTCCAACGATATCTTTTGTTTTGATAGTACCAGATGGAAGTTTAGCTAAAATTTGACCAGCTTTTACAAACGATTTATCTTTTACTAAAATGAGAGCTCCTGCTGGTATAGCATAAGTACCAACGAGTTCTTTATAATCTGTTTCGGCATAAATAGCTATTTGAGGATGAAGCTCTCCTCTATGTTGTTTAACTCTCAGCTCAGCTTGTCCAGTCTGTTTATTTATTTCTTGTTGAGTAGATATTCCCTCAACTAGATCTTCAAATTTTACATAACCTTGTTTTTCGCAAATAATAGGAGAGGTATATTGTTCCCAGTCACCGATTTTTACTTTTCTGTCAACTTTAGCACCATCGGCAAATAAGATATTAGTTCCAAGCTCAACATTAAATATTTGAAGTGGTTCAATTGATTTTGTACTTAATAGCTTTTTATACTCTTCTAACGATCTTCCTTCATCTCGAACAACATTGATAGTTCCATTTTTATTTAATGCAACCCAATTTCCTTCTTCATTTTTCACAACTCTTAAGTCTTTATAAACTAGGATTCCTTCTTTTTCAATAACTAGCAGAGGACTTACCATTGCAGATGCAATACCACCGATGTGAAAAGTCTGCATAGTAAGCTGAGTTCCTGGTTCTCCAATTGATTGCGCAGCTATTATTCCTATAGCTTCACCAAGACCAACTAAACTTCCAGTCGCTAGATTTAAACCATAACATTTTGAGCAAACTCCTTTTTGAGATTCACAAGTAAGAGGAGATCTAATTTTTATTTTTTCAATACCTGAATCATCGATTGCTTCAGCTTGTTTCACTGTTAGAACATCTAATGTTTTTGCAAGCTTTTTAGTGCTATCTCCTGGTTGATAAATATCATCGCAAACAGTTCTACCAAAAATCCTATCTTTTAAAGCTAAAAGCTCTTCTTGACCTTGTTTGATAGATCCAACTTCAATACCATTTAACGTTTGGCAATCTTCTTCGACTACAATTACATTTTGAGAGACATCAACAAGTCTTCTTGTTAAATATCCTGAATCCGCCGTTTTCAAAGCAGTATCAGCAAGACCTTTTCTAGCACCGTGAGTAGAAATAAAATATTCTAATACGGTTAGACCTTCTCTAAAGTTAGAAATAATCGGAGATTCCATGATTTCACCAGATGGTTTAGCCATAAGACCTCTCATAGCACCGAGCTGTTTTACCTGCGATCTATTTCCTCTAGCCCCAGAGTCCATCATCAAATATAAAGGATTGAGCTTCTCGTCTTTAACTTCTGAGAGCAGCTTATAAAGCTCATCTGATAAAGAGTCTGAAATTTCAGTCCAAATACTTATTATTTTGGATTTTCTTTCACCTTCAGTGATAACTCCTTCCGCATACTGTTTTTTCACTTTAGCAACTTTTTTATAAGTAGCTTCAATTTTTTTCTTTTTATCGGCTGGCACTCTAACATCTGTTATTCCCATAGAAAGAGATGCTTTTGTAGCTTCTGAGAATCCTAGATTCTTCATATTATCTAAAAACTGAACAGTATCCTCTAAACCAACAGTTTTATAACAATTTAAAACTAACTCTGAGAGTCTTTTTTTTCTAAGAGCATAGTTCTGAAAACCTAAATCTTCAGGAACAATTGTATTGAAAATAACTCTTCCAGGAGTTGTTTCGATTATTCCTTCAGCAATAAGAACTTTTATTCTTTCGTGAATAAAAAGTCCTCTACCAGTCTCATCTAATCTTGAATCATTTGATGATTTTCCATATCTATTATATGAAATACCAGCTCCCAGTGCTAAAAGTACTTCTTGAGGATTTCTAAATATTTTTACTTTTTTATTATGTTTTTCAGGATCATAAATAGGATCAATCATCAAATAATATAATCCTAAAATCATATCTTGAGTTGGCAGAGCAACAGGTTTTCCTGATGATGGTAAAAATATATTATCTGGAGACATCAATAAGAGTTTTGCTTCAATTTGAGCTTCTATTGATAGAGGTATATGCACAGCCATCTGATCTCCATCAAAGTCAGCATTAAATGCAGGGGTAACAAGTGGATGAATCCTAATAGATTTTCCTTCGATTAATACAGGCTCAAATGCTTGAATTCCTAGTCTATGCAACGTCGGTGCACGGTTTAAGAGTACTGGATGACCTTTGATAATCTCTTCTAAAACATCCCAAACTTCAGGAGATTGTTTTTGAATTAATTTTTTTGCAGATCTAATCGTATATACATAATCCAACTCTTTTAATTTTTTCACGATAAAAGGCTCAAAAAGCTCTAGCGCCATTTGCTTTGGCAAACCACATTGATTAAATTTAAGATCTGGTCCAACAACAATTACAGATCTTCCGGAATAATCTACCCTTTTACCTAAAAGATTTTGCCTAAATCTTCCTTGCTTTCCTTTTAACATTTCAGAGAGTGATTTGAGAGGTCTATTTCCAGCTCCCATCACAGGATGACCATGTCTACCATTATCAAATAGAGCATCAACAGCTTCTTGAAGCATTCTTTTTTCATTTCTGATAATAACATCTGGAGTTTTTAACTTTAAAATAGATTTCAATCTATTATTTCTATTGATTACTCTTCTATATAAATCATTCAAATCAGATGTTGCAAATCTTCCTCCATCTAAAGGAACTAAAGGTCTAAGATCTGGTGGAATTACAGGAACGCAAGAGAGAACCATCCACTGCGGCGAGTTTGGAGAGAGAAGCATTCCTTCAACTATCTTAAGTCTTTTGGCAAGTTTTATTCTCGCTTGCATCGATTTTGTTTTTCTAAGCTTTTCTTTGAGCTCCAAAACTAACGCATTTAAATCTTCATTTTTTAACAAATCAAAAATAGCTGCGCCACCCATTTTAGCAACAAAACCATGTGGACCCCATTTTTCTAATTGCTCTCTATATTCATTGTCATTTAAGAGTTGTTTTTTTTCTAGATCGGACTCTTTAGAATCAACAACAATATACTCTTCATAATAAATCACTCTTTCAATATCTGCTACAGAGAGGCCTAAAATATTTCCTATTTTTGAAGGCATGGTTTTAAAAAACCAAATATGAACAACAGGAACGGCAAGTTCTATATGAGCCATTCTCTCTCGTCTAACTTTAGATAGTGAAACTTCAACACCACATCGATCGCAGACAATTCCTTTGTGCTTGATTTTTTTATATTTACCACATGCACATTCCCAATCTTTTGTTGGTCCAAATATTTTTTCGCAAAAAAGGCCACCTTTCTCTGGCTTAAATGTTCTATAATTGATAGTCTCCGGTTTTTTAATTTCCCCTCTTGACCATGAATTTTTAATAACATCATCAGAAGCTATTTTAATCGTCAACTTATCAAAATGAGACTCTTTAAAGTCCTCGGTATATGCCATTGATTTCTCCCAAATAACTTTTTAATCTTCTATTGTCTCTGCGTTTATATTTATGCATAGCCCTTTCATTTCATTCATCAATACATTAAATGATTCAGGCGTGCCGGCGAGCAGAGAATTATCGCCTTTAACAATCGATTCGTAGATTCTAGTTCTACCATCGACATCATCAGATTTAACTGTTAACATTTCTTGTAGAAGGTGAGCTGCACCATATGCTTCTAGAGCCCAAACCTCCATCTCTCCAAATCTTTGTCCTCCCATCTGAGCTTTTCCACCAAGAGGTTGTTGCGTTACCAAAGAATAAGGACCAATCGCTCTAGCATGAATTTTATCTGCAACTAAGTGAGATAATTTCAATATATAGATATATCCAACAACCACAGGGTTATCGAACTTCTCTCCAGTTCTACCATCATAAAGAACAAACTTTCCATCTTTAGGTAAGTTTTGCTCCTCCATCATCTCCCAAATTTTATCTTCAGGAAACCCTTCAAAAACAGGGGTCTTTATATAAATTCCAGCTTTTTTTGCTGCATATGCAAGATGAGTTTCTAAAAGTTGTCCCATATTCATTCTAGAAGGAACTCCTAAAGGATTTAAAACAATTTCTATAGTTTGTCCATCAGGAAGATATGGCATATCAGATTCAGGAACAATTGTGGCAACGACACCTTTATTACCGTGTCTTCCCGCCATTTTATCCCCAACTTGGAGCACTCTTTTTGTAGCGACATACACTTTTACCTGTCTTATAATACCAGGATCTAAATCTATATCACCTTTTTTTACAAACTCCACTTCAAGTTTATATTTTGATTGGAGCTCTTCTACTTTTCTTTCATTTTCTTTAATGATTTTTTTAACTTCGATAAAGATTTCATTTTCTTCCATTATTAGATTTTCAATATCTTCATTTTCAATTTTCTCTAATAAATCTTGAGTAATTACTTGGTCTTTATCAACAATAATCTCTCCAGTTTTTCTATGCATAATAGGAGCTGGTGACATCTCATTTAATAAAAATGCACCTAATTTTTCATGAAACTCCATTTGAATTTCGAGATCTTGAGTTTTGTATTCTTGATGAACATCTTTTAATCTTGAAGCTTCTTCGACAAGCTCATCATCAGTTTTAGATAGTCTATCTCTTCTTGAAAAGACTTTAACATCCATAACAACACCGTCCGTTCCAGGAGGGCATGTTAAAGAGGCATCTTTCACATCAGCTGCTTTTTCACCAAAAATAGCTCTAAGGAGTCTCTCTTCAGGAGAGAGTTCTGTCTCTGTTTTTGGTGTAATTTTACCAACTAAAATATCTCCAGTTTTAACTTCTGCTCCAATTCTAATAATTCCATCTTCTTTAAGATCTGCTAAAGCTTCTTCAGACACATTTGGAATATCTCTTGTTATCTCTTCTTTTCCAAGTTTTGTATCTCTAGCTGTTAGCTCAAACTCTTCTAAATGGATAGAAGTATATGTATCTTCTTTAATTAATTTTTCTGAAATAACGATCGCATCTTCATAGTTGTATCCACACCATGGCATAAATGCAACTAATACATTTTTACCTAAAGCTAATTCCCCTCTTTCTGTTGCAGCGCCATCAGCTATAACGTTACCTGCTTTTATTTTATCACCTACTTGACAATGTTGCTCATTTTTGGAGGTATTGGATTTCTAATTAACTATGTGATAATCAAAAATTGGAAACGTCAATAAAGAATGGAATCCAATATAATCAAGAAGGCTATCGCTGGGGATTCAGAGGCACTAACTTTATTAATTGACAAATACAAAGATTTTGCATTTAATTTGGCTCTGAGTATTGTTAAAAATAAAGAGGATGCTAAGGA
>SDBU01010392.1_pt1 | contig 10326 bp, 15 predicted proteins | sample 2277071 | NCBI WGS metagenome assembly SDBU01 (sample SAMN10397929, study PRJNA504765) | marine sediment metagenome | isolation source: marine sediment core GS08_GC12, 126 cmbsf | place: Arctic Ocean: Gakkel Ridge, Loki's castle | collected 2008 | reverse complement strand
CCCTGCACGGATGCGATGGTGCTGGCACGAGAGTCCAACTTGCAAGGCATGAAACGTTGGTTCCAAGAAGGTGGACACGGCTGGCTCTTTGCGTGGCCCGTGCGTTCCTTTGATCCTATAACGTACTCCGGTGAAGTATTTATTGAAACCGACGACCCCGAGCTCGCCCTCTTCCAAGCCGCTGAGAAGTGGTACGTGGAGAGGAGTGCATAGCGCATGTGTTTCTGTGGACAGAAGATCGAAGGACACCGACAGTGCCCTGGATGCACGATCCTCTATGGCGTGGGGCACCTCGCTATCCCCCAGGGGAACGGGAGGTGCCAGTATTGTGCCAGGGATACAGGGAAGATGGAAAACAGGAGCCCGCTGGTAACGCTGTAACATGCACCAGGTGGCCGCCCAGGACGCCACCAGGCGATTCTAGGGGCCTCACCTGTGGTTTACCCCACCAACTGCCGTACAGCCTCAATGAGCAGCAGTATCGTACCGAAGATGCCCGTGGCCTGAGCGTTGGCCTTTGTCACCAGCCCACCAGGTCCACGCCCGTGCCTGCCGTGGTGGTTGAACTCGTGGAGCACCTGCCACTCACGGATAGCCTGCAGAGCGTCGGCGTGGCTCTCAAGAGTGGCCTCAATGCGCCCAAGGGTACGCTGTACGTCGGCTTCCATCATTCCATGCCCTTTATGAACGCCTGAGGTATGTCCGGCTCCTCAATCAACGTGATGGCGTCAGTACCGTCCACCAGGAACAACTCCCCGTCAGGGGTGACGAACGGCACCATCCCCTCCTCAATACCCATGACCATATCGTCTTCTACGTGCAGCCGGCGGATGTGGAAGTCGTATATGGCATCTTCGATACGCTTGCCCGCACGTCCATCGTCCATGCGGATGATGTGGCCCACAGGCAGTTTGGCAATGGTGGAGTGTATCTCTTCAGCGGTCATCTCTTCGCCTCCAAGACGGTGGTATGGATTTCCATTACAATTCCTCCTGCATGATGCATTGGCCTAGAGTAAGAATGGAGTCTGTTGCCCCACCACCACCATCTGTGTCAAGTAGCTTCTCCCACTCCATTGTACCAGTCGGTAGATTGGTTGTCTTGGTGATTTGCAAGACACCGTTCAGGTAAAGTTCCACACTGGTGGTCCCATTAACGTAAATCTCCACTACGTTTCGAGCGCCCGCGGTGGGGTCGGTGGTGAGGTTGGTCTTTGATGTTGTGGTCCCGTCGCCCGTTGACAGCTCCCAGTTAGCGCCGCCAGACCAGGATAGCCCGGCATGAATCTCAGTGGTGCCAGGAATATTCACACCCGGCGTAGCGCGAAATCCCATGAAGATTTCAGCATCGGAATCTTCGGCATTCAGCGAGAATTCCTGTCGGTAATAAGGATTCTTGCTAACAGTCCAGGCATTATCCAGAGAGCTGTTGAGCTCGGTTTCGTTTTCGATCTCACATGAACGCGCACCGCCGGCATCATTATCCACCTTCATTGTGACCTGACCCGTACCACCTGGGCGAATCTCAGACCCCCCTCCGGTCTCAGTATAGGTCACGTTGTGGTCAGGCTGGCTGCTGGCGTTCTCGTCCTTGAGATTCCAGTTCATCCTAACCTCCCGGATATTGGGGTTCACCCTCATCCGGCTACCAAAGAGCGTCCTGCCATGGATCTCTTTCCACTTGATAGCTGCTGTCCCCAGGTCATCAGTGATGTCAGTATCAGAGACAAGGCTAGATTCAATATCAATCGTGCCTGCCTGTCCTTTGAGGAAGGCGATGTTATCCACCATATCTGTATTCCAGATGGAAGCGGTGATCAGGTCACCGGTGCTGCGCGTGGTGGGAGTTGTAAACGCCATTACGCCACCTCCAGGTCATGCTCAATATTCTCGATCTGCAGGTCGGCCAAGGTCTCAGATGGTTCCCAGTTCCGATTGTCCATCGCCCGGAATTCTAAAACCTCTTCAATCTCCATTCTATTAGCGGGAAACTCGGTTGTCAGATATTGGTGGGCCACATGCCCATTAAGACACGAGCAGCACATCACCAGGCCTTCCTCCCATACCTTCTCGGCCCCGGTGCATGAAGGGTTCTCACAACGCACTAGCCATTTACCGTGATTCACAAATGCCTGCAACGGTGGGACATCGGAGACGCCGGACTCCTTGACCCCGTGGCGCAGCATATACCGCAGCAGGAACTTCGTTCGCCATTCGTCCCAAGTGCGGTATCGTTGTTGGGGATTCTCGACCAGCCCGAAGAATAGGTTTGCTGTAATGATCATATGAAGTCCACCCCCACGTGAATGTCGCTTTGCTCTACTGCCCGGTTAGCCCCAGTGATAATCGCCACCACAAAACCTTCTTCGCCCGCTCCATCGATATCTTGTGCATTGATATTATCACGTTTCCAAGAAAAAGACTGAAGGTTGGCCAAGTTGGGGTCGGTTGCATGGTCAGTGACCCACGAAGCCAGGACCGTCCCACCCGGGACGAAGGCCGATGCATTGTAAGTCCAACCCGTGCTGGAATGCTTGAAGAGTTTCACGTCGAAACCAGGGTCTGAGGCACCGCCCCGGCCGGTGATCTCAAAGTCGGTGATATGGAATGAACGGTTGCCCAGGTCTTCATACTTTGCCAAGCCGGGATTGAAGTCAACGTTGTAGGTCCCGGGGTTACCAGATGCCTCAGTTAGGGTGAAGGTAATGGTTCCAGTCCACTTCTTAGTGGTCTCAACATATTGATTGGCACTCAGGGCCGTGATATCCGGGACGATGGTTTGTGAATCGCCGGGGGTCTCGACGCCACCATCTGTAATACTGGTCCCAGAGACAACAATGGAGACCACACCGATATCCACCGAGCCAGCTTCCTTGGCGACTAGGAACGCGTGGGCGCCATAGGCGACGTTTGCAGTTCCAACGGTGGCAGTTAACGAACCTTGATTCAAATTGACATCGGCTGCGGGTGCGGTGTATTCGCCAGCACTATAAAAGGTCCCAGTGCTGCCAGTAGGGGATACAAAGGAATAATTCTTGAAGATTGTATTCAGACGCCATTCATTGATGACCCAATGATGAATACGCCCTGTGTCGGCCTCAAAGAACTCGGCAAAAGCAATATCAACTGGTGGCGTCGGCTTGGTATCCGTGGATAGGCCTGTCCACTTCCGCCCATGCAGATTCTTATGTACGATTGTCACTGTCATCAAAACACCAATATCGTCGTCTGTCCTAATTCTGAGAACCCGGTCTTACCCAGCACCCAGAATGCCTCTTCATCGGCCCGGGCCAGGGACCAAATCACCTCATGGCGCTTGCCGCCCTCAGAGACCCTATGCTGCATCTTGTTGATGAAATATTGCTGTGCGCTGATGCCCAGATCATCCTCCGTCAACGTTATCCTGTCCGATAGCTTCCGGAGTAATATCTGGGTCCAAAGTGCATCCGATCCATTGACTACCATCATCCGAATGAAATCAGGCTGAGGGTCTTTCTTACGAGCTAAGAGATATTCGGCATAGCTCAAGATGTCATTGAAGTTACCCTTGAAAGGTATGTCGATATCTAGGCCCCGTTCCCCAAAGGCTGTTTTGGAGGTGCTATCTTCGACTGCCGTGAAGACTGGATTGCTCTCCCACTCTTGGGCTTGAATCCGAAGGGTATGCTCGGGATCGCTTGTTCCCGGGATGATGAAGACCTTCTTAGCTGGGCTGGTGTTATTCGTGAGGGTCATCTGGAGCGCTTGCCCATACTTCACACTTGCAATCCCAACACTGGCCGACTCGTCATCACCCGAGCCATCAGCAACAGTATTGGCCTTCCAATCGGTATTGCGTACAGGTTCCACAAGACCCGTGACGGGATTTGGTAAGTCAGCCCATACGACTAGCGTCGCACCAGTCGTTGCAGGCAATGAAGGAGTGTCCTGCGTTTCCCACACATAGGCCTGGCTCCTGGCCGTCAGCTTTTCGCCCCTGGCATTGATGATATTACGCACCGACCGTGCGCTGAATTCATAGGCCATGCCGCTCATGTTATTAGAGAAATTGGCCTGGGATGTAAGGTGGTCGGTAGCCCCTCCCCCGCCATCGCCTAGCCTATGGTGGCGATCCTCATAAACGAAGTCACCTGTCCCATCCACATACATAAACGAAGCCTCTGCTTTCGCGAGCTTTCGCAATGCAGCCAGAGCTGATTCCTTATGTGCCCACCAGACATCAAGCGTATCCACTCCCGCATCCAGGTTCCTATCACCCACGGGCCAGCCTGCCTCATCTAGCACTGTTTCCACGGGACCCGGGTCATCACCGAGTTTTACGTCCGTCTGCGCCCCTCCCGCCGGCGCTTCAATGATGCGCCGCTCCAATTGGTCCATACCATCCACACAGAAAATGTCCACGCTCTGTTGATCAGGGGATGGGTTTGGTATGTATTTCTCTATGAAGCCTTTGAACAGATCGTATGTCACTCCAAGGTGACGCTTCCGTATGCGGATAGGACGATAGGGCAAGACATTTGGAGATAGGCTCGATCCGGTGTTCTCTGGTGAATACTTTCCATCACCGTTATTAACGGTGAATGATAGGGTTCCCGTGGCAGCCTCTCCAAGCTCTTTGTCCGCCCCGCGGTCCCAGGTCATCGTGAAGCCCCTGGCCATACGAATATCGGCCGTTATATCATCGATTGCATCATCAAAATCGCCATTATTTTGCCAATCCACAAAGCCATCGAAGATGTCCGGTTCGTGAGCAACGGACAGATCGAAATTCGTGTAAGCATCATCGTTGAGTGAATCGTAGAAGACTGCCATGATGCGTCCGCCGTCAGCTCCGATGCTCCAATCCGCGGAGACATCGCTAAATTGCCTGGTGGTCGTGTTAAGCTGGACAGACGCCCCCCATGTAGCTCCACCATCCTCAGACTTCCTATAGAAGATATCGACGCTGCTTGCTCCACCGGAAGCATCACCAAAAAAGACATAGATGGTAGCCGGGTCTGTGTTTTGCACGATGGTCAATCCAAGTCCACGGTTGACGAAGTTCGTCTCCACGTCAGTCTTGGCCGTAATGGAACCCGCCCCGTTGATGTCATATATCTTCAGGTCGGCAGCGGCGTTGAGGTGCTGACTCCAGAAGGCGAGAATCATGTGGCCATCGGCATGACGGATTGAAGCCTGAGCCATCGTCATGTCTTCGTTACCGGTGAAGACATTGCCAGAGGCGTCAATGGATGTTTCGGCCCAGCTGTCGCCGCTATCATCGTAGACCTTTAGGCTCACTTCGTTGTCGGACACGTCAAGATAAGCAACCCAGATATCCTGAGCATCGGTCTCATTGCCGAACTGCATAATCCAGCGGTCACTGGTATTCTCGATGAAATCGGCCTTTTTTACCCAGGTGGCTCCGCCATCTACCGATCTGTAAAAGAATAGCCCGCCGCTGCTCCCTAATCCAATGTCCAGGGCACCGCCACGCGCCTTAGTAATACCGATGGTGTGAAAATGACCACCCGATTCACCACTGAACTCTGCAATGCGCTGCTTGTTCCTCGTAGCTTCGGACACTGTATCAAACTGTGCATACCAGAGACCATCACGAGTAGTCCCGGGGGTTGTCTCCCCCTGCCACGTCATGTGGATGGTGGTGCCTATCTCGCCCGTTGTCCACTGATCAAACCACATAGCGAAACGCAGAAGGTCACCGTTTATACTGTCAATTGTAGTCAAAAGCGACCAGGTGGCTCCACCGTCGTCTGTCTTATAGACGCGTATGTTCTGGCTGGTAGAACTGAGAGTGAACCAATAGCCCACAAGATCATCTATCCAGACAGGCCCATAGTTAGGAGAGCCCTTGTGCGTGTCCTCATCCATTGGTGCTATGAGGATGTCAGCCATTATCGAATCCCCAGCCGTTGATTTTCTGCGATAACTAAACCGACTTGATCAGCGAGTGTGCGCACATCTCGATCATTGCCCAAAACCGGCCCGTTATTGATGATCGTCACAGAACCTGGCTGTTGACGACCGGATGCCCCTGCCCTATTCAGCAATACAATCCCACCAGCGACTGCGGCACCCGCAGCCAAACCCGCAGCCACCAAAGGTAGTCCAACACCACTCAAACCCAAAAGGACGGCCTGCGTGACCGCTACGGCCCTTTGAGCGATAGCCAAAGATCGGAAGGCGTTGACCAATAATAGAATCGCTGGACCAGCGCTTGCGGCAGCACTCGCAATGGAAAGTCCTATGGTGACGAATCTCCCGGTTTCGCTGTTCAACGCCCCCGTGGTAATCAACAGGCTCGCCATAGACGACCCCAGGGTAGCCAGGGAGGGTAGGGCAGTTCTGACTTGGCTCCCCATACTAACAGCCTGAGCACCAGTCTGTGCGAACTGCTGACCGGTTGTTTGGGCGGCCTGCCCGACTTGTCGAATGGCAGGACTGGCCTCATCCCGGCCCCGCATGACGATAGCGACAGATGCTTGTTCCTGAGCCATCAGTAAATCGTCCCGCCGTTCTCAATGACAAAGCGCACGTTTTTGTAGATCAAGAAGAAGGCCAGTCGTTCCTCGGATACGCTGTCTAGCACATCCGGGGACCAGCCCGTTTCAAAGAGCAAGTGTGCATCCATCATGTCAGGCGGCATAGGCTCCTTGCGCACTATGGCAGCGAAGAATCGTTCTGCGATATGTTTGGGACCGTCACTACTAAAGGGCTGGCATACAGTTCGTTCATCCTCCTGATAACATACTGGGTATTGGCGTCTGGAATGGAATCAAGAACTTCTTGATTAACAGGGCCATAACTCCAGCCAATGGTGGAATGTAAAAGCATCGCATCCGTTGATGGCTGCGCTGACCACCGTGAATAATCCCAGTCGTACTGGGGTTCTGTTAAGGCTTGACCGCCTTCCCCATATTTGATTGGTTCTACCAATGTTCGGAACTGATTAGATGCTGCAACTGTCGCAGCCTTCGTCCCATGCGAAAGGAAAGTACGAAACTCCCACCATGAGCCGTCCTCAAACGTCATCTTTTCAGTATCCATCTCACTCCTTAATAGGTGCCGATCGTGATAACACCGTCAACCTGGAACTCAGCACGAGTCCGCACCATATCACCAACACGTGAAGGGATTGACCAGTTACTGAGAAAGCAGGTTCCCGAAATCTTCTCGTCGCCGCCCGTTGAACCCTCGGGGCCAAAGTCAAAGGCCGTAGCCGCTGTCAACGCTCTGACCAGTTCCAACACAGTATGCGAACCGGTGCTGGCGTCATCACTCCACAGAAACTCCACGGCAAACGTGACATTCTCAAGGCCCCGGTTATATTTCCGGCCACTATCTCCCAATGTCGTGACCTCTAGCAGCTCAGATGCACCCGGGAGCCCTTCAATGCTCGTCACAAACGCACTGACATCCCTCAGAGAAGACCCGTCATTGATTTGGAAGACTGAATCCTTGGAAAAGAAGAAAGCCATATCTTACCCCCGTGCTATGTGTATCGTTACGCGACGGCCAATCTCATTGACAGCCCTTCGCAGTGGAACTCTGATTTCCCGTATTGTCCTGAGATGGTACAGATTCGGCTCAATGCCTTTTATCCCTATCTTCCGGGCAACAAGGAACGCCACAGCCCTGACCCGCCCCACGGGGACGCCCAATACCTTTTGCACCCACGCTATGAGGGCATCCACGGGCGGTCGCTTGGCCCCGGCTCTCCGTCCTCCGCGTACCACACGGCCATAGAAGAAGCCCGTCCCTGACTTCGCTCCTTGGCGCACTTCAAGCCGTTGATCTAAGCCCATCTCCAACACTTGGAAAATCGTGGTATTACGCAGTTTGCGAGTAGCCCCAGTTGGCGTGTTCTTCTTCAGGACGGGCACTGTAAGCCGTCCGATATCCCTCAACCCCTGATTGAGCGAAATGCGGGCTTTGACACCACCGGCATTGAGCCTACGTCGGGTATCTCCCAAGCCTTCCGGGTCTATGTTGATTGTGACCATTACTCAGACCTCGTAAAGTCTTCGTCTTCTAGTACCTGGCATCGCAGCGTTTGCTTCCAGAACATCGCACCATCAGGACTTTGAAACGGCTCCACCGCGTCACCATCCTGGATGATCGCATTCAGGACTCCCGAGGTAGCATCCAACTTACGGAACTTGTTCACCTCGTCAACGATAAGCTGCCTCTGAGTTTTCAAAGTAGCCACCACGGTTGCCTGTTCTCCACTCCAGAGGATGTAGAGCTCAACGTCTACAATCCATGTGATGAGCGTATGCCCGTTCATAGACGAGTCCTCTTGCGTGAACGGGCCCGGCATCAACACCACAGACTTTGCCTTGCCGTGGCCAAGGATGAGCCAGTTGCCCTGTGACACGTTGTTCCCATCGAAGTCAGTGATCTTCTGAATGACCGATGAGAGAGCGGCCTCAATCGTAGCGTAACTCATGGCTCTACCAAGCTCCGGGTCCCGGGGAAGTCGGTTATGTCGCGAGTGAAGATGGGCAGTTTCGTGTTCCCATCCTTGTCAGCCTGGCTCAACACCTTAATCCTTATCGCAGACCGGGTTGCACTCAGTCGCCCCTCTCTGATGCGCTTGAGACAGGCGAGGTAGCGTCTATTGAGCGCATCCCTACGTCCTCCGCCCTCCCCATCAAGTCCGGCCCCAATGCTAATAGAAGGCAGCATATCCAACACCGCTGCCGCCGCCCCCCAGCTATTGCAAGCAATCAGGAAGTCGCTGACTCTAGGTTGGTTGGTGGCGAAGTCTGCGGCTGTCTCAAGGGTGTACCGTGCCGCCTCCAGTTCCGCATTGATCTCAGCCGCGATGTCGTCAATGATCTCCTCAACCTCAGTAACCGTCGGGACAGTCCCGGCCCCGAACGTCCGAGCGGCCACCATGTCTCCCACCCGAGCCTCAACGCGGGCTACCGTTGCATAGCTATTCGCTCCTACGGCCAAGTTGCACCTCTCCCTCTAAGACCACCACCCGCTGCTCCAGTGAAGGCCCACCAGCAACGATCTCAGCCATCCTATAGGCCCACTTATCACCAGGCCAAAGCCCTTGTCCTATGGCCTCTTGCTCCGCTGAAATGTAGTCGTTCTGCGCAGAGTAGTTGATCACGATGGGATGACCCCATGAAACACCTGTTACGTTGACCCTGGCCCTCAACTGATCGGGGGTCAAATGCTCCAGCTTCGCCATCGTCATCGCCTTGTATTCGGCATCGGTCATCTCGCTGCCTTCGGGTGCCTTGAAGTAGCTAAGAGGAAGCCTCTTCACTTGGGTGTTTTGTGCCGCTGTTAATGCCATGTCATTCTCCTAATCAAAAGGCTGTCTCGTCATTCAAAGCAACCACTGCGCCCGCACTATTGTCTGTGATTGCCCCATCGGTGCGGTTTCCAACCACGACCACATTGTCTCCGCCCGCATCGAGCGTGATTGCGCTGCCACCGGGGTCAGATATGTTCCCGACTATCACAGAGTTATCACCATTAGCAAGCGATCTCATTCCGATACCCGTTACTCCAGATGCAAAGTGGTTACCGATACTTCTAGTCCTCGCTTGACCCAATCGCATACCCTCGCTGTCCGAATTCTCAACAAGGCATCCAATGAATAAACAATCAGCCGCGTTAGCTATGCAGCCCAAATCATCGCTGTTCACCACTCGCACATTACTGCCTATGCAACGTGCCCCAGCCAAATCGAGGCCATCACGGGGCCCACCCCCACCGGCCGGAGTTTGTACAGATATATTTTCAACAATGCTCTCCGCTCCCTGGACTCGACAACCCTGGTTATCAGCATCCCCAGCGCTCACGGTGCCCCATCCTCCACCTGTGACGTAACACTTGGACCCGGTGGCCAAGACTCCATCTATGTCTACACCATTCTCACATACTAGGCTATTGCCCGTTCCGCCAAGGGTCACAAGCCCTTGAATATCCGACCCCGATCCCATCTGGAGACAGACACCAGCACCGGAGAGCATCACCGCGCCGGTGATGACCGTCCCGGGTTCACAGAATATCCAGACGTTGTTTGTAGAAACCGTAAAGCCTGCGTAGACACCAGACTTGACGTAGACCATGTAAGCTCCACCATCAAGGGCGTCATCTGCCGCCTGGATGGTCTCAAAGTCACCCTGTCGGTTGGCATCTACTATCGCGTCCCATTCAAGAATTGCCATAGTTGCACCTAGAAGGCTGTCGTATCATTGTTCCCAACCGTCGAACCCGTTGAATTGTCCGTAATAGCTCCGTCAGTGCGGTTTCCCTGCACTACGCAGTTATCACCATTTGCGTCTAGCGTGATTGCGCTACC
>SDBU01010391.1_pt1 | contig 10328 bp, 9 predicted proteins | sample 2277071 | NCBI WGS metagenome assembly SDBU01 (sample SAMN10397929, study PRJNA504765) | marine sediment metagenome | isolation source: marine sediment core GS08_GC12, 126 cmbsf | place: Arctic Ocean: Gakkel Ridge, Loki's castle | collected 2008 | reverse complement strand
GTTGCGGCCCTACTCCCAAGTGCGAGCGCTCAGATTGACCAGGCCACAGCTCGTAGGTTTCGCTTTGGCCCCTCCCTGCCGGCTATATGTAGCGCTACCACCGGTGAAGTGTTCATCGACATCACCGGTGGTTCGGTAGAGGTCTACTTCTGCTCTGCCGCTAATACCTGGGCCACGATGTCCGGTGCCTCTGGCGGAAGCGTCGGCGGCGCTGGCAACTTGACCACCGAAAACGCCCTAGTCTTCGTGACCGCGACCGCCGGGACGCTCAACGAGGACACCGAGCTAGTCCGAGCAGGCGACCTGTTCAACATCCTGAAGAATACCGGCATCGGCCCGCTCAACTCAGCGGCGACCCACACCCTCAGCGTGCTCGACCGCACGTTGACCACTGGCGCTACGACGTTTAGCGTTGGGTGGGACGGGACGAATGGGAGTGCGATGACGACGGAAGTGATAATTAGAGAAGGAACATCACAGGGTACTGATAACCTCACGTCTTGGGTTAATCCTTCTAATCTAATAAAGATAGCGATAGATTCTAACCAAAATGTCTCAATGGCTTCAGGTCGGGATTTACTCTGGTCTAGTACAGGTGACGCGGCCGGAGTAAAGGATGTTGGGATGTCCCGCAATGCAGCAGGCGTCCTAGAACTCCATTCTGGCATCAACGGAATCGCAAACTTCCGAGACCTCGTTCTCCGCGACCTAGAGGCCGTGGACATCGCCTCACTAGCCAGCGAGAGCCTGACAGACGGGGGCTTTCCGAACGGCACGAACTGGGCCGAGGTGGGAGACTTCGCAACCCCCGCAGGTACGGCGGTCTACACGCATTCAGGAGGTACTGGAACCCTGACTCAAACGTCCGCGCAGATGGCAATCCCTGGCGTCCCCAACCGCTGGTACAAGACCACCTACGTCGTCTCATCTGCAACCGGCGACGGGGCCTGCACCATCACCAACGTATTTGCACTGGCGGCAGAGTCGTTGACCATCAGCGACGGGGCGCAGGTCAATTACTTCAAGTCGGCTGTGAGTCCGGGGAATGTCATCGTGTCTTGTACGTCCAGTTCGGGTGGTTTCATCCTCGACGACATGACCTTGGAGGAAGTGACCGGGGGCGACGTTGTGGTGAACGGGCTGCTCACTGGCGGGGGCACGGCTGGACTGAAGATTCTAGCGAATGGGAATGTAGGAATCGGCACAACTGCCCCAACTAAACCGTTACACGTGTACCTCGATAGCGCAAGTGACTTGAGGCCCATATTTGAACAGGATGGGGTTGGTGATGTCGCATTCGAGTTTCTGCTGACTGCCGACAGGTCATGGAGCATTGGCGTTGACAATACCGATAATGAGAGTTTCAAGCTAAGCCCTGTTGATGACGCCTTTGCGTCCGCTACAGTAACATTTCGTACGGGCGGCAACGTCCTCATCGGCTCCTTCGACGACGATGGCACTCCGGCCACCGGGAGGCTAGTGGTCAAGGGCTCCACGAACGATGGCACCACGAACATCCTGGTCGGCCGAGACAGCGACGAAGCCAACACCATCGTTATTGACACCAACGGCCTGCTGGATACCTACAACTCGCAGGCCACCGTAGGCGTCGGCCAGCCGTACATCCTCGGAAACGTCGCAGTCACCGGGGCCACGGCTGCGGTTGGCGCCACTAACATCCTCACTGGGGACGCGGGGACTGCGGGCATGTATCGCATTTCAGGGTACATGCAGACGACCACCCTGGCGGATGCTGCGTGCACCTCGGACGTAGGGTTCGGTTGGACCTATAACTCCGACGTGAAGGCTCTGGAAGTGGTCTCGAATCACGATCAACGCACCGCTGACACGTATAGCCAAATCTCAGTCACCACGGTGCTTGTGGACGCGTCAACCAACATCACCTATACCATCTCGTTAGACGCAGGCGGGGATTGTACCAACGCAGTCTTCGCTTACAGCTTAGTGCTAGAGAGGATTCAGTAATGAAGAGACTACTCCATTCGCTAATGCTCCACCATAAGCTGGCGATTGTTTTCTTGATAAGCTGTCTTCTCTATGGTGGCTGGCAGTGGACTGTGGTGTACGAGCACCGTGGTAGCACGCAACCTGGCACGTGCGCAGTCGGCCAGCAATCCTTCGACACCGACGACGGTATCACGTATCGGTGCACAGCCGCTAACACCTGGACACAGCTCGCGGCTAGCGCGCACAGTGGCGTGATGACACGAAACGCTGCGCAATCGATTGCCCACAATACGGAGGTGCAGGTACTGCTGGACACGGTTACTTTTGACGTTGGGGGCATCACCGAAGTTGGCAACAACAGATTTACCATTGTCCGCACTGGCAAATACTTGGTTCATGCTTCTTGGGCAACGTCATCGTTGAACCATACTGCCATTGCTGCGGCGTACATTGCGGTTGATGGAACCATAGTGAGGGAACTCCAACATGGTGGGAATTCTGCCAGCACCGGAACGGTCGAGTTTGGAGTTACAGAGCTGTTGAGTTTGACTGCGGGAGCCTTCGTTACTATGGAAGTATTCCAGAATGACGGGTCTCCGATGAATACCATCACAAGCGCAAAAAACCGCCCGTCGCTTTTTGTTGTCGAGATACGATAAGGAGCAAGCCATGTTCGATGCGTACTTAGTAGCTAAGAAGATTCAATAACTATGTCATTCACCACCCGTAATCTCGCTGAGACTCAGGGGACCACGCAGCCGCCAAGCCCCAAGGTCGGCGACCAACACTTCGATACAGTCACAGGGGTCACGTACCGCTGTATGGTTGCCGATGCCTGGGAAGCGGTCTCGATGCCCAAGGCATACGGGAGCCTGTCCGAGAAGAACCCCTCCGGAACAGTCATCGCCATCGCTACCGGGGGTACCTTCGTCAAGTGGGTGAGTTCGGTGGCTGGGCCATCCAACCTCACCACCCCTTCAGTCGCCAATGACAACATTGTGATAGACGCCGGGGGAGGCGGGGTTTACTTGATCGCGTTTCAAGTCAGCTATCTGGGCAATGCCAACGAGGTCTACCACTGGGGCGTGTTCGTCGAGGGCGCGGAAGTTGATGCGATCGGCAGCGAGCGCAAAATTACCGCTAATGACCAGGGATCTCAGTCAGGGGTAGGGTTCATGGCGCTGTCGGCAACGGATGTAGTGGACCTCAGGGTCACATCGACAACGAATACCGAGACCGCGACCGTCGAGCATGTGCAGCTGGCGATTATGAGGGTAGGAATTTAAGGAGAAATAAAACCATGCCACAGATCCAAGTAACACTCGACATTCCCGCCGAGGTTGTTGACGCGGTCAATACCTGGCGTCTCAGGCAAGCCAGCGGCGATCCGCCGGTCCTGAAATACGCCAGCAACCTCGCTCTGCTAGAAGCCATCATCAGCGACGGAGTGCTGCGCATCCTTGACCAAGAGCCGACCGCTTCCATGGCTGCAGAAGAGGCGGCAATCACGGTTGCCAAGGCCAAAGATGTCTTACACGGACAGCCTTATTCTCACCGAATCTGCGCTTTTAGTTTCGGTGGACTACCACACCCAACGTGCATTGGCCAGCCCTTTCAGTGTCTCCAGGAAAGTAGTTTGGCCAAAGTTTACGAGTGAGCTGAAATCGATCACAGCCACTTATTCTCACAACCTATTGAGTTCATCCGGCTTACAGCGATTTCCTAAAACGTTAACGGGACAGTAGTGGAGCAAACTATGTTCGAACAGCCAAATGATCGAACAATTGAACGAGCGTATAACCCGGCTAAAGAGCGGTACGCTCAGTTGGGAGTCGATACGGAGTCCGCCATAGGCCGTCTTGCAGAGGTGGCCATCTCGCTTCCCGCCTGGCAGGGCCACGACGTCAGCGGTTTTGAGACGCAAGAGGGTCTCAGTGACGGTGGAATCATAGCAACCGGTGCATATCCGGGTAAGGCCCGCACGGCCGACGAGCTTCGCGCAGACGTGTCCAAGGCCCTGAGTCTGATTCCCGGCACCCACCGTCTCAACCTTCACTCGATCTGTGCCGAAACTGGCGCCAAGAGGGCTGAGCGAGACGAACTGCTCCCCGAGCACTTCATTTCCTGGATCGATTGGGCTAAGACTGAAGTCGCCGGCATTGATTTTAACCCAACGTTCTTTTCGCACCCGAAAGCAACTGACGGTTTCACATTGGCAAGCCGCGATGATAACATCCGAAGATTCTGGGTACGACACGGCATGGCCTGTCGGAGAATCGCCGAACACATAGGTAAAGAGCTTCGCAGCGCCTCTGTAAACAATATCTGGGTCCCGGACGGCTACAAGGATACGCCCGTTGACCGAAAGAAGCCCAGGGAAATACTGAAGAAATCCCTCGACGAAATCTTTTCTGAGAAGCTGGATCGCACATTTCTGCTCGACTCGGTGGAAGGCAAGCTGTTCGGTATAGGCTCGGAGAGCTACGTAGTGGGCTCTCACGAGTTTTACATGGGTTATGCCATCGCCAACGACGTGCTGCTTTGCCTAGATTCGGGCCATTTTCACCAGAGCGAGGTGGTCTCCGACAAGATATCCTCCGTGCTCAGTCACGTTGACGAATTATTGCTTCACGTCAGCAGGGGTGTGAGGTGGGATAGCGACCACGTTGTGGTGATGTCCGACGAGTTGCTGGCAATCGCCCAGGAGATTGTCAGGGGTGATTATCTCGGGCGCGTTCATATAGGCTTGGATTTTTTCGATGCAAGTATTAACCGCATAGCAGCTTGGATAATTGGGGCTCGTTGTATGATCAAGTCCCTGCTGATAGCACTGCTCGAGCCGGTACAAATGCTACGCGACATGGAGAATTCATCCGATCTGACGGGCCGACTTGCCATGCTTGAGGAACTCAAAACCATGCCCTTCGCAGCGGTGTGGGACTACTACTGTCTCAAGCAGGGCGTGCCCGTTGGGCCGGTTTGGCTTAATGAAGTTAGGCAGTACGAAAAAAGCGTACTGGCGGCCAGGCAATAAGGGTCGTCAGAGGACTCGACAAGTTGCGGAGTCATTTTGAGCTGTCCCGGATGGCTTTGAACATTGGAAGTATATTCTCGATGGGCGTATTCGGCTGGATGTTGTGAATGGCGCCGAACACGAACCCGCCGCCTGAGTTGAAGATACGGATCTTCTCGCAAACTTGCCGGTAGACGTCGTCCGGTGTGCCTAAGCTTGTAGGACACAAGGCGGTAAAGAATAGCACAAGGTCGGGGCAGTCGGTTTACAGAAGGCTGGTAAGTGATATAATTGGGTCGCTCGATGCAAATCGGCTCTTCAGGAACATCTGCTTCGGAGGATAACCGTGGGAAAATATACGATCGGGCTGGACTTCGGGACGAATTCGGTGAGGGCTTTGCTGGTCGATGTGGCAAATGGAGAAGAAATGGCTACGAGCGTCTGGAACTACGCTCATGGGCAGGAAGGGATAATCCTGGCGGATAATGATCCACATCTGGCACGGCAACATCCGGCGGACTACGTGCAAGGGACCATAGCCTGCGTGCGAGGAATCTTAGAACAAAGCGGGGGCAAGGTTTCGGCTGAAGATATTATAGGTATCGGCGTGGATACAACTGGTAGTACGCCAATACCGGTAGATGAGTTCGGAGAGCCACTGGCATTTCATGAGGAGTTCAAAGATGATCCAGCAGCCATGGCCTGGCTGTGGAAGGATCATACATCGCACGCCGAGGCAGAGGAAATAACCGAAGCGGCCTCAAGGCTGCGGCCAAACTATCTGGCGAAATGCGGCGGGAAATACTCCTCCGAATGGTTCTGGTCGAAAGTACTGCACTGTCTTCGCAGTAATCCAAAGGTATATAACGCAGCGTACAGTTGGGTAGAACTGGCTGACTGGATACCGGCGATACTTACGGGCACGAGCAGGCCTGATTCAGTAAAGAGGTGTATATGTGCAGCGGGGCACAAGGCTATGTTCAATCCCGGCTGGAACGGATATCCGGACGAGGAGTTCCTGGTAACACTTGAGAAGACACTGGCAAAACTGCGGCGGACTTTGCCGAACAAGGCCCACACCATAGCTGAGGCGGCTGGTGAACTCACACAAGAGTGGGCTAAGAAATCAGGGCTGCGAGCTGGCATCCCCGTGGCTGTGGGGGCCTTCGACGCTCACTTAGGGGCTGTCGGCTCGGGTATAGAGCCGGGCGTGCTGGTGAAAATCATCGGCACGAGCACCTGCGATATGCTGGTCTGGCCAATTGATAAAGATTTGCCGGATATACCCGGGCTATGCGGTATAGTGCCGGAATCCATCTTGCCGGGCTTCTACGGGCTGGAGGCTGGTCAATCGGCTGTGGGAGATATCTTCAACTGGTTTGTGAACCAAATCCAGCCGGGCGGAAAAGCAAACGGATCACACGAGGAACTGACCAAACAAGCCGAGCAACTCAAACCGGGGCAAAGCGGCCTGCTGGGGTTGGATTGGCATAACGGAAATCGCACGGTGCTGGTCGATCAGCGACTGACAGGATTGCTGGTAGGAATGACACTGGCAACTAAACCGGCAGAGATTTACAGGGCACTGATAGAATCGACGGCTTTCGGGGCGAGTGTAATCGTGGAGCGTTTCCAGCAGTACGGTTTGAAAGTGGACAGGGTAATTAACTGCGGAGGTATCTCGGCCAAGAATGCGCTACTGATGCAGATATATGCGGATGTGATGGCTAAGCCTTGGGAGATATCCCGCAGCAGTCAGAGCTGTGCTCTGGGAGCGGCAATAGCGGGGGCAGTAGTGGCCGGCAAGAAAAACGGTGGCTATGATGGTTTTTCCCAAGCGGTCAAAGCGATGACCGGGGTACAGGATGAGAAGTTTGGGCCTAATCCGGACAATACGAAAGTTTATGATCGGCTTTATAAGTTGTACAAACAGTTGCATGACGCCTTCGGGACGAAGACTACTGATAATGAGCTCCACGAGGTTATGAAAGAACTGCTGGCTATTCGCGAAGGAGTAAAGACATAATGAAATTCATCCAACTCAGAGAAGAAGTCTGTCAGGCAAACCGGGAGCTGGTGAAGTCCGGACTGATAGTGATGACCTGGGGAAATATCAGCGGGGTGGATCGGAAAGAAGGGGTGATGGCAATCAAGCCTAGCGGCGTGGATTATGAACAACTTAGGCCGAAGGATATTGTTGTTGTGTCTCTGGACGGGGGCCAGGTGGTCGAGGGGGACTTACGTGCCTCATCGGATACGCCGACCCATCTGGTGCTGTATCAGGGATTCGAGTCCATCGGAGGGATTGTACATACGCATTCGAATTATGCGAGCTGTTGGGCACAGGCTGAACGGGAAATCCCCTGCCTGGGTACTACACATGCGGACCTATTTTATGGCCCGGTGCCTGTAACAAGGCAGATGAGGCCGGGAGAAATCAAAGAGAAATACGAGCATAATACAGGAAAAATCATCTTGGAACGCTTTTCCACGGACAAATTAAATCCGGAACACATACCAGGTGTGCTGGTTGCGAACCATGGACCTTTCGCCTGGGGAAAGAGCCCCAAAGAGGCCCTTGATAATGCGATAGTTCTAGAGCAACTCGCCCGGATGGCCCTGGGCACAGTGCAGTTGAATCCCGAGGTTGGAAATATACCTCAGTCGCTACTTGATAAACATTTCCAGCGTAAACATGGTCCTGAGGCTTATTACGGTCAAGAAAATTAGCAGAAAAACCGGACCCGGCTGTTCTGGATAAGCTGGAGAGTTTCCGGATTAGCGGATAAGAATAAGTTAGCCTGACCGGTTTATGCTAGGAACAATCCAATGGATCATTACATGGGTATTGACATCGGCACCAGCGGCTGCAAGGCCGTGGTATTTGATCAAGATGGTCGCCAGATCAGCTTGGCATATCGCGAGTATGGCCTGCTTTGCCCGCAGCTGGGCTGGGTGGAGTTAGCTTCTGAACAAGTCATCGACAAATGCTTCCAAGTTATTGGCGAAGCTGCCGCTGAGTACCTAAGCCATCGATCCGTGGATTGGGTATTTCCAGCCAGGGTGAAGCCTTTACGCCCATCGATAAGAATGGCAAGGCCTTGGCAAATGCCATGGTCTCCTCCGATACCCGAGCCCTGGATTATGTGACCGCCTGGCCCGGGGAGTTTGGTCAAGATCGGCTCTATCGCATTACCGGTCATACAGCTCATCCCATGCATTCTCTTTTTAAGTTGCTCTGGCTAAGAGATGATCGACCGCAAATATTCTCTGAGGCTACGAAGTTCCTTTATTTTGAGGATTTACTTGGCTTTCGTTTGGGATTGGATCCGGTGATAGCTTGGCCCTTGGCCGGACGCACCATGTTGTTTGACGTTACCAGCCACCAGTGGAGCCAGGAAATACTCGATGCTGTCGGTTTACCAGCCCACAAGCTGGCCAGACCGCTGCAGTCGGGAAAGATAGCGGGAAAGCTCAATCCCAAAATCGCCCGCCAGCTTGGGCTAAGCGACGGAGTTTTCCTCGTAGCCGCTGGGCACGATCAGCCCTGTGGAGCCCTCGGGGCCGGAGTGACCGAACCGGGCGTAGCCATGTACGCTACGGGGACGGTCGAGTGTATCACTCCAGCTTTTCCTGAGCCGGTATTCACCGAAGAGCTGCGCAAGAATAATCTTTGTACTTACGATCATACCGTAGCCGGCATGTACGCCACAGCGGCATTTAGTTTGACCGGGGGAAACATCCTAAGGTGGTTCCGCGATCAGTTTGGTGCTGCCGAGTTAGCCCAGGCCCAAAAAATCGGCGCGAACGCCTACGAATTGCTTCTCGAGGCCGCCGGTGATAAACCTTCCAGCCTGTTGGTCCTGCCTTACTTCACCCCAAGTGGCACGCCCTATTTCGACACGGAGACCAGGGGAGCTATTCTGGGCTTAAGACTTTCGACGACTCGTGGGGAAGTAATTCGAGCCCTCCTGGAGGGAGTAGCTCTTGAAATGCGTCTCAACCTGCAGATTCTCCAAGAGTCCGGATGCCAGATCCAGCAGCTGCGAGCCATTGGTGGTGGGGCTAAGTCGAGCACCTGGACCCAACTAAAAGCAGACGTGCTCGCCAAACCAATCTGCGTTTTGGACATTACCGAAGCCGGCTGTCTGGGCGCAGCTATGTTAGCTAGGGCTGCAGACACTAATGAATCAGTGAAGACTTTAGCCGCGGCCTGGACAAAAATAGTCGACGTGAAACACCCCAGACCTGAATATGCGGAGCACTATCAGAACCGATTTGAACAATACAGACAGCTATATCCTGTATTACGTGATCTGAACGTAAGCGGATAGCGTGACAAGAATCAGCTTGTTATTCCAGATCCTGGTGTTGCAGAGCCGGCTATCTCCAGCTCCTCAGTGATAAGCTTAACAGTTACATCAAAAACCTTCTGTTGAGCCTTTTCTGCGGATTCTGCTTGAAGCGACTCGTAGGCCTGGCGGAGGGTAGTCCCGATGTTGATCTTGGCAATTCCCTGCTTGATGGAGCGCATGAGATAGTCCTTCTTGATGCCCGATCCCCCATGGAGAACCAAGGGTACGTTGGTCGCTTGACTAAGGCGTTCAAGATGTTCGATACTCAAACGGGCCTGAATTTTCTTTTGGGACTTGGCCAAACCGGAAATCGCTCCGTGGATGTTGCCGATGGCCACCGAGAGCCAATCAACGCCAGTCTGCTTGACAAATTTGCTGGCCTGGTCCGAATCAGTGAAGCCCTTTCCGGTCGAAAAAAGCTCCTCGTACGGCGGTAACGGTCCGGCTTCATGGCCCAGCACGGCCCCGAGCTCACCCTCGACGGGAATTCCCGCATCGTGTGCCATCTGGGCCACCCGGCTGGTCGAAGCAATGTTCTCTTCCAGTTCCAGCCGAGAGCCATCCACCATCACCGACTCATAACCCAGCTCAATAGCCTCAGCGATAATTGGCTCGAAATCGATGCGCAGGCCGTCCTCGTCAACAACGGGGACGTGGTCCAAATGCAGGCGTGTGTAGCATTCGTCTTTTACTTTCTCATATTCGTCACGGATTGCCTTGAGGCTTTTAGCCTGAAACTTCTCCCATTCCGGCCTGGCCACCTGGATCAGACCGAAGCTGCCGGTCTGTCGCAGAGCCTGAACGATGGGGGCCATCATCGGCAGATAGGGAATATTAAAGGCTGGAACCAACTTTCCCATTTTCCAGGCTTTGAGTACAATATCGCGAGTCGACGGTTTCATAGTGCCTCCTTTTGGTAGCTCTTAGCTGGTCAACAATAGTTTTGAGTATAGCACCTGCAGCAATTACGTGAAGAATAATCTAGGAAATCC
>SDBU01010390.1_pt1 | contig 10328 bp, 17 predicted proteins | sample 2277071 | NCBI WGS metagenome assembly SDBU01 (sample SAMN10397929, study PRJNA504765) | marine sediment metagenome | isolation source: marine sediment core GS08_GC12, 126 cmbsf | place: Arctic Ocean: Gakkel Ridge, Loki's castle | collected 2008 | reverse complement strand
GACAGTTATATGCTTCGCCATCTCGTACATTAAATTTATGCGTGAAGAGATAAGGTCTACATAGACAACCTGTAGAGTTCCTGTCAGGTTCCACTTTACTGGCCAATCTTTGCAGTGGAGCCTCAGCCTGGGAATCTTCCAGTGCCAAGGAAGGTCCACCCGACAGTTCCTCTCTGCACTCCAACGGTTTCTCTTCAATATAAGTGCTGCCATAGCTCATATATGCCATTGACAGATAACCTTTAGCTGTGGTAAACTTAGGAATTAGTGCCCGGCGGTTCAGCTGATAGTGAATAGATTGAAAACTAGATTTCAATCTTTGACTGCAGCTTTCAATGGATGAGCTAGGGCTCATCCTTTAACATTGTGGGGACATTGAAAGGAGAAAATTGACTACTATTAATCAGCTTGTCCGCAAAGGGCGTAAGAAGGTCGCCAAGAAGGTCAAAACACCAGCATTGCGTTTTACTTACAATGCTTTGAAGAACAGACTGGTACAGGGGAAGGGTTCTCCTCAAAAGCGAGGGGTTTGCACTCAGGTGAAGACTACCACCCCGAAAAAGCCCAACTCGGCGCTACGCAAAATAGCCAAGGTCCGGTTAACCAACGGGATAGAGGTAACAGCCTATATTCCTGGTGAGGGGCATGAGTTGCAGGAGCACTCTGTGGTTCTTATTCGCGGGGGGCGGGTGAAAGATTTACCCGGTGTCCGCTATCATATCGTCCGGGGAGTGCTGGATACAAGTGGCGTAGCTGATCGCCAGCAAGGTCGTAGTAAATATGGAAGTAAACGAGTCAAAGCCCCAACTGAAGCTGAAAGCGTCTAAATAACAGGAGGCAAAATGCCAAGGCGTGCCCGACCTGCTAAAAGAAAGATACCACCTGATGCTAAGTATCACAATGAAACTGTAGCCAGGTTTATTAACAGGGTAATGACACGTGGCAAAAAGAGCACGGCGGAGAAGATTATGTATGGCGCTCTGCAGATTATAGAGCAACAGGTGTCAAAGGAGCCGGTCAATGTATTAGAACTAGCAGTAAAGAATGCGACTCCTCTTCTTGAGGTCAAGCCGCGCCGGGTTGGAGGTGCCACCTATCAGGTACCGATTGAGGTTCGGCCTGAGCGTGGACTTTCCCTGGCTCTCCGCTGGCTGGTAAACTCAAGCAGAGCCAGGTCCGGTAAAACTATGGCGGAGAAGCTGGCCGCTGAGCTTATTGATGCCTCACAGGGAGGGGGCGTAACTATTAAGAAGCGTGAGGATACTCACAAAATGGCTGAGGCTAACAGGGCCTTTGCCCACTATCGATGGTAATAAGAGGTTTGCCATTATTAATTCTAATGTCATGGTTAGAAGCGTAATAACAAAGAAGGATATGACTGTGCCTAGGAGTTTTCCACTAGAGCTCATACGAAATATAGGTATTATTGCTCACATTGATGCCGGTAAGACCACCGTCACCGAAAGGATATTATATTATACCGGTCGTACCTATAAGATTGGGGCAGTGGACGAGGGCACAACGGTGATGGACTGGATGGAACAGGAAAGGCAACGCGGCATTACTATTACTGCTGCAGCTACCACCTGTGATTGGCAGGGCCACAACATTAATATCATTGATACTCCAGGGCACGTAGATTTTACTGCTGAAGTGGAGCGCAGCCTTAGAGTACTGGATGGTGGAGTAGTAGTTTTTGACGCAGTGGCCGGGGTTGAGGCTCAATCAGAAACGGTATGGCGACAGGCTGACAGATATCACGTACCCAGGATTTGTTTCATCAACAAGATGGACAGAATTGGTGCCAGCTTCAACCGAACCCTGTCTATGATTGAGCAGCGACTGAAAGCCAAACCCCTGCCTATACAATTACCCTTAGGCCGTGAAGAGTCATATGAAGGCATTATCGACCTCGTGGAGAATAAGGCATGGAGTTTTGATGGGAATCCCGACTCAGAACCCATGGAGGTAACTATTCCTGAGTCAGAGCTGGCAATATGTGCCGAATTTCGTCAGGCACTAATTGAAAAATTGGCCGAGTCCGATGACGAGATTTTAGTCCCTTACCTTGAAGGTGAAAGTATTACCACCTCCGAGTTAAAATCAGCCCTGAGACGGGTAACCCTGGCTAATAAGGGCGTACCCATCCTTTGTGGCAGTGCGCTGAGGAATAAAGGCATCCAGCCATTACTTGATGCCATTATAAACTATCTTCCATCTCCGTCGGATATGCCGCCGGTTCAGGGAATTGATACCAGGACAAGCACCACAGTCACTCGCCAAGTCAGAGACGATGCTCCTTTTTCCGCCCTAGCCTTTAAAGTGGTATCTGATCCTTTTGTAGGAAGGCTGGTCTACTTCAGGGTGTATTCTGGCAAAGTGAAAGCGCGAGCACAAATATTTAACTCATCCCGAGGCAAGAGAGAGCGCATCGGGCGGCTAATCCGAATGCATGCCAATCGCCGTGAGGAGGTAGATGAGGCAGATACTGGGGCTATCGTGGCCACGTTAGGTCTCAAGGACACCTTTACCGGCGACACCCTGTGCCAGCCCTCTCAACCGCTGCTTCTTGAATCTATCCGCTTCCCCGAACCAGTGCTGTCTATTGCTATTGAGCCCAGAACCAGAGCTGACCAGGACAAGATGGGGCAAGCCCTGCAACTGCTAACCCAAGAGGACCCTACCTTTAAGGTAGGTTTCAACCAGGAGACAGGACAGACTGTTATATCAGGCATGGGCGAGCTTCACCTGGAGGTCATAGTAAGCAGAATGCTCAGTGAATTCAGGGTAGGAGCGAAGGTGGGTAAGCCACGGGTTGCCTATAAGGAGACTATCACTTTACCAGTGCAATCTGAGGGGAAATTCATTCGGCAAACTGGAGGTCACGGTCAATATGGTCACGTCCGTCTTGAGCTCGAGCCCATGGAACGGGGTAGCAGCTACCAATTCGTAGACCATCTTAAGAGTGGAGCTATCCCAAAGCAATACATCTCCGCGATTCAGACTGGTATTAAGGAAGCTATGGAGACCGGGGTAATAGCTAATTACCCTGTAGTTGATGTTAAAGTAACCCTTTATGACGGCAGTTACCATGACGTTGACTCCTCAGACATAGCCTTTAAGATGGCTGGCTCAATGGCCCTGAAGAACGGTATCAGCAAAGCCAAACCCATACTTCTGGAGCCTATCATGAGGCTGGAAGTAGTTACGCCAGAGCAGTTTCTTGGTGATATAATAGCTGGCCTCAACTCAAGGAGAGGACACATCGAGGGTATTGAGACACTTGGTGAAACGCGTGTTATTCATGCCTTGGTACCCTTAGTTGAGACCTTTGGCTATACTACCAGCATCAGGTCACTGACTCAGGGCAGAGCAACACATTCCCTGGAATTTTATCATTATCAGGAACTACCAAGTGGATTGATGGACAAGGTTATATCCAGTGGGAAAATATAGGTGAATTAAAATTCAAAGGTGTCTTATATGGCTAAGCAGAAGATTCGCATAAAGCTAAAGAGTTATGACCATAAGATACTCGACCAATCTGTGGGGCAGATTGTCGAAGCAGTGGAGCGTACGGGGGCGGTTGTCTCCGGACCGGTGCCTCTGCCTACCCGCATTCAGAGGTTCAGTGTCATTCGCTCCCCGTTTATAGATAAGGACTCTCAAGAGCAATTTGAAATTCGGACTCATAAGCGTCTTATTGACATTGTAGAAACGACCTCTAAAACGATAGACGCCTTGACAAAGCTGGATCTACCCTCAGGGGTTGAGATAGATATTAAATTGTAGCAGGATAGCCAAAGATATGATAGAAGGAATTATCGGAAGAAAGCTGGGTATGACCCAAATATTCAGAGATAATGGTAAAGCAGAGGCAGTAACTGCTATTGAGGCTGGCCCATGCCTGGTAACACAGGTCAAAACCGCAGCTAAGGAAGGATATGACGCCGTTCAGCTTGGATTTGGTCAGGCAAAGCGGCTCAAGTCGCCTCAGAGAGGACACCTTAAGGGGATAGGGCAGTTAAGATATCTGCGGGAATTCAGTGTGGACAATGCTGAAGCTATTAAAGTTGGAGAGAGCGTTGACATAAGCTTGTTTAAAGCGGGCGACCTGATTGACGTTACTGGCATTTCAAAAGGCAAAGGATTCGCCGGCGTAGTAAAACGCCACCACTTTGCCGGTGGACCCAAAACACATGGGCAGTCAGACCGACACCGCGCCCCAGGCTCTATAGGTGCTGGTACCTCTCCGGGCAGAGTATTCAAAGGGATGCGCATGGCAGGACATATGGGGAGTAATAGAGTGACCGTGTCTCATCTGGAGGTGTTCGAGGCCGACCCTGAGCGCAACCTGCTGCTTGTCAAGGGAGCCGTACCCGGGGCAAGTAATGGATTATTGCTGATACGGAAATCAGGCAGGAGGAAGTAAGGAAGTGCAGGTTCCAGTCTATAGCCTTGCTGGAGAGGTTATTAAAAATATCGAGATAAGTGACGAAGTCTTTGCTGTGTCATTTAACCAGGCAGTGGTGCACCAGGCAATGGTAAGGCAGCAAGCAAATGCTCGCCAAGGAACTGCCAGTACTAAAACGCGCGGCGAGGTTTCTGGTAGCAGTAGAAAGCTATTCCGGCAGAAAGGCACCGGTTTAGCCCGGGCTGGCAGCAGGAAGTCGCCACTGCGCCGTGGAGGTGGCATCACCTTCGGTCCCAAGCCAAGAAGCTATCGGCAAGCAATGCCCAAAAAGATGCGCCAATTAGCTCTAAGGTGCATGCTGTCAGCAAAAGCTGGAGATGGAGAGCTAAAAGTTTTGGAGCAACTGACGCTTGACGAACCAAAAACCAAAGAGATGGTACGGATTCTGGCAGCGCTGGGGGTGGATGCCTCAGCTCTCATCGCTACCGGTGAAACAGAGGAGAACGTAGTTAAATCAGCTCGTAACTTGGCCGGGATTAAGACGATACCGGCTAACCTGCTAAATGTGGTTGACCTACTTTCACATAAAATGTTATTGATGACTGAGACTGCGGTGCGTAAAGCAGAACAGCTTTGGGGGCAAGGGACATCGCAAGGGGAGAGCAATGCATCTCTATGAAGTTCTGCGCCGCCCGGTAATAACGGAAAAGAACACCGGCCTCCAAGCTCAAAGTAAATATGTCTTTGAGGTAGCTTGTGAGGCTAATAAACACCAGATTAAACAGGCTGTGGAAAAGGCATTTACTGTAAGGGTAACAACAGTTAATGTATTGACCGTACCTGGTAAGAAGCGGAGGGTAGGGAAACGAGAAGTGTTAACCCCCTCATGGAAGAAGGCAATAGTTACCCTCCAGTCTGGAGACAGTATCGGATTCTTTGAAGGTGTTTAAGTAATAAGGAGGAAGGAAGCCTGAATGGCATTAAAGGTATATCGTCCAACTTCACCCGGTAGGCGGGGTATGACCGGCTCTACTTTTGAAGAAATAACCAAGGTTGAGCCAGAAAAGTCGCTGCTCTTGACGCTCAAGAAGAAAGCTGGGCGCAATAATCAGGGCAGAATAACTGTTCGGCATCGCGGTGGGGGAGCAAAGCGAAGGCTCCGCATTATCGACTTCAAGCGCAACAAGGTTGGTGTTCCTGGCAAGGTGGCTGCTATTGAGTACGACCCCAACCGTTCAGCAAATATTGCCCTCATCCACTACGCTGACGGGGAAAAACGCTATATCCTTGCCCCTATAGGGCTCGGTGTTGAGGACACCATAAGGTCAGGTGATGATGCTGAAATAAAAACGGGTAATGCACTACCCATGAAGCTAATTCCAACTGGCACGTTAATACATAATATTGAACTGGAGAGGGGACGAGGAGGACAGATGGTACGAAGTGCCGGGGCATCTGCTCAACTTATGGCAAAGGAAGGTAAATACGCCCTGGTTCGATTACCATCTAGTGAGATGCGGCGTATTCCCAGTAATTGCATGGCTACTATCGGGCAGGTAGGGAATATTGACCACCAGAATATCAATTTAGGTAAGGCAGGACGGAAACGATGGTTAGGTTGGCGCCCCACGGTGAGGGGTTCAGCCATGAACCCCCGCGACCATCCCCACGGTGGAGGAGAGGGCAGATCCCCAATAGGCTTACCCGGTCCCAAAACACCCTGGGGCAAGCCAGCCCTAGGCTACAGAACCCGTAAAGCCAAGGCTTCTGATAGAATGATTATTAAGCGCAGAGGAAAGTAGGCGAAATGTCCAGATCAACTAAAAAGGGACCAGCCGTTGATACCAAACTGCTAAAGAGAGTGGAGGCAATTAACCGCTCCGGTAAAAAAGCAGTAATAAAAACCTGGTCACGCTGGTCTACCATATTGCCCGAGATGATAGGGGTTACTATTGCGGTACATGATGGTAGAAGGCACGTGCCTGTCTATATTACTGAAAATATGGTAGGGCACAAGTTAGGTGAGTTCGCTTTAACCCGGACCTTTAGAGGGCATGTGGCTAAGGCAGAAAGAACTACCCAGGTAAGAATGGGCAGGTAAGAGGCTATGGAAGTAAGAGCAGTAGCTAAAGATACCGGCATATCGCCGCGTAAAGTTCGCCTCCTGGTAGATTTGGTACGGGGCAAGAAGGTGGATGAGGCGCTGACCATACTTAGATTCGCTCCTACACCGATAGCTCGGGTTGTAGCCAAGGTAGTGAAATCAGCAGCAGCTAATGCCGAGAACGATTTTCAGATGTCTCCCATGGATTTAAAAATTGTGAATATCCTCGCTGATGAGGCACGGACAATGAAGAGGTTTCGCCCCCGGGCTCGAGGACGAGCCAGCCCCATCCGCAAACGTTCCAGCCATATTACAGTTATTGTTGCTGAGCAGGAGGGTCTAATTGGGCCATAAAGTTCATCCTATAGGCTTTAGAATTGGTATTACAACTGATTGGCAAGCACGGTGGTATGCTGATAAGAAATATGCAGAGTTTTTGCATGAAGACCTAAAGGTTCGGGAGGCTATCAGGTCTAAGTATGCTGAGGCAGGTATCTCACTGGTAGAGATTGACCGCCAGGCAAATAAGGTGTCTGTAACCATCCATACTGCTCGACCTGGTGTTGTCATCGGGCGAGGAGGGCAGCGAGTTGATGAAATGAGGCACTACCTTGAGGACCTTATCGGGAAGAGAATTCAGCTAAACATTCAGGAGATCCGACAGCCCGAGCTTGATGCTTACCTGGTAGCCAGGACGATAGCCGAGCAGATTGCGCATCGTGTTGCCTACCGGAGGGCTATGAAACAGGCAGTTTTTCGCACCATCCAGGCCGGGGCCAAGGGAGTGAGAGTCAGTTGTGCCGGTAGATTAGGTGGTGCTGAGATAGCTCGCCGCCTGACTATACACCAGGGGCGGGTGCCGCTACATACACTACGGGCTGATATTGATTATGGCTTAACTGAGGCACATACCACCTTGGGGCAGATTGGGATAAAGGTATGGATATATAAGGGCGATATTCTTCCTGAACCCACGACGCCGGAAGTTGAGGAAGTGCCTGCCGAGCTAGTGGCCAGCGGCAGCGCGGAGGCAAAGCCCTCTGCTGTTGCAGAACCAGAAGAAAGACCGGCTGAGCCAGCAGCACCGCAAGCTGAGGAAAGTGCGGAAGCAGTACCGGAGGTGAAGCCAGAAGTGAAACCTCCAAAGCCAAGGGCACGCAAAACCGCCAAAGCAGAGCCGCTTGCAACGGCGAAAAAAGAGGAAAGTGCGGAAGCAGTGCCGGAGGTGAAGCCAGAAGTGAAACCTCCAAAGCCAAGAGTACGCAAAACCGCCAAAGCAAAGCCGCCTGCAACGATGGAAAAAGAGGAGACAGATGCTACAACCCAAACGGGTGAAATACCGCAAGACTCATAGGGGACACCGCCGAGGTAAAGCCCATGCAGGCAATACGGTTGTTTTCGGTGACTTTGGTTTGCAGGCAGTAGAGTCGGCCTGGATTACCAGCCGACAAATTGAAGCGGCACGGCGCGCCATTACTCGTCATATCCACCGTGGAGGGAACGTTTGGATACGTATCTTCCCCGATAAATCAGTTACCAAGAAACCGGCAGAGACTAGAATGGGTGGGGGTAAGGCTGCCCCAGACCACTGGGTGGCTGTGGTGAAACCAGGTAGAATGCTATTTGAAATGGGGGGTGTCAGTGAGGAGCTAGCCAAGGAGGCGATGCGCCTTGCTTCGCACAAGCTACCGATAGATACCAACTTTGTGGCAAGAGAGACTGCCTAGGCACTGGCAAGGACTTTATTAGTTGGGAGATGGCTCAATTTGAAGACTGAAGATATTAGAGCTCGTAACGATAAGGAATTGGCAAAGCAACTGGAGGAAGCTCACCAAGAACTCTTTAACCTCCGCTTTCGCGCAGCCACCAAACAGCTGGTAAACCACCGCGAAATTCCAAGGGTTAAGAAAGAGCTTGCCAAGCTGAAGACCATAATCAGGGAGCGAGAGCTAGGTATAAGATGATGCTTACAATCTTAGGGCCATTCCAGCTGAAGTAGAAGGATTTTAATCTATGGATAAGAAGCGTAAAACCAAGTTCGGTCGTGTAGTGAGTGATAGGATGGATAAGACAGTGGTCGTAGCCGTAGAAACGCCCAAACGCCACCCGTTATATAAGAAGATCATCAAGAGAACGGCTAAGTATAAAGCTCACGATAAAAATAATGAGTGTCGGCCGGGAGATACGGTAAGGATTGTAGAAACCCGTCCTCTCTCAAAGGATAAGCGGTGGCGAGTAGCTGAGATAATAACCAAAGGAAAGGTGATAGAGGTTCAACCCAAGGAGATAACCTGAAAGATATGATTCAATCCTATTCTAGACTCAAGGTAGCAGATAACACCGGCGCCCGACAGATTATGTGCATCAGCGTGTTGGGCAGCACGGGAAAGAAATATGCTCGCGTAGGTGACACCATTGTGGCTTCGGTCAAACGGGCAACCCCGGCAGCAATGGTGAAGAAGGGAGAAGTGATCAGGGCGGTCATCGTTCGCAGCGCTCAGCCATATCGGCGTCCCGATGGCTCATATATCAGGTTCGATGAAAACGCTGCTGTAATTCTTACCGATAAGAATAATCCCAAAGGAACCCGGATATTTGGACCTGTAGCCAGAGAGCTGAGAGAGAAAAATTTTACCAAGATCATATCCCTGGCACCTGAGGTTCTGTAAGGTTAGTAGACCATGAAAATTAGAAAGAATGACGCTGTACTGGTTATAGCTGGTAAGGATAAGGGGAAAAGGGGGAAGGTGCGCTTTGCCTATCCTAAGGAGCAGCGGATATTGGTCGAGGGTATCAACTTTATCAAAAAGCACACTAGGGCAAAAGGACGAGCTAAGCAGGCAGGCATAATAGAGCAAGAGGCACCAATCCAAGTGTCCAATGTCATGCTCCTGTGCAATAAGTGTAATCACCCTGCCCGTATTGGCTACCTCTTCTTAGAGGATGGCAGGAAGGTTCGGACCTGTCGCTCTTGTGGTGAGGTAATTGATTAAATGTCACGATTAAAGGAAAAGTATAAAAAAGAGATTATCTCCAGCCTAATGGAGCTTTACGACTATAAGAATGTAATGCAGGTACCACGTATAGATAAGATTGTGCTTAATATTAGCTTAGGCGAGGCAATTCAGAATGCCAAGGCTCTGGAGGCAGCCGAGAGAGACTTAACTGATATTTCCGGGCAACATCCGGTGACCACCCGAGCCAAGAAGTCTATTGCCGCTTTCAAGTTAAGAACTGGGATGCCTATCGGGTTAATGCTAACCCTGCGGGGAGAACGGATGTATGACTTTTTTGATAAGCTGGTAAACGCTGTGTTACCTCGCATCCGTGAGTTTCAAGGTGTTCCTGAAAACTCCTTTGATGGCAAGGGCAATTATACCCTTGGGCTCAGAGAGCAAATCGTCTTTCCTGAAGTGGATTATGATAAGATAGACAAAGTAAGGGGATTAGAGATATCAATTGTCACTACTGCCAGGACAAATGAGGAGGGCAGACACCTGCTGGAATCATTAGGTATGCCCTTCGCCAAGGATTGAGTAGGAGTACAGATGGCTAAGACGTCAAAAATCGTAAAATCGCAGCGCCCTCCCAAATATAGGGTGCAACAACATAATCGATGCCACCTTTGTGGTAGGCCCCATGCCTATATCCGCAAGTTCGGCATATGCCGTATTTGTTTTCGTAAGCTGGCTCTTGTCGGACAGCTTCCAGGGGTAAGAAAGGCAAGCTGGTGATTAGATATGACTATTTCTGACCCAATAGCAGATATGCTAACAAGAATACGTAATGCCATTATGGCAAAGCATGATT
>SDBU01010389.1_pt1 | contig 10328 bp, 9 predicted proteins | sample 2277071 | NCBI WGS metagenome assembly SDBU01 (sample SAMN10397929, study PRJNA504765) | marine sediment metagenome | isolation source: marine sediment core GS08_GC12, 126 cmbsf | place: Arctic Ocean: Gakkel Ridge, Loki's castle | collected 2008 | reverse complement strand
GGCAGTAGCGGCAATGACCCCTTAGCCACAAGTAGCTCAACACCGGTATAAGGTCTTTTGGCGATAGGTGGCGCTGGCAGGTATCACAGTGAGACGGCGGATAGACCAGTGATTTTCCCACGGGCAAACGGTCAATGCAGACATTAAGGAAACTGCCGATAGCCGTACCGAGTAAGGCAAAGATAACAATGAATATGGCTTCCATCTGGCTACATTTTGAATGTTTTTCGGCGGCTAGTCAACCGGAGAACGGTTGGTTTGAGAATAGTAGTGAGGATGGAAGCAATTTTAGGCAGTTTTACCGCTAAGCTGTTCTACTTCATCCCGGTCGTTACAGAAGGCAAGCAGATTTTCGCGGCTGATTATCCGCTTGCGGTATAGATCGACCAGTGCCTGGTCAAGTAGCACCATCCCCAGCTGGGTATGCATACGAATTGTATTGGGTAACTGATAAATCTTACCCTCTCTGATGAGGTTTCTTACTGCCGGGTTAGCCAGCATAACCTCAACGGCGGCTATCCTGCCTGGGCCATCAACTCTAGGGACAAGTGCCTGACATAGTATCGCAAGGAGCAGAGATGCCAACCGTGACTGAGCTAAAGAGCGCTCATGGGGGGGGAACAGGTCTATTATCCGTTCAATGGCCTGTGGAGCACTCGGGGCATGACCGGTGGTTAATACCAGATGTCCGGTTTCAGCAATAGTAAGTACCGCTGCCGCCGTCTCTAAATCCCTCATCTCACCAACCAGAATAACATCCGGGTCCTGCCTCAATACGCGCCTTAATGCCTCAGCGAAAGACAAGGTGTCATTACCCAGTTCTCGCTGGGTTATGGTGCACTTGAGGTTAGAATAGACATATTCTATGGGGTCTTCAACAGTAACCACACGGCGACTTTCACTACTATTCAGGTGGTTGATCATGGCTGCCAGCGTAGATGATTTGCCGCTACCGGTAGGGCCACTGACCACCAGCAGCCCGCTACGTTCAAGAACTAGCTTTTTACATACCTCAGGTAATTCCAGTTCATCGAGAGTGGGGATAACCAGCGGCAGCAGGCGAATGACCAGGCTAATCGTCCCGCGCTGTTTAGCCGCATTACATCGGAGTCCACCAACGCCGGGGATGGTATAACCAAAATCCAGCTCCAGACAGCGGTGGAAGTCAGCCCGCTCCTTATCAGAAGTTATTTGGTTGAAAGCCTGGTTTATATCATCTGGGGTTAGCGGTGGCATATCGTTGAGCGGGCCAAGCTCACCATCAATGCGGAGCAGCGGTGGGCTGGCAGCGACAAGGTGCAAGTCAGAAGCACCCTTTGATATCGCTAAATGGAGCAGTGGGAAAATATCCATTAACCTCATCCTTCCACCCTGAGCACTAAGGTAAAGTCCATCCCGTTATCATTATTTCTCCTCATGCTGGCAGTAGCAATCTCGGAAAACCTGCCGCTGGCGTCTAAATTTCTAAGATATGCTAAAACTTCTGCCTCGCTTGGTGCCCTACCGTTTACGGTTAATGTAGTGTCAGTATGACTAATACTGGTCAGGCTCACGGCGCTTGGCAAGCTGCTTACGGTTATCGCTAAATTACCCTTGCCCTCGTTATTCTGCATGTCCAGACTGCTAAGCGCTAAAGAAAAATCTATCCTTTCACTTCCAATTCGCTTCATGCTGGCAATAGTAATCTCGGCAAACTTGCCACTGGCATCCAGGCGCCTGAGGTATGATAAAACCTCCGCCTCGCCTGGTGCCTTACCGTTTACGGTCAATATGCTGTCAGCGTGACCGATACTGGTTAGATTTATGGTGCTCGGCAAGTCGTCTATGATTACTTCAAAATTACCATTAACGCCACTATTCTGTTTGTCCAGACTGCCAAGCGCAGTGACGAAACTATCCCGGGATGCCTCTGCCTCAGCAATTTGTTTCTCCAGTTCAGCAATATTCTCTGTCAGCTCTTGCTGATGCGATAGCCCTTGTTCAAGGAGCTGGTCGGTAGCATCCAGCTGACTGCGTACTGAAGTAATATCGGCCGAAGCATCCTGGATAAGCATTGCCAGAGGAATGAGTAACCCAATAAAAACGACAGCACTGGGCAAGGCAAAGATGCGGGTTAAAGAAATGGGTTTAGGTCGGTAGGCAGTAGGCAGCACGTTTAAATTTGCCACTGAAAATCCAGTCCCTCGTACTGATGACAGCTCCTTAAGAGCCAGGCCGATATTGGCCATGTAATGATTTGAGGCTAACGACTCAGGGCATTTCAGTGGTGATGACAATGGCGAGACCGGGTAGCCAAGCTCGTTTGACAGGGATTGACATAGCTCTGGCTCATCAGCCAGTTCCCCGGAGACAAAAATAGGCACGCTGGCGACGAGGGGGTTTTCGGGATTATTGGAATTAAAAAATTTGATGGTTTTATCAAGCTCGTCCCTTATCATGGGTAACTTCTCTGTCCAGGATAGCGCTTCACTGGGCAGAGGTACGGTGCGGATAGGTTGGGGAACACCGTTTGCCATAATTACGAGGTCAAACTCGGTTGGCTGGACATCGACAATTACCGCCGTCGCTTCCCCGGCCACTCTGGCTAAGGCCAGGGGTTTTATATCCATAAGGTGTGCTTTGAGTCCCGCCTGGCGCAGCATGCTGAGCAGAGCGTCAGCCGTCTTACAGGGTATTGCTACCAGGAAGACCTGTATTTTTCCTGCTGGAGCCGGGGTAGTCTGCCAGGAGATATAAAGTTGTTCCAGGGGTACTGGCAGCACTCTTTTCGCCTCACGCATCACTGCTTCAGCCAGCATTGCTTTAGGTAGCTGAGGTAGAATAATCGGCCGAGATAGACAATGCAGCCCACTTAAGCCAACGACGATTTTCTTCGCTTTCACCTTCTGGGCTTTGAGGAGTTGCTTAACCTTGGCGGTAACCTCGGCCTCTTTAACGACAACGGCACTCTTAACCAAGCCTGGTGCCAAGGGCAAATCAGCCCACTTTCTTATCCGTTTGCCCTGGGTCACCAGTAGTCGGAGGCTGGTATCATCAATATATAAAGTAACAACTCTCTTTGCCATACTAGTCACCTTGATAGGTATAAAGAACCAGCTGGATGTTGGCTGATGATTTCGCCTCGCTGGTCGCTTCAGACATACTTATTTCCACTGACTTAACGACGCCGGTGGTAAGTTCGCTATTCAACTTCATGATAAAACTAATCAAATCGGATATATCCCCTTCAACCCTGGCGTTAAGGGTTAGAACCGAGCAGGGAATTCCGTCCAGGTCACCACTGGCTAGGCCTGATGAGCTAAACTCAGTTACTTCCACCCCATAAGCTTGGGCAATATCAAACAGGGTACTGCTGCTGGTAATGCTCCCGATTGACTGAGAGAGTATGGTCTTGGTAGTTTCAGACTGGGATATGGTTTGTTTCAGCTGTTCCTCCAGTACCTCCTGCTGGGCAGAAAGCTGTTCAAGTTGAAACCCCTCTAACCGCAGTTCAGCTAGGGCTAGCTCCTCATTCAGCCGCTTTTGCTGGCGAACCTGCTGCGATTGAATTGCACCCAGGCTGGCGAAAGTAATAACAAATACGCCGAGAGTTAGCAGTAACCAGCTTTTTTTAGTTAGTTTCAATGCCTGCTCCTAATATTCTAGTTAATTTAATATTTGCCAGGAAATGATATATGTTGCTCCGTCTCCTATCATGGCATCAGCCACTATTTTAGCCGTAGTTTTACCATCTTCAGGACGTGTCGCCGTAGCCGTAATAATATATAAGGTGCCGGTAATTTCACCCACTAGCCCGATGTCAGACCTACTGGCTACTACCCAGGTATAATTCCCCTCCAGAGCTCCCTGTCCACTGATGTAGAATGTTTGAGTCCGCACCGGATTACTTTCGGAAACACTGGGGGAGGGTGAGCTGAATTCCCAGTTAAGCAGATAAGCCCCCTGCGCGTCTACAATCTCATCTGGTTCATCGGTGGATAGATTATCGGCAAAGCCAGCCGCTGAACCGGCTTGATAACTATAGCCTATAGGCAGTCTTGCTCCAACCGACGTCAAATGTATAATGGGTTCTCCTGAGTCAGGCTGCCAGGTGACGGTAAGGGTATATTTATAAGCTTGAGCGCCTTCATCCCACACTATCTCTCCATCTACGCTAAGATAATCACTATGCTCACCAGGCTGGATTAGCTCGCCAAGATATAGGGTATAAGCTCCCTTGTCCTCGGTCTGTATAGCTACTGCCAGCTGATTAATATTTTCCGGTAGTTGCGGAGATGGTGGGACACCGTTTTCCAGGCGCCACAGAGTATCTTCTACGCCAGCGTCAGCCGCGTAAATGCCATTCACGCTTTCCTGAAGAAGTCGGCCGCTGTTAAGGCTGGTGGTGGCATAGCTAAGACTCGGGGCGATGGTCAGCCCGCCTAAAACTAATAGGATTAAAACTACCGGCAGGGCTTGTCCCTGTTCACTGCTTATCACTTGCTTCAAAAACCTTAGCATGGCGCTCCTGTAGTTAAAGGTTCGGACGGTGGTTAATACGGTATTCCCTGTTCTCCCTGGTCTCCTTAAAGAGAGCACATAGTTGTACGGTCAGTTCCGGGCTCTGATAATTAGCTTTACTGGTACCACTGGGGTCATTGGGGTCATAATAAATATACTCCGCTACCAGAGTCTGCTCATTTGTGCCGGCGCTACTCCAGTGACTCCGCTTAAGCTTGCCAATCCCATCCGTTAGCTCTTCAAAAAAGTATGTTACCGAATGGTAGATCGGGTCACTAACATAATCCCGCTCCGTCCAGTTCAGGATTAGAAAATCCGGTGGTGTTAGATTATCTGCGGGCACTCTCTCCGCCATCTGGGTATCACGGCTAATCCAGTAGCCAGCGTTATGTACCTGACGAATAGCAGTTATACGGTCATTATTGTTCTCGGTACCCCGGACAACCTGGAATGTAGCTGCCGCCGCCGCACTGCCGATAACCGCGATAATAGCGGAGGCTATTAACAGTTCAACGAGGGTAAAGCCTCTCTCGCCTTGTTTCATCTATCTACCTTGTATCCTTCTAGTTTAATTACCCCTTTATCAGAATGTTTAACGGCAACCGTTATCTTCTGGATACCATTATCGGGGCTGTCTAGAGGCTCGGCGGCAATTATAACCGAATAGTTAATATAGTCTTTGTCACTGGGTATTGACGTTGGGGAATATTCCGTGGCGTCATATACATAACTAGCATTTTTAACCCACTCCATTTGGCTTTGAGCCAGGCTCTCCGCAGTAGCCTGCTCGTCGCTAATAAAGGTAGCTCTAGAGGTAGTAGCCAGGCCACTGAGAAAGGTGACCGCAACGATGCCTAGAATAGCCAGGGCCACCATCGTTTCAATGAAGGCTATTCCTGCCTCACGGCGAGCCAATATATTTGGCATTTCGGTCACCCGTAACAATCGCATTGCATTCTCCTGAGTAAATAGTCGGGGTTTTATCCCTGGGCTAGAACCCCTGTCCGTAGATAGAATACATGGCTGAACTCAAGGACACGGCAATAAGCCCCACTACCAGACCTATAAATAGTGTCATCGCCGGTTGAATAAGAGCAATGAGAGAACGGGTCTTATCCTCTACTTCAGTCTCGTAGCTTCGGGATACTGCCAGTAAGGTGGTATCAAGGTTACCAGTTTCCTCACCGACCTTAACCATCTGTACCATCATCGGCAAAAAAAGGGCATTCTTTGCCATCGGCCGGGATAAGCCTTCACCTTTGACCATATCTTGCTGGACATCCGTAAGCGCCTTAGCCATTGCCGTATTATTAGTACTCTGGATAACCAGAGGCATAACTTCAGTCAAGGACAAGCCGGCACGTAGTAATAGGGACATGTTCTGACAACTGCGAGCAAGCTCTTTAAGGTGGCTGAGATGCCCCACCAGCGGCAGACTAAGGGTGAGTTTGTCTAGCTTGTATCTTCCCGCTGGAGTCTTGGCATAGATGACAGCTACGCCGACAGCAACAAATACTACCAGCAGCAAATACATACCATAACTCTGGAACTGGTTGGAAGCATCAAGGAGTATCCTGGTTATTAGTGGTAATTCAGCACCGAGGGCACTATATAAGTCACCAAAAGCCGGTAAAACAAAGGTGACCAATACACCTATCACCACCATAGCGACAACAGCTGAAATGATTGGGTAGGTAAGGGCACTCTTAACGCCTTTGCTGGCGGCGAGTTCCTTCTCCATATAATCAGCCATATGCTTTAATATCGTATCAAGACCCCCGGTATGTTCCCCGATGTGCAACAATCGACAGCAAACTGGAGAAAAGATTCCGGGGTGCTTGCTCAGCGCCGCCGAGAACTGAGTACCATTACGAAGGTCAGAGATTACTTCACCCAAAACCATCATCAGCGGGCGACTGGATGTCTGCCCCTGCAGCAATTCCAGAGAGGTAATGATATCTATACCAGATTCAAGCAGCAGACTCAACTGGCGGTAGAAGAGTATTATCTCCGTCGGTTTTACTTGGGAGAAGCGTGCCAATAGCTTATCCAGACTGAAGAAGCGGGTAAGTGGTCTGAGGTTAATTACCTGGTAACCGGCATAGCTCAGCAGCTCGGTGGCCGCCTCTTCACTGGTAGCTGATAATCTACCTTTGACCGCTTCTCCGTTCTTATCATAGGCTATATACTGATAAACCATTTAACCTGCCCCAGTGATGTATTTCATTTTACATTTCTCTTTGGTGGCTTTAGCGAAGGCTACTATTCCGCAGAATAGGCATTGAGCAGAACTTCAGAAGGAGTGGTGATGTCTGCTTTGACCTTTAACATGCCATCTCTCATTAAGGATACCATCCCCTCTTTGATTGCCTGGGTTTGAAGTTCAGTAGCGGTAGTGTTATTGAGTAACATCGCCCTTATCTCATCGCTCATATACAGTATTTCAAAGATTCCGGTCCGTCCCTGGTAGCCAGTATTGGCGCACGCCTTGCAACCGCTACCATAAAGGAATTCGCTTCGTTCCTCACCAGTTTCTTTACGATAGGCCACTTGCTCTATCAAGGGTGCCTCAACTAAGTGGGCGCAATCAGGGCAAATTCGACGTACCATTCGTTGCGCAACCACGCCGATAAGTGTTGAAGATACTAAAAACGGCTCAATACCTAAATCAAGCAGGCGGTAGATTACACCTGCGGCATCATTGGCATGGATTGAAGACAGCACCAGATGGCCGGTGAGAGCTGACTGAATGGCGATTTTGGCTGTTTCGGCATCGCGTATCTCACCAACCAACATCACATCGGGGTCAAGGCGCAGTATGGACCTCAGCCCGCTAGAAAACGTAATACCTGCCCGAGGATTAACCTGAACCTGACTAATATTCTTAAACCGATACTCCACGGGGTCTTCAATAGTAATGATGTTTTGTCTGGTGTGGTCAAGGCAATTGACCGAAGCATAGAGAGTAGTGGTTTTACCGGCGCCAGTAGGGCCGCTAGCTAAAATCATACCATAAGGCACGATAAGCATCTTTTCATACTTTTCCAGACTCTCAGGAAGAAAGCCTAACTCCGTCAAGTCCAGAGCAGCTCGGGATTTATCAAGCAGACGCAATGCGGCCATCTCACCATAGATGGTGGGCGTGGTGCCTACCCGAATATCAATTAACCGACCTTTCGTGTCAATTGAAAACTGACCATCCTGAGGGCGATGGTGGTCAGCAATATTCATATTAGCCAGGATTTTAATTCGGGAAATAAGCAGGTTAGCCGTCATTAAGGGCAGGACGAGCATATCATTAAGGGCGCCATCAATGCGATAACGCACGCGCAGTTTATCTTCCTGTGGTTGAAGGTGGATGTCAGATGCCCGGGCTTTTACTGCTTCATCTATAATAAGCGTAAGAGCTTGAGCTATGGGAGCGTCGGTAACAGTATCAAACCTGACTCGTTCATCAATTGTCTCGCTTGGTAATGAGATGTTAGAGATCTGTTTCTCTATTTCGTCGTAGGACTGATAATTAAAATCAATAGCTTCTTGAATTTCCCTAGCACTAGCTAACTCGGGCTCTATCCGCATCTGGCTGCGGGTAGCTAAAGCTTCTAGTGCCAATATATCAGTGGGATTTGCCATGGCTACCTGCAAAGTATTATCATTTACCGCCAGGGGTATGGCGGTGTATTTCCTAGCCACTGCCTCAGTAATTAAGCGCAAGGCTTCAGGTTGAGGTAAATGCTTACGCAGCCTGGTTCTAGGTTTCTCCGGTGGGGGATGCGGCATCGTTAGTTTTCCTCTTCTAGTAATGATTCCTACTTTGTAATACTTATCTTATATCGCCTTTCCTACCCTGACAATAGCGCTTTGGTCATAGGTAATCAGTACCTTTCCTTTGAAAAACTTGGGGAATTAAGCTATGATTTGTTATAGGGCTTGCCCTGTTTCCACGCATTTTAAGTTTGCAAGTGGCATAAAGCAGTGATATGCCCCTGTAGCTCAGGTGGATAGAGCAGCGGTTTCCTAAACCGCGTGTCGGGCGTTCGAGTCGCCCCAGGGGTACCATTTTTGAAGCTAAAACTATGTTTAACATGGTTCTATCTTTCTTGAGGCATCGCCTAAATACTCTCCGACACAAGAGTACAGATAATGAAAAGTGTCTCGGCTCGTGAAGTATTTAAGAGGTTTCCCAAGCTGACAGAACAGCTTTGGGTGGGAAACTGTGGAATGACGGCTACTTCGTTCGCAGTGTTGGTGATAAAGTTACCGCCGATATAATCCGTAAATATATCGAGTACTAAACTCATGAAGGTGCCCCATAGCTTGCGGTGGGGAGATTCATTTGCTCTTTTTAAGGTTCAGCAAGCGGAAAACCGGAGGACGCAGAGATGATGAGGGTGATTGTTTGTATGAAGCAGGTGCTTGACCCGCTGATGGAGGCATGGAGTTTCCTGTATATGGTTGAGCTGCACATAAAGAATCTAAACTTTGTTTTTGGAGGTTATGTTAGTAGTTTAACCTTCTCTGGGACTCCGGACTTCGTGCTAACGACCATTGAAACGTCAAAGCAACTGCAGAGGGAGCATCAATCAAAAGGTTACCTTGGCGTGGATGCCGGGGACGACCGTATGATGGGGGCAGTAACTGCTATAGGGGGTGGAGGTGCAATCGGTTTAGAGCAGTTTAATTTTTATGATCCGTCTAGTCAAGAATCAAAGAAGCTCATACAGGAACTTCTGTATAGGGGATTGGAAATAAGCCGGGAAAAGGCATGGCCACCCAGCAAATTAGGGTTGCACCTTGCAGCACTGCCTAAGGAAGTGAAGCAAAAGATATGTGCAAGCCGTCCGGATGTATACGGGCTGCAGCGCAAGATCCGAGAGGCATTCGACCCCAACGAAATTGGAGATGGGAGCTTCGTTTGTCTGGAGAAGCCTGAAGAATAGAGCATCAAACACCAGATGGAGGAGGTTTTAGCAGATGGGGCAAAACGCGGATTCGGAAACGGAGATAGGTAGCACCAGGATAGTAAGAACAGCTTGCGACCGGTGCCGTAGTGAGTGGTGGGGTACTGGTGCATGTTAGAGAATGTGTGTCAAAGGCCTGGACGTCTTACAGGCAGTCTATCATCCCGAGCAGCGCCCAGACCTTTGATGGACGAAAGTAGCCATCAACGACTTGCCTAAGTTTAAGGGGCGAAGCTAAAGCAAGGAATGCTGCTCCCTCTACCCGTCAAATCTCCCCATAGCCGGGGACTGGTCAATGCCATATTCTTTCTTGACAAGCCGGTAGATAGGAAGGGTGTATTTGTCGGGGTATTTGAATTGCTGTTCGGCTATCAATACAATCTGCCTGCCTAATTCCCCGGATGCTTTCATGGCATGCTTGTCCTTCCGTATGTCGCCCTTTTCTCTGGCGAAACCGGAGACAAAGTCGGCCGAAAGCATATGGTTTACGGAAAAGAAAGTGCTGAAGAGGTTCCACACCCCCGCATGTCCTAGGCTCGATGCGACCGCTATAACACCGCCGACCTTGTTAATCAGCTTACTGTCGGTGTATAGGGCATAGGAGCGGTCAATAATAATTTTCGCCTGAGCCGTAGCACTGAAAAAATAAACCGGTGTTCCCCAAATAATGCCATCGGCATCCAAAAGTTTGAGGTAAATCTCCTGCATGTCATCTTTTATATGGCATTTGCCGGTCTTCATGCAGGAATAGCATCCGTCACAAGGTTTTATGTCTTTATCCCCGATGGTTAGTAGCTCAGTCTCGGCCCCACAATCCTTGGCGCTAGTCAGGGCTTCCTGCATTAGAATCGCGGTATTCCCATTCTT
>SDBU01010388.1_pt1 | contig 10328 bp, 5 predicted proteins | sample 2277071 | NCBI WGS metagenome assembly SDBU01 (sample SAMN10397929, study PRJNA504765) | marine sediment metagenome | isolation source: marine sediment core GS08_GC12, 126 cmbsf | place: Arctic Ocean: Gakkel Ridge, Loki's castle | collected 2008 | reverse complement strand
TTTCAAAGTTCAATAAATACCTTCTTTCTGTGTTCTAATAAAAAAAGCCCCGGAGTTATTCCAGGGCTTACGTGATTTTTAGTTACAACCAGGAACACTATTAATTTTTGGGGATCATACCGGTAGTTGGAATTGCTGTCAAGTTAATTGTCTAATATTTTTAATAAAAATAAAATATCCGTATTTAAGCGTACGGTAACGAACTGTTAGGCAAATAATGCCAGAAATGGCGTTGAATAGTAATGTTTAGGATTCAAACATCCTTGCCTATACCAAAATCACGAGAAACTTCAGTATACTTTTGCAATAGGAAAAAAATCAGGGCTAACTAAAACGAACAGCTACGTATGTTAATCAAAACATCAATTGCTTTTTTCTTGCCTGATGAAGAGGGGTATCCCGAAATTTTGTAAGCGGTAAACACATGATGGTGATATCTTGATTAGTATTTCAATAATTCATGAACAATAGGATAATGAGAATGAGTACAGCTCGCAAGGGAGTGAAAGATTTACCGGTTTTGGCTCAAAGCTGTTTTAGGTAAAAGTGGCTGCTGTGAAGAGGAATGCAAAGCAATCATTATCTTTGACGCCGACAAAACCTTTCATTTACTGCCTCAAGGAACGTTAATCAATTTCTGCATCAACGCCACTTTCATGGTGTTATTTAGTTATTTAAGGACGTCCCGCTTTACATCATACCCATGACCTCAAGACTGTCTTGTATCATATTAAGAGAAAAGCCATCAAGTGAATAAAAATATTTTAGAACAAAGTAGATTAAAGCGATTTCTTAATCATTAAGTTGCTTTAGAATCTCAGTCCTTTAAGATTCAATCCCTGGCCTATAGTTTTTTATTTAGAAATTTAAGGGCGTCCCTCTTCATTACTCAACATAACATTATCATCCGCTTAAACCGCCTGGGCTGGACCCAACAGAAGATCGCGAAGGTGGCGGGATTAGATCGAAGTGCAGTTTCAAGAATTGTGCAAAATACCAAAATTAGTGAAATGCACAATTTACTCTCCCAGGGTCGGGACATGGATTACATTGACCTCCTGAAGGATTCTAGGCGGGAGATCATCCATATCGTCGATTGTCCCATGTCTACGCAACGATTTCTGCCAAACATGGTGATCCGGATGGAAAAGAACTCAACCCTGGGAGTCGTTAGACGCTCCCTGATTATAGGAAGAAAAAAATGAATAAACAGAGCAGCCTCGGCAAGAGAGCCCATGAACTACCATGGGATGGGCGATGCGATTGTAGCCTTACGTAAGCAAGGACAATTCATTAAGAAAAGTACTTGAAGAGATCACAGCCAATTTGTCTTAAGTCAAGGCCTGCCCCGTAGGTAGGGACTATCGTACTGGGGTTAAATGTTTACCCCGCCTTGTTAAATGTCTTTGATTTTTTATTTAACCGGGGTGGAATGCATCTTATTATTGCACTGGGGCCTTTTGGTTTCATATTTAACTGGGGGCTGACCCCAATTCAAGGGCGGCAATCACTATGCACAAAACCTTCTGTGTAGGTCAATATTTTTGGGCTTTTACAGAATTCCCAAATGCGTTGATTCATTAGAATCAGTTGTCAGGGCGGTTGTCAATAGATTGAGGGCTTGTCCGCCGTGTTTCTGGCGGGCTGGCCTTAATTCTTTGGTGAGGAGGCGATTGTGTCAAGAATAAAGATTTGAGCCGCAAAATCAGATCAACGCCCACTCTTAAGTTGCTTTAGAACCAACCCCCTTTTTTTCATCAACGTGCCATTTCATCGAGTTATTTAGTTATTTAAGGACGTCCCCCTTCACCGCCGTCATTATGGCGGGCTGGCTTGAATTCTTTGGTGAGGAGGTGATTGTGGCAAAAATAAAGATTTGAGCCAGAAATTCAGATCAGCGTCACATTTTAAGTTATTTTAGAACCTACTATCCCTTTTATTTTTAAAATTTTAAGCAATTTCTGCACGAACGTCCCCCTTCACAAGAAATATTATCGGAAAATCAAATAGTTATGATGCCAAAACGCTAAAGCATAAGGAGGCAAAAATCAATTCTTCAAGAATGAAGATTTCTTATTGTATCCCTTGGGTTAATAGGTTACAAAAGGGATTGACATCCTTTCCTACTCGTGTTAAATTACTCACCTACAATTTAACAAAGAAACGTTATAAACATTGAAAAGAAATATTTTACTTGTTGAGCCTGGCTATAAAACCAAATTCCCTCCATTGGGGTTGATGAAAATCTCTGCCTACCACAAGAAGCTTGGAGACAGAGTGCGTTTTGTCAAAGGAATTAATGTGGGCGTTGCTTATGAGGAATACTGGGATAGAATATATGTTGCTACCCTTTTTACCTACCATTGGAAAATTACTGTTGAAACTATTAAGCATTACAAAATGTTGGTCAGTGGGGATACATCAAGAATTATTGTTGGTGGTATCATGGCAGGCTTAATGCCACAGGAACTATGGCGAGAAACTGGAATAGTCCCCATAACAGGGGTCCTAAGTGCTCCAGGTGCTCTTAAAGATGATGATAAAAACATTGTAGAAGATATGATTCCTGATTACGAATTATTCGATGAGTCTCCTCAAAAATATACTTTGGTTGAAGATAGTTATTTTGGGTATTCAACGAGAGGTTGTGTTCATAAATGCCCATTTTGCGGGGTCCCTATACTAGAACCTAAATTCATAGATTACAGAGGTATTAAACCTTATATTAAGAAGATAGATAGACTTTATGGGCAAAAACAGCACTTGGTTCTTCTTGATAATAATATTTTGGCTTCAAATAAATTTAAAGAAATAATTCATGATATTCTCGACCTTGGTTTTGAAAAGGGAGCCAGACATAACAAAAGGTTACGCTATGTTGATTTTAATCAAGGCACAGATGCTCGCCTCATGAAAGAGTGGCATATTAAATTATTTTCTAAAATAGCAATGCATCCACTCAGGATTGCTTTTGACCATATCAGCTTGAAAAAGTTTTACTGTAACAGTATCCGTTTAGCCGCCAAATATGGAATTCATCGGCTTTCAAATTACATTTTGTATAATTACAAAGATACTCCAGAAGATTTTTGGAAGAGGCTCAAAATAAATATCGACTTAAATAAAGAATACAACTTGAGAATTTATTCATTTCCTATGAAATATATCCCCATCAATGCTAAAGATAGGACCTATATCGATGAACCAAGATGGAATTGGTATTTTATTCGCAATGTTCAAAGAATTTTAAATGTTCTTAAGGGCAGTGTAATGACTGGAGAAGACTTTTTCTACAGGGCATTCGGAGAAAATGAAACAGAATTTTTAACAATTTTGCATATGCCTGAGAGGATTTTAATGTATCGGGGCAATATACCACAAAAGGATGAAAGGGATTGGTTAAGAAAGTTTAGCAAGCTCACAAATAGTGAAAAAAAAGAATTATTGAATATACTATGTGAAAATAGGACAAAGCGTAAGTTGCTTGCCGCCAATGCTCAAGCCAAGAACCGCAAACTCAAGAATATTTTAGAGTATTATCTGCCAGAGCAACCTACTAATGACAGCTTACCACTCTTCGAGAAACTACAATCAAGGAGTTATTAGCATGCAAAACAAGACAAAAAAGAAGTCTTCTTTCAAAGCCGGTATGTATCTATTGGAGACTCTGACCTCTGGTATGTATAACGAACCGTTGTCTATCTACCGTGAGTATCTTCAAAATGCAGTTGATTCAATAGATCTCATAAGTTCCAAAAATCAGCCTACCTTAAGGAAAGTCAATATCGATCTGGAGCCGATTGAACGGCGCATAAGAATTTATGATAATGGTGTAGGTGTCCCTACTGAGATTGCTGAACAAACATTGAGTGCAATTGGCAGTAGCAACAAGACAGGGAAAGGATTAAGGGGGTTCCGTGGAATTGGTCGATTGGGAGGTATCGCTTTTAGTGAAAAGACTATATATCGAACCAAAGCAGAGGGTGAAAATGTCGAATCAATTCAAGAGTGGAACTGCAGAGAATTAAGAAAATTACTTTCGGACTCTCAGAGGTCTTCTATGACCTTAAAGGAGGTATTCAAACACGTTACAACATTTTACCAAAAAAATAGTACGCTACCTGCCGATAGCTACTTTGAAGTGATCTTAGAAGGAGTGTCAAGTTTTAGAAACTACACTTTGGACATCGAAAAAGTCAGGAACTATCTGAGCCAGGTTGCCCCTGTAACTTTTAATCCTGACGAATTCTCGCATAGCAAAACAATAAACGACTACCTTTTGAAGAATCTCAACCACTATTGCAGATATAATATCAAACTCAATGGCGAACCGATATACAAACCTTATCGAGACAAAGTTAAGATAACAAAAAAAGCATATGACTATATCGACAATATCAAACTCTTTGAAATCAAAATAAGAGATGCGCCGGTTGGTTATGGTTGGTATGGCGAACGTAGGAATTTATTAGGCTCTATTATAAAAGGAGATGGGTCTTCTGGAATTCGCGTAAGGGTAGGGAATATCTTGTTGGGAGATGCCCATTTGCTAGATGGTTGTTTCAGAGAACCTAGATTCAATAGCTATCTAATTGGCGAGATACATGTGTCACACCCCGAGCTAATCCCGAATAGCCGAAGAGATGACTTTGTAGATAACGAAATGAAGACTTTGTTCTACAATGGGGTGGAGCGAGAGATAGGCATTCCTATCTCTAAAGAAATAAGGCTTAGATCAAGAGTGAAATCGAAGTCTATCTTCACTCCTGACAGACAAGTTAAGAATGAAGCAGACTCCATAGTTCACATAGGAAGAGAAGGTAAAACCTCTAAGGCAAGGCAACCGGGTTCAATTTCTGAGGGCATCTTAGTGAGTGACGTCCTAAATAGCATAAAAACCATATGTGGAAATTGTCCAAGGCTTTCTGCGGTCTTATCCATCCTAAATCGCTCTTCGTGAGATGTTGCACCATGAGGCTAGGCTTGGCTATTGGCATGGAGAGGGTGTATAAAGGGAAACTGAATTTGTGCAAAGGCTTCCTGAACAAGAGAACTAGAATCAATGCATGCTTGACCTGATTCATAATCTCTAACCTCATCATCAGTGAACTCTAGAATATTACTGTTCAAGAACGTTTCCGCTGTCTGCAAGTTTACCGGAGCAGCATTCCCGATATGATTGGCATGAGAGAGAATCATAAAATGCGCCATTAGGCTAAATGGGGAATCCCCAATATAAAGCACCATAGGGTACCAATAGCATGAGAAACGAACGCCTTCCAAGGCAGCCTTAATTGTCTTGTACAAGAAGGCCTTTAACTTGAATGGATTCCTTAATAAATTGTTGCCCCTTGGGTGGTCAAGATTATTATATTGATCGACCCAAGAACCAATGGAGGGATCGTCGAGATTCTGTCTCCATTGGATATACTGGTCAGCGTCTATCTCTTCTCTTAATGTAACAAACCAAACGGAACCAGAAATACCCTCACTATCCCATAAACTCTTTAACATAGAAGCCAGTTGACTGAAGGTCTCATATCTGGCTGGCACACTAACTTGGTCTATGACCGCTCGGCTTGTTAGGTGGTTCATGAAATCTAAATTGAGCAATGTATAAAATCTCTCAGGTATGAATGGCCGACCACGATTATCAACCTTCGTTTGAATGATGTTCTCAAGAAATCCAACATAACACAACGGCTCGTATCCCAGTTCGACAAGTTTAAGTTCAAGCTTGGCTGCGTTGCGCTCTCCCGTGCCAGATCTATGATCATCAGGTGCTTCGAAGGCAGTCACAGTCTCTATATAGTTTCTCCAAAGTACGATGTCGTGAGCCTCAATGCCCGGGAACCCGAAATAATGAAAACGAATGTTATGAAGATCACTCAAATATGCCAACAAAGGGGTGTTCCATTCTTGACGGACTTTTATCTTGCGCGCTGAGTCGAAGGCCATTATTTTGACGCTCCTTCCAATAGGTCTGAAAATGATTCTACGAGGTTCTGATAATCTTGTGGCTCAACAAGACCCTTGACTTGTTTGTCCAGAAAGTCGATCCATGAAAGTGTTTCTTCTATGGACTGTGGCCCTGCTGCTTTGGCAAGTTCAGAAACGGTCTTCTGGGGTGCCCCTTCTCGCGCTTCATCTGTAGTCCGTTCTTTTGCTGCCCTGATTTGCTTTTGGACAGTATCAACTGCCTGCTTTTTTGCCTGGGTTGTTAGTTCGGATATCGCTTTGTTTAGAATGCCTAACCTTTCGCGTATCGAATTAAGCTTCCTTTCGTCCTCTTGACCCGCAATCCGACGGTGGCGCTGTAACTCACTTGCCAGTAAGGCTATCTTGCTTGAATATATGTTAAGTTCAGGTCCAGACACCTTGCCATCAGATATGGCCCCATCTATATTCGCAATTTGAAGCGAGGCATCGTTCATCCACTCAATGGCCTTGTAAATATTCTGTAATTGATTCCCCTTTTTACTGGCCTCTGAGATGAGATTTGCTAGCGCACGGTCTAAGGAGTCCTTTTCGGGGCCAGGTTCGAAATCGCTTCTTGCGGCGTTAGGAAGGAGTTGTTTGTTAAGGATGATTGCTTCCCCTGTGGAGCGGCGCGAGAAAACCACCCTGGGAAATAACGGTTCAAGCTTCAGCCTGGTTCCCACTGAGAATCCCATCTTTTTGAGCAAAATGCCCCTGAGTTCAACATGTGGGAGATACAAATTAGCATCATTGAAGCAGACCCAGGCAAAACCATGGGACTTTTTTGCAAATTTATCTTTAAGCTCAATCTTCATAGGTTCATTTGGATTGCCTTGGGAGAACATTTCATCGCGGTAAGGCCTCAGGACTTCAGTTTCATATGAGTCGATTTTAAGAAAAACTCTTATTGTCTTAATTTGTGCATCCGAGAGCCATTCACTGATTAGAGTACCATGTCTAAAGTCAGATGAGAATGTTAACGAAACTGCGTCCTGTAGGTATTTAATAGTTCTCTCTCTTTCAGAAAACGATTTCATCAAAATGGGATCAACGCCTGCGATAATTACTTTAGTCCCGTGGGAGGGCAAAACGTTCACATCTTCTTCGGTAACGAATACACTGTCGGTCAGAAGTTCTTCAAGACTTAACCTGGAGGGATGTCCTTCTAATCGGGAAGCGTGTTCATTGAGCAGCTTTCCTTTGATAGAATTCCAATCGAAAGTCATTCTCGACGGCCTTGAACCGTCCTTCGGCTTAGTGATAATTTGTAAACTTGAACTCAGGTCATAACTGCTGTAGATTCCAACACCGCGGAATCCGACCTGCTTTTCTGGTTGTTTATCAGAAAGGCCTATCCTGATGGCGTCTTCAGATTGTTTTAATGTCATACCGTCTCCATCATCTTCAATCATGATCGTTGAGCCTAGAATCACAATCCTCACATTTGTCGCATTAGCATCGATGGCGTTTTGGATATACTCTCTCAATGTATCGCGGTGATCAGGGTAGATACCTTTCGTGATTATGGGGAGTAGTTCTCCCCCTATATCCTTGCTTTTGAAACTCTGATATTTCTCATTCATTTTTCACCTCTATTATTGAAGGGGTGACTCAATAAAAATTACATAAGAGTTAACACTATAGGAGCATCACCCACTCCTTTTCTATCTGAAAAGTTCTTAATACGAGAGATATGTCTATTATGTTAAAGATCAAAAAAGTTGTATTAAGTCAACAGAAATGTAACGTTTGCAATTCTACAACCATATCAGGAGTATATAGGCTATCACTTAACCCATTTGTATCTGCCTGTGTAATTAGGGGACGGGCCAAGCTGTAATATTGATATATCTGGAAAAACATTCCAAAAATAGGTATTTTCGAGCCTTAACCGATATTTTTGACGTCACAATCGTAACCATAAGGAACCTGCGGCTCTATCCATGGGCCAATCCATCTGCTTAAATCGACCTTTTTGTGCCTAGAAATGCCGTTTTAAGGACGATATCAAGTCTGATTTCCCCATCATTCCAGATCATATCAGCTACTTAGCGTGGCCCGACGCCAGACTGCAATCCCCTCTCTACCTGATATCAGGGGATTCATCGAGCCCATGGTATAGATGCTGCACTACTTTTGCTGATTGTTTTGGCAATTCGAAGCATTCATACCGTATTGAGCGAAGTAATGCCGTTTCTTGCTTGGTTCGCTTAGCGGACAGGGCTCTATCGATTTCCTCAGCTACTTTATTGTATCCACCCACGACTCGGCGCAGGTACATTTCAATACGCTTAAACTTTGAAATTGCTGAATACATTTGAGGTCTTCTCCTTTTTAGGTGACTAAGAAGTGATTATAATCTCAATAGTTATTTATGCTCTTCAACAATCCCTATCTCCTCCTCAGTCAGGCCATATAGTTTGTATACAATTTGATCGATGAGCCAGTCGGTTTTCCGGAGTTTCTGTTTAAGAGGAAGTAGTTTAGAAAGAGATTTCTCATATTCAGTCTTGATGGTGTCGAAAAAGTCTCTAGATTTTAGATTTGCCTGGATTCTGGTTTTGTTTCTCTCAAGGATTTTCCAGAGATTTTCAAAAGATAGATGCTCTTCCGCTTTCTGATAGTTGCCAAGATAGTCTTTTATCTGAGTTTTCCCGGTAAGGACCTCAATACCTATATTTCCCTTTACATCTGGTTTAATTTTAAGTTGGCTTTCTAGCCATTCGATAAATCCTTTACTTTCTTTTTCCTTTTTCTTATTCAGCTCAATCATCTGCTCGGCAAAGTAAGCCAAAATGTCATGGACGACATCGGATTTCCCCTTTTCGGTAACGAAGTTACCTTCCTTTTCTATGGGCAAACATTCATCCATGAGGGCCAGGAGTTCATCTAACCTAGAGTCTCTGTATTTCTTTTTTAGGTCCTCAACTAAACCTTCTCGCTCTGTCTTTGGTGTGGTAAAGGCAATGGAATGGATAGGCAGGAGGTCTAAGTGCTTTATTTTAGTTTCTGTATAGAGATCACCAAATCTCGGAGCAATGTATAAGCGTAAGTATCTTTGCAAGAACTTCCCATTTAACAACGCTTGAACGTATTGCAAATCGTATTTCTTGTGCTCCGGGTCCTTCATAAGCATACAGAAAAGATTGTTGCTGGCATAGAATTGTTGGCCGTCATAAACAGCAAAAAACTCGTCGCCAGTTCTCACTATAAACAATTTATGTTCCAAAAATATCCTTTCTTCCCTCAAGGACGCGTATTCTTTGCCATTTTTATCGATTATGCTTGGATCATAGTTGACGTAAGCTCCATTCCAAAATAGATAGTATCGACCAATAATGTCGCCATGGGATGTTCCAATTATCAATTTTTTGTATTTAAGGCCTTTATCTTTCGAAACTCTATCGCGATCGATGAACAGCTTTTCTCTAATGTTTCCTGTGTGGATTCCCTCATGAGTTTCACAAATGTTCCGTAAAAGCAAAGATTCCCCATCTACCCGCTCTTTGAGCCTAAGGTTCTGTTCGTTCAGTAAAAGATTAAATCGGTAATCGAGTTCTGGGTCATCAAAATATCTCTGTAGCACTAAACTAAACAATGGTACATTTTCTATTTCGGATACAATGCCACTAACAAATTTTGTGGCTACCTGATTATTTGAATTTTCGCCCTGTTTACTAACCACGAGAGTTACGATATCATGGTTTACCTCAGGGAATGGTTGAAACTCTTTTCTAAGACCTGTATTGTGTATAAAAGAAATCTGTTCTATTCGGCAATTTTGTAATAAGTATTCCCTGGATAAAGGGTATTCCTTAACTAAAATGCTGTCCGGGATCACGAAGCTATGTCTACCCTTTCTTTTCAAAAGATTAAGTGCAATCTTCATAAAATATATGTAGCTATTTGGTATCCTTGTGTCTGTATCCAGTACCCGAAGGTATTCCTTTTCACGTGTGTCCAGTTCGCCACCCCAGGGAGGATTCCCCACCACGATATCAAAGCCCGGGTTCCCCTGTCTTTGGTGTCCTTCAAAGAAGACTTGTGGAAATTCCAGCTCCCAGTGGAAAAACCTCATTTTCTCAGCAATCTCCTTAGTCTGTTTAAACCAGGGTTCTTGGCCTAATTTTCTCCATTCTTCATCAGTCGCACGAAGCTCATTTTGTAATCTCTGATACGTCCCAAAATCAATTTCATTCCCAAAATACATACTGGCCCATACATCAGCAACATCTTGGAATCGAGAGAGCGCCCTTCTGAAATCCTGATAATAGCTCTCTTTTTCCCTTATCTGCTCAACAGTATCGGAGGGATGTGCCTCGATAAGCTCAAAGGATTTAAGTAGAATG
>SDBU01010387.1_pt1 | contig 10329 bp, 11 predicted proteins | sample 2277071 | NCBI WGS metagenome assembly SDBU01 (sample SAMN10397929, study PRJNA504765) | marine sediment metagenome | isolation source: marine sediment core GS08_GC12, 126 cmbsf | place: Arctic Ocean: Gakkel Ridge, Loki's castle | collected 2008 | reverse complement strand
GTGGTATCGTCCTCATTGAGGGGCTGCTGATTGGCATCATCAGCTGGCTGTTAGCGATTCCCCTCAGTATACCGGTGACCCTGCTTTTAAACGCCATGTTGGGACAGATGATTATTGACCAACCCCTGGTTTTCGTCTTTCTACCAACAGGACTCATCACCTGGCTGGTAATTATAGTTGTTGTCTCGATTATAGCCAGCTTGTTACCTGCTTACCGCGCTATGAAGATGAGCGTACGGGAAACACTGGCCTATGAGTAATGTGATATACTTAAGCCTTCGGCTTAGAGGGGCTCTAATACTAAAGGAGGTTCTACCTGATGACAGTCAAGGTTGTTACCGACAGTACTTCCGACCTACCACCACGGCTAGCTGAGGAGTTGGGTATTACTGTGGTGCCGGTCTACGTGCAATTTGGGAAAGATGTCTACCGCGACCGGGTGGACATCAGCGAAGACGAATTTTACCAGAGGTTACTAAGTGACCCTATCCATCCCAGTACCGAACCCCCGACTCCGCAGGATTTTGTTGCTGTCTACCAGAAGCTGTCTCAGGAGGCTGACGGAATTATTTCCATTCATCTCTCCAGTAAGTTGAGTGCTACCTCTAATTCGGCGCTATTGGCTAAAGACCTGGTTGAAACGGAGTGTCCCATTGAGGTGGTGGACTCACAGATGGTGACAATGGGTCTGGGGTTGCTGGTTTTGTCGGCTAATACTCTTGCCAGCTCTGGAAAGAGCTTGCAGCAGGTAGCGAAAGAAGTAAAGCAGATTATTCCTGGCATCCAATTGCTTGGGTTTTTTGATACCCTCAAGTACCTGGCTCTGGGTGGGCGTATTGGTAAGGCAAAGGCATTACTAGGCTCGGTATTGTCGGTGAAGCCGGTACTAACGGTGAAAGATGGAGAGCTGGAGCCGGCTGGCCAGGCCCGCAGTCGAGCTAATGGCATGGACAGGTTATTTGACTTTGTGAAAAATGCCGCAGATATTCAGGATTTAGCCATTGTGCATAGTACCACACCCGATGAAGCACAGACCCTGGCTGAGCGTATGGACTCATTGTTCCCTAAAGAGCGTACCAGGTTAATCAGGCTAGGACCTGCACTGGGGGTTCACGGCGGACCAGGCATCTTATTTGTAGCCCTTAGGACAAAAGTTTAATCCTGTTGTTGATTACCTCTTTAAGTAGTTAAGTTACCGTTGGTAAGGGTCTTCCATAATATTTAACATTATGCCACTTAACAAAAGTCCATTTTGTCACATTCATACTTTTGGATATAACGAAAGAGGTGTACCAGCTCTCTTTTGTCAAACTATAAGGGGGCGTTTGAAGCTATTCTACCGTGGGAACCCCACGCCCCCAGCATTATGTATGTGGGAAATCCGGGGCCAATGTTGCTGGCAACCACAGGCATTGACTATGGTAGGGGAATAGTGATATTCTCATAACACATGCTCGCCGCCAGCCTGATGTGGGGAGCCCGAATAAGAAAGGAGGTGCCTAGATGGACACTGGTGCCTATATGCTGGCTGATTTGACCCTCAAGACGAGGTTTGAGAACCTGCCCAGAGAGGCGGTCGAATACACTAAGCGCCTACTCCTGGATACCCTGGGCTGCGCCCTCGGGGCGTATTTAAGCGAGCCCAGCAAGATAGTGCGAAGGATAGTGGCGGAGTTTGGTGGAAGGCCGGAGGCTACAATCATTGGAAGTGGTGCCAAGGTCTTGTGCCAAGATGCTGCCCTGGTCAATGGTACCTTGATACGAGACCTGGACTTCAATGACTGTTACTGGTCAGCGCGCACCGTAGACTACACGCACTCTAGCGATACCATGGCTACAGCCCTTGCGGTAGGGGAAAAGGTCCATGCCGCGGGGAAAGACATAATTGAGGCTATTATTACGGGATATGAGTGTGATATTAGGCTATGTGACACCTTTCGGTATAGCCATCTAGGATGGATGCACCATACCCGTGCCGGCTATGTTGCTCCTGTTATTGCGGGAAAGCTCCTGGGGCTAGACAGGGACGCCATTGCCAATGCGGTAGGAATCGGTGGTAGCCATAACAATACCGTGCAAGGAGTATACGGCGAAGGAGGTCGCATTAGCATGATGAAGTGCCTGGGGTATGCTTTAGGGCAGCAGAGCGGCATTGTAGCTGCACTACTGGCACAGAGAGGCTTCACCGGGCCAACAACTATCATCGAGAGTTTCAACAGGGTGGTAGGGGGAAATGTGGACCTGAGTCCCCTCTGTGATGAGCGAGAGGGTCCGATGATCCTCAAGAGCTGCGTGAAACCCTTTGTGGCCTATTATCAGTCCCACTCCGCTATTGGTGCAGTAGTGCAACTGGTGAGGGAACACGGCATAAAGGCTGAGGATATTCGAGAGATGAGAGCCAGGGTGCATCAACGCATCGGTTCAAGCAGGTTTCCCGTTATGCCGGAGACACGGGAAGAGGCAGACCACGCAATGCCCTATCTCCTTGCCATTGCTGCGACAGAGGGCAACGTGGGGATTGAGCAGTACGCCCACGAGCAGTGGAAGGATTCCGAAGTACGTGACCTCATGACGAGAATCAGGTTTACCCGGGACAAAGAGTTTGCTAGCGTCTTCCCGGTGAAGAGATCGGCCTCTGTAGAGATCATCACCAAGCAGGGAGAGAAGTATCAGTGTCAGGTGGATTACCCCAAGGGTGCGCCAGAGAACCCCATGACCGATGAGGAGTTGGAAGGGAAATTCAGGTCGCTGGCTTCTAAGGTAATGAGCGAGAGACAGATGAGGACAATCAAAGAGTTGGTCTATGGGCTGGACGAACTCGATGACATCGGGTGCTTGATGGAGGCGCTTATCATCTAAGGTTCCACCAGCTTGTTACCAAAGAATCGCCATTTGATTTAAAGATTTTTGAGGCATAATAGTCTCTACACACTTCTCAAGCAGAAGTTCGGGAACTGTCCAGAAATAGGGGGAAAATTCTGAGAAAGGATATTCACCTCTAGAAATAAGGCATTGAAGCTGTGCCAGCTTACTTTCCCTTCTCAGCTTCCTTGAGCAGGTAGATATTCTTCGCCACCTCAATCAGGTCGGGATTGTCACTACTATACTCAAGATTCCCACGTTCGGGCCCTTCATAAACGCGGGTGTAGATGATAGAAATCCCGTTTTCTTTCAGGAGAGTGGTATCAGTGCTGCCATTGCCGAGGAAGGCATAGGCTTCCTCATCTCTGGCTTTGGCGTAGGCGTGTATTCGGCTATAGATATTTTTACCGGTGATGGCAGTAAAGGCGGTAGCCTTCCACGGGTCTAGTATTGCCCTCTCATAATCCTTATCGATGTTATCATTGATCCAGACAAACGCCTGATAATCTTCCTCGTCTATCATATAGTAGTAGGGAGTATCCAGGCGGTCTGGGATACTTATAGTCAGTGTTATGCCAATAAGGACCAGGCACAAGAATCTACCCACATTTTGGCTAACGAGAGGCACTTTTAGCCAGGCGCTGAGCCTGGCTGGCGGCCTGAGGTTCTTCACTCCGGCCAGTCCAGCCCCGGCAACAATGCTCACCATCAGCATCATATACATCAGCCCCCGCTCGTACATTATTGGCACTCCGTAGTGAAAGGTAAAAAAGCTAACCAGCATTAGCAGCAAAGCCAGTAAACCCAGTACCAAGCCGTAGTTTTGCTTGCCGCCTCTTATCGCCAGCAGGAAAGTGCCCAGGAGACAGAATGCAATGGGAAGATAACCGTAGATTTGGATAACCCGTGGCAGATCGACATAGTCCGTGAGTGGAACTGGAGTAAGCAGGCTCTTGGCTGTGGGCAGCAACAGGTCGAATATCCAGGGGAAGATTATCAGGAAAGGGAGAACCAAGGCTAATGTTATCCCCAGGCTGTGCTTGAAGTTACCTTTTAGATTTAGCAGGATATAGGGACTGAGCACGATGATGGGGCAAATTGCTGAAGGGGCATGTATAGAAAGCAGAAAACAGATGAAGATAAAGATTAATAGATAAGACCAGACGGTTCTAAAGTTAAAGGCTAGAAAGAGAATTAGAGGGGTAAAGAGCAGTCCCATGGTTACCGGGACCAGGAAACCGGGTCCTAGTATTCCAACAGTGGTTGGTATCAAGCAGGTAAAGAAGGCAGCTTCCAAACCAAACCCCTCCCTCTGAGCTAGGATGTAGGCTGCTAGGACGGTGAACATGAAAATGACGCCCGGGAAGTATCTGAAGATGGTCATCCATGAAATGCCACTCAACTGCTGGAAGATAGCCCAGAACAGTTGGAAGCTAGTCTCCAGATTGGAGCTGAGACTGATAGTTGAGTGTCCAAAAAAGGGTTCGATAAAGGTAGTGCTACCTGCCTGTAGCATTGCCTCGGAGTAAGCCAGGTGAAGCCACTCATCTATATGCACTGGGTAGGGGTAGTTGAGGTGGGGAATGAAGGTCAGATAGAATGACAGTGCCAGTATGGGGATTAGCTTCAAGTAGTCTGATTTAGCTAGCTGCCACATCTTCTGCCAACTCATGGACTAACCCATTCCCTGAGCAAGTTGGTAGGAATCGCAATCATAATAGCTATTCTCACTTCGGTTACCGCCACTGGCTATTGTAACCTATGGCAAGTTATCTCTCAAGAGGGAGAGGACATGTGATACGGTAAGACCACATCATGCTCTTAATTAGCTGACCCTACTTAAGTTTCTGGAGCAGTGGAAAAACAAAGGGAAGGAGGTGATGTGTCACTAATGTACTGGACGAGCGCAGATTGTTGACAAAGGGGCAATTTAGGTATATTATTATTTTCCTTCCCGTTAAAGGTGTTAAAATTGGCAGGAGGAAATCGGTAATGGTAACTGAACAGGATAAAACCCTCGAAGCACTTCAAATTGCTATCCCGATGGAAATTGAGGGCAAGGAATACTATTTGAAAGCTAGCCAGGAAAGTGGTAATGAGCTGGGGAAGAAGCTGTTACAGTCGCTAGCCACCGAGGAAGATGTTCACCGGCAGAAGTTTGAGGAGATATATAATACTATCCGCAGCAAGAAGTTCTGGCCCACGACTGATTTTCAACCTGACGGTGGCAAGAGGCTGAGAACCGTGTTTGCCAAGGTGACTGAAGAAATTAGCTCGAATATAAGGGCTCTGGCTACTGAGCTTGATGCCATACAAACAGCCATGGATATGGAAAATAAGACCTACGATTTCTATAAAAGTCAGGGGGGAAATGCTACCTATGATGCTGAGAGAGACTTTTACCAGACTTTAGCTGCCGAAGAAAGGGAACATCATCTAGTTCTGCTTGACTACTACGAATATCTCAAAGACCCGGCAGGTTGGTTTGTTAAGAAGGAGCACCCATCTCTGGATGGTGGTTGAATAAGCACTAGGAATTCTGGAGGCAGGGCAGTTGCTGGAGCGGAAGCCAGCGAGCAGGAGTTCATATAAATAACGCTTAGAAGAGGTGAGAAATGAATCTTAAGGCTTTATATAGTTTAGGTTATGGTCTTTATGTAGTAAGCTCAAGGAAGGGAGACAGGCTCAATGGACAAATTGCCAACACCGTGTTCCAAATTACCTCAGAACCGCCAACTATCGCCGTAAGCATCAACAAAACTAACTTAACCCACGAGTTTATTACAGCAAGCAAAGTGCTGGTAGCCTCAGTCCTTTCTCAGGATACCCCTCTCTCTTTCATCGGTCACTTTGGTTTCAAGTCGGGACGAGATATAGATAAGTTTGAGGGCATCAATTACAAAGTAGGTGAAACCCAGGCTCCAGTGGTTACTGACAATACCTTAGCTTATCTGGAAGCTAGGGTAATTCAAGAATTAGATGTGGGGACCCATACTATTTTTGTAGGAGAGCTGGTAGGGGCTGATGTTCTTAAAGAAGGCCAGCCTATGACCTATGCTTACTATCATCAGGTTAAGCGGGGCACCACTCCCAAGACTGCCCCCAGCTATGTTGAGCAGAAAAAGGTCGAAGCTATTAAAGCACCAAAGTACAAATGTACCGTTTGCGGCTACGTATATGACCCGGAGCTGGGAGACCCTGATGGCGGCATAAAACCGGGGACACCTTTTGAAGAAATACCTGATGACTGGGTGTGCCCTGTCTGCGGGGCAGCTAAGAGTGAGTTCGACAGGATAGATTAAGATGAAACCAAGGGAGGCGGAGTAGTGCTGTTTAAGGCACAAAGAATTCTTTGTTGAGAATCATCTACCATCGTCTTGCAGACAATGGCAGGAAAGTGTGATTGCTCTAGGAGGTTGAATCATGAAAAAGGTATTAATTGTATACTGCAGCTTAACAGGCAAGACAGAACAGATGGCACAATATATTGCTGAGGGCATTCGATTTGGCGGACAAGAAGCAGCTGTCATGAAAACCTCCGACATTAAGAACAAGGAGGCATTGGAAGGATACGATGGCTATTTATTTGGCTCTCCCACGTACCATAGAGATATGGCCGATCCTATGAAAACATTCCTCTTTTTAGCGCGGAATGCTAATCTTGAGGGGAAACTTGGCAGTGCCTTTGGCTCTTATACGCATAGTGGAGATGCCCCCGCGGTAATCTTCGATACAATGCAATATGTATTTAAGATGAATATGTTTGAGTTGGGATCTTTCAATTTGAAAGAGGCTGTCGTAGAAATAGTAGAGGGCATGCGTACCTGTCAAGATTACGGGAGAGTCTTCGGTGAAAAGCTAGGTTCCTAACCTATCTACCCGTTTACGAGTAACCATTGACAAAGGGTAAGGAGTAACTAACACCAGTGACTTTTGGGGGGATACGATGAATGACGAAGCCAAGATAGGGAAGAACTTAGCACTTGGATTGACAGCCTTTATCGCAGTAATGCTTATCGCTTTACATTATTTCGTCAATGTAAAGGCATCCCTTGCCATATTCTGGTTATTTGGGCTTGGCTATGGTGTGGTAATTCAGAGAAGTAAGTTTTGCTTTGCGTCAGCCTTCAGAGACCTGTTTCTCTTCAAACGAGGCGAGCTCATGAGGGCTGTAGTTGTCGGGCTTATCATTGCAATCATTGGCTTCTCGATTATTATGTTTGCAACCGTTGGGCTAGAAAAGCCAATCGACTTGATCAAGGATGGATTACCAGCCCACGCCAAGGTAAACCCTGTAGGTATCCAAACGCTTATTGCTGGAATTATCTTTGGATTCGGAATGGTTTTTTCAGGGGGGTGTGCATCTGGGACACTCTGGAGAGTTGGAGAAGGATACACGGTTCAGTGGGTGGCTCTGATCGGGTTTGTACTAGGAACCATACCACTTGCAGCGATATGGGGGGCTATCTATAACGGTTACATATCTCACCTTCCTAAGATATGGTTTCCTGATGTATTTCGGTGGTGGGGTGCAATCATCCTAACACTATTTCTTTTAGGGCTTGTCTATATCCTTATTTCTTGGTGGGAGAGTAAGGCCGAGTTTAAATTTTCTAGTACAACTCAGCGAGAGGATAAGAATCCCAAGAAGATAATCTCTATCCTGAGGGAGAAGTATCGTGGCATCTTCTATAACCCATGGCCATATCTTATAGGTGGACTTTTGCTAGGCACGCTTAATGTCTTTGAGTATGTCTTTTCAAAACCATGGGGCATTACGACAGCAATAAGCAGATGGGGCGGATGGTTACTTGTAACAACTGGGCTTATGGATCAATCTAATCTATGGGCATACTATACTCAATATAAACTTCTGGATAATCCACCACTCATGAGCGGAAGCACACTTCTGAACCTGGGATTGATTTTCGGAGCTTTTACAACAGCTATTCTGGCAGGAGAATTCAAGGTCAGGATTCCGGCTAAGAAGATCAGATTTGCTCAGGGCTTTGTTGGAGGGCTTCTTATGGGATTTGGGGCTCGTCTTGGTCAAGGATGTAATATCGGGGCATTCTTTACAGCAATTCCCTCGTTAGCTCTTGCTGCATGGATATTTGCACCTGGCCTCGCTGTCGGAGCATGGCTTGGCGTAAAGGCACTTCGAAAACTAGCATGAGGAGGTTGAAATGAAGGAGAAAGTCATAGACGTAAAAGGGGAAATCTGTCCCTACCCAGAGATGAAGACCGCTGAAGGATTAGAAGAGGCAAAGAAGGAAGGAATAGATGAACTCGTCATTATAACAGATCATCCACCGGCAGCACTCCTAACGATACCTCAAAGGCTCGAGCAGAGCGGATACAAGGAAGATGCCGGCTATACAGTAAAGAAGGAAGGCGCTACTTGGACTTTTAAAGTCAAAGTAGGAGGGTAATTAAATGGAGCTGAGGGAGCGGATGTGTTCTGCAATGGAGGAACACTTCTTTAAGGCACTAAGGAAGGGATGGCATGTTATTACGGCTGAAGAACTAAATGATAGGCTCGAAAGAGATGGTAATGTATTCTTACTCGATGTAAGGGAGCCCGAAGAGTTCTCATCAGAGCATATCCAAGGTGCGGTCAATATCCCAGTCCATGACTTGCCAAGTTTGATGAAGGAACTGCCAGAGGAATTCGATAAGCCTATTGTTTCAATATGCCTGAGCGGTGCACGATCTGCCTATGCTACAATGTTTCTAAAAGTATACGGCTATACCGATGTCAAAAACCTAGACTTTGGGATGGCAGGATGGGCGAGCAAAGGCTTTCCTGTCATAAGAGAGACCTGAATAGCGAGTGCTTATCCAAGGTATATAAAGTAGATACTCCAGAGATATCCGATACAGGGCATGTCCTGTTTGCAGGTACCTAAGAGCGAGTTTGAAAAAATAGAATAACAAAGGAGACAAAAGACATGACGGCTCAAAAACAGATTTACAAGTGTAACATTTGCGGCAATATGGTGGAGGTAATACATACTGGAAAAGGAGAACTGGTTTGTTGCGGACAGCCAATGGAGTTGCTCCAAGAGAAAGCAGCCGATGCTGGGCTAGAAAAGCATGTGCCCGTTGTCGAAACAACCGATAAGGGAATAAAGGTTAAGGTGGGCGACGTTCCCCATCCCATGGAGGAAAAACACTTCATAGAGTGGATAGAGGTAATTACTAATGGTGGGGGTTGCCGCCAGTTTCTTCAGCCGGGGAACAAGCCGGAGGCAGAGTTTGAAATCGGAGTACAGAAGGTAGTCGCTAGAGAGTATTGCAATATCCACGGCTTGTGGAAATCGAGTTAACAGGTCTATACTTCCAAGCAAACCGGATGAAAGAAGATAAAGGGGGTAAACTACATGGATAAAGATAAAATCATTGAACTGCTAAACCAGGACCTTGAGGGTGAGCACGGCGCCATTATTCAGTATCTGACCCACGCCTATGCTATGGGCGAGACTGAGATGGCTTTTGAGATTGAGGCAATCGCTCGAGAGGAAATGCGCCACCTGGACTGGTTGGCTGAGACCATAGTTGAACTGGGTGGCGTCCCCACTCTGAAGCGAGGAGAAATACGAATGGGTGGTGAGGCAGTGGCCGAGTGGATGAGAAATAATGTGTTGCTGGAAGAGGACGGCATAAGTCTATATCGGGAGCACATTAAGTCCGTAGATGACCCCAAGGTAAAGAGGCTGTTACAGCGTATCCTGTCTGACGAAGAATCACACCATGGTGATTTCGAGCACTTTATAGACAAAGCCCAGAGGCAAAGTGCCAAGGATGTGAGGGGTAGTCGTACGGACAAGGTTGTCCAGACTCTCAACTGGGGTATCGAGCACGAGTATACAGTTATTCTGCAATACCTGTTCCAGTCATATATGACGACCAATCCAGAGGCTAGAAAGCAACTAGAAGACCAGGCGATTAACGAGATGCAGCACCTGGGCTGGCTGGCCGAAAAGATAATCGATATCAGTGCTAGCCCCAGGATTGAGCACACCGAGTTTGACCGGTCGACCAAGACGGCTGATATGCTTCGGGCCGACATTAAGATTGAGCAAGAAGTGGCGGCTGCGTATGACCGTGCGGCTAAGGAGACTGAAGACCCTGACCTGAGAGAACTTCTTATTCGGATTAGGGACCACGAAGTATATCATAGTGAGGTATTTAGCGACCTGTTAGAGAAGGAATAGCTTGGTTAGGGCTCTGATTAGTAATGGAGTGTAAGAGGCAAGTGAAGAGTATAGAGCGTCTGGCCGTCATTGGTGCGGGACTGATGGGTTTTGCCATTGGGGTAGAGTTCGGTCGATTTGGTTACCAGGTCAGTCTCTATAACACGTCGGATGCTACCAGCAAGAAGGCTATGGAGAGGGCGGGCGAGGCTCTTGATTTGATGGTAGAGACGCAGTTACTCACCCCTGACGAGGCTAGGCTACATATAGG
>SDBU01010386.1_pt1 | contig 10330 bp, 12 predicted proteins | sample 2277071 | NCBI WGS metagenome assembly SDBU01 (sample SAMN10397929, study PRJNA504765) | marine sediment metagenome | isolation source: marine sediment core GS08_GC12, 126 cmbsf | place: Arctic Ocean: Gakkel Ridge, Loki's castle | collected 2008 | reverse complement strand
TACGTTGGTGTTGGCGTAGGCAACACAGGACCTTATCTGCTCGGTGGCTCTCAGGAAAAGGCCGGCAAAAGTATTCGCAAAAGGAATAGCTCCACCTAAAGCGAAACCAACCGCAGTATCTACCATTCCTGCCTCGGCAATACCCACGTTGAAGAATCTTTCCGGAAATTTTTGGGCAAAAGAAGTAGTCATTACCGAGGAGGAAACGTCGGCGGCTAAAACTACCACATCAGGATTGATGGCGCCGTATTCAGTCAATGCTTCTCCGAATGCTTTTCTGGTTAAATCTTTCTTATACATTTTTCGCCAGTTCCTCCATTGCTTGCTTGAGTTCGTCGTCATTCGGAACTTTGCCATGCCAGGCTGATTGCCCTTCCATAAATGAGACACCCTTGCCTTTAACGGTATGAGCAATGATAACCGTAGGCTTATCAGTAATTTCACGGGCTTTATCCAGCGCATCCAGAACTTCGGCCATGCTGTGACCGTCAATCTCGAGTGTGGCCCAGTTAAACGCTTCCCATTTTTTCTTTACCGGCTCAAGCGGCATGATATCTTCTACCCTGCCATCAAGTTGAACTTCGTTATAGTCCATAATCGCAGTCAGCTTTGCCAGTTTGTATTTTCCTGCCAGCATGGCTCCTTCCCACAGAATACCTGTCTGGCACTCTCCATCTCCTATCAGCACGTAAGTATGATAATTAAGCCCTTTAAGCTGCCCCGCGAGACATAAACCGGCACCGATATTTATCCCGTGTCCCAGGCATCCGGTAGTCATATCTACGCCGGGAGTTTTTATTCGATCAGGGTGTCCCTGAAGGTGGCACCCGATATCTCCCCATGTTTTCAGTTCTTCAAACGGGAAGTACTCCCGTCTGGCTAGCGCCGCGTAAAGAATTGAACAGGCGTGGCCTTTGCTCAGGATAAAACGGTCTCTGTTTTCCCAGTCGGGCCGCTTCGGGTCGATATGGAGATGGTGAAAGAAAAGCGCGGCGATAACTTCGGCAGGCGACAGAGATCCGCCCGCGTGCCCCGCACCTCGGCAATGAATCATCTCAACGACATCTTTACGAAGTTGATTTGCCATCTGCTCCAGTTCTCTAATTAATTCCGGGGAATGAGTAATACTGCCGGCCATTTTAAAATTATTACCTCCCTGAATCAGTTAATGGAAGTTCGCTGTACCCGACGGGACATTGCTCAAGTATTTCTTTTTATTTCTGGTAACGCTTCGCAAAGCGGGCCATTCGGTTCAGGGCCTCTTCGATATCAGACATGTCAGCCGCGTAGCAACAGCGTATAAAGCCCTCACCCTGCTCTCCGAAAAGATTTCCGGGCATCACGGCTACTCTTTCTTCCCGAAGTAATTTTTCGGTAAAATCTTCTGAGCTAAGCCCGGTGGTCTGGATTGATGGAAACGTGTAAAAAGCGCCCTTGGGTTCATGGCATTCGAACCCGATATTATTAAGCCCCCGGACAATCACTTTTCGACGCCGATCGTATTCGGCAACCATCATTTTAACATCATCAATATTTCTTAATATTACTTCTTTGTTAATAGAACCAAAATAAGGATTTTTATATTTCTTTCCTCTTTTTAAATATTTTTCTCCTATATAATCTAATGCATAAGTAGGTTCTCTCATATATACTTTACTAAATAATCCTGCTTTCATTTTATTTCCAGAATAATCAACAATACTTATTCCAGCAGGATAAAAAATATCTTTAACTCCTCCTAATCTAACTTGATTAATTGGACTTATAAATTTAGGAAAATTAATTTTAAATTTGCTACATCTATTATATATGTATATATAGTCAAAGTCAACATTCCAAGCTAATATTAAATCTGGTGCTTCTTTTTTTATATGGTCAAGACAATTATTTAACAATACTTCTTCTTTAGTTTCAAATAAACTCCAAGTTTTATATTCCTTAGTCATTGAATTGTATATAGTTATACAACTTACTGGATATTTAGCTTTACTTGGCTCTGGAAATTCTTTCGCTAATACTTCTATATCAATAAATATATATTTTAATATACACGGTTCTATTGTATCTACTTTGTGAATCATATAATTATTAGTGTATATAATATCAGCACTATAACTTTTTTCACTTCTTAATTTAGGAACATCACTAGGTTCAGAAACAAATATTTTCTTTAAAGGAACTCCATCGTATCCTCTAAAATTACCTTCAGAATGAGGCTCATAGTAGAATGGAAAAAAGTCATTATCTTTTCTAATGATTTGATTTCCTTTTTCATCTCTACTAAATAAGTATACTGTCTTCTTTTTATTATGAATATTTATAATTTTCATTTTTCTTTTGGATATTTGTTATGCTTTAAATAATATTTAGCTTTCCTAGCAGTTTCTTTCCAAATTATATGTCTATTATTATAATTTTCTGCTTGTTTTTTAGTAACTTCACCTTCTCCGCTACAAGTACAACAAGCTATACAATCTCCAGAATTATGTCCTGCCATAAAGTATTTTTGTCCATGACATTCAGGACAGGTTATTAGTTCTTCTTTTTTCTTCATTCTTAATTTATTTTGTCTAAAAATTCCCGTAAATAGTCGGTATTTGTTCTCCATTCATATTCACTTCTTTCACGCCATAAGTCAAATTCAAGAGTTATATATATATCTGTTTCAACTTTATTCCATCCATTAATCTTTTGTAAATGTTCTTCAGCCTCTACTCCAAATCCTCTTATTTCTGATAATCCTAAATGTTTTACTTGATGACATTTTGGACATAAAGATATAAAATCTATTAATGTTTGTATCCTACTAGCATCATCATATTCCCATATTTCATGACATTCTACTGGATGAGTTTTTCCTTTACCGTTACATATTTCGCATTTATAATTAGCTCTTTTATAAACAAACTTTCTTACTTTATCCCAAATTTTTTTTGGAACTTCATTTCTTACATTTTGCCAAAAACTTGTTTTTGGGACTAATTCTATAGTTAATTTTGCTTCAGGTCTTTCTCTTTTACCTTTTCTAAACATTTCTTTATAAACAAGCATATTTATTTCTCTCTAGGTTGATTAGCTATTAAACTAGCATTAAATTTTAATAACGCATTTCTAGTATCAACTAATTTTTCTAATCCTTTATATTCTTGCTCTTTAGTAGTAAAAGCTGTTAAAGCTTGTTTTAGTTCATCAGAGTTATTAGAGAGTTTAATAAAAGCCTTTGCTTCAGACATACTATCTTTAATAGTATCGTCTCCATATGCTTTAGCTAAAGCTAATCTTAAAGTTTTTGTAACAGTAGCATATTCTTCTCTTGCTTTGTGAGAAAGTTCTGCTAAACTAACAGTTTCACATCCAAACTTCCATAAAGCTTTACTATCATTATAATCTATTGATGGACTTCTTTGAGCATTTAATATATCTTGTTTTGTTAAAATACCTATTTGACTAACAGATCTATTATTAAGAACAGTAAATGAACCTTCAGTAATAGCTACAATATATAAAGTAGGTGTTATAGTATCAACTTGATTAGTATTTCTAAGTGTAACATCTATCTGCAATTGAAATGTGCCCAGTAATCCTGGGGCTTCGTCGGAACGTAGTCCGATATCTTCACCAAAATCAAGAGCTAAAATAGATCCAACAGTTCCAAAAGTTTCATTTGAACTTCCAGAATATACTGCAGACGTTGATGCAGTTGGTACGCTTCGTGTTTTGGAAGCAATTCGTATTTTGGGACTTACGAAAAAAACGAAATTCTATCAAGCTTCAACAAGCGAGATGTTTGGCAAGGTGCAGGCGGTGCCTCAAAACGAGCAAACGCCGTTTTATCCGCGCTCTCCGTATGGGGTGGCCAAATTATATGGTTTTTGGATCACAAAAAATTATCGCGAATCGTATGGCATATTTGCGTGCAATGGAATTTTATTTAACCATGAATCTCCGCTGCGAGGGGAAACATTTGTAACAAGAAAAATTACTCGTGCAGTAGCGCGTATTCACCTTGGATTGCAAAGTGTGCTGTTTCTGGGAAATTTGGATTCAAAGCGAGATTGGGGGCATGCCAAAGACTATGTGGAAGCAATGTGGCTGATGTTGCAACAAGAAACGCCAGATGATTTTGTGATAGGAACGGGCAAAATGTATATGGTACGTGAATTTGTTGAGCGAGTATTTGCCGAAGTTGGCATCAAAATTGGTTGGCGCGGTACGGGAGTAGATGAGATTGGTTTTGATTGTAAGACAGGTAGAGAGTTAGTTTTTGTCGATGAACAATATTTTAGGCCGGCTGAAGTTGATTTGTTGATTGCCGATCCAAAAAAAGCAGAACAAATTCTTGGGTGGCGTGCGCGTACGACGCTTGATGAATTAGTGAAAGAAATGGTGGCGTATGAGCTGCAGGAGCTTTCTTCATGTGCTTGCTCGTCGTCATCTGTATTTGTGTTTCCCACGCCTAAAAGAAGTGTTTTAGTTGAATGATACGATTAAAGCAGTTTATCGTTTTTTTTGCCATCGGTAGTTTTATGCTCATTGCTGCGTTAATGCGTGATCGATCATTGCCGGCAAATAGTGATGCATCGATCGCGAATGGTGAAAAGTATATTGTTGTGATAATTCCATCATATAACAATAGTAAATGGTACAAGCTCAATTTGGGCACTCTTTTTCAACAACGCTATAATAACTATCGGGTGATATATATTGACGACTGTTCTTCCGATGGAACCTGTAATCTTGTGAAAGATTACATAAAACTTTGTGGCCAAGAAAATCGCGTTACTCTAACTAAAAATAATGAGCGTTGTGGCGCACTTTATAATTTATATCACGCTATTCATTCTTGTCCTGATCAAGCAATTATTGTAACGCTCGATGGCGACGATTGGCTCAAAGGCACTGACGTGCTGCAAACGATTAACCATGCATATGATGATTCGAATGTTTTGCTTACGTATGGTCAGTTTGAAGAATTTCCACGAGGCAGCTTGGGCATTTGTCATCCAATGCCTGATCAGGTTGTTTCGACAAAAAGTTATCGAAAGCAACCGTGGTTTACGTCGCACCTGCGAACGTTTTATGCATGGCTTTTCAAGCGCGTGAATCGGCAAGATTTACTTTTGGGAGACGAATTTTTTTCTGTTGCATGGGATCAGGCATTTTTGTTTCCCATGCTAGAAATGGCGGATGGGCGTATCAAATTTATTGATAAAATTATGTATGTGTATAATCAGGCCAATCCATTAAATGACTTTAAACAGCAATTGCGAAAGCAACTCTATTGTGAGCAGATTATTCGCCAGCGGCAGCGCTACCAACCATTGTCAGATTGCGATGCGCAAGCTGTTTGCGTTGCATAAATTTGGCATTGTTGTTCTTGGGTTAGATGTCTATCTTTCATAGCAACCGTTTTTAACAGGGGGTTTTTTGCTGAGAGGATAACAGCTGACTCTTTTTTAGTTCATAAAGGTTGCGCTTATTACTTTAATTTACGTATAAGGGAAAGAGGGTGTATCGAAATTTTTTTGTATGGTGTATTACTTTAGGTACTCTTTCAAAAACAAAGGATTCTAGTGAGGTTCATTCGTTCCAACCTACTTTTTACTTCTATATTTGTTTTATCAGTTTATGCATATAATGCAGCTGATTTAAGGAGGCCCTTTGATAATGAGAACATTGTAGATTCTTCCATTGATCTTGGGGCACTACGGCAAGCTTGGTCTGGTATTTCTTATATCCGTATCGCTGTGAATGGGGAGGTATTTGGTTTTGAAGCTAGCTTTGGTAACGAGCGGCCTTTTATGTGGAGATGGAATTTAGTCAAAAATTCGCTATCTTTTGAAAATAAAAAAGTTCTTGAGTTAGGTTGTAACGTTGGTATGGCATCTATCTATGCATTAAAATATCAAAAAGCGAGTTCGTGCACTGCTGTGGATCATAATAGTTATATTTTGGAAAGAGGGAAGCTTATTGATCAAGTCTTTGGGGTTGATATTCAACGAGTTGCTCTCAATTTTGATAAAACTAAGTATGAAGAAATATTGGGTACTGATTACGATATTATCATATGCATGAGCATATTAAATTGGGTAAAAGATCAGTCTCGCATGTTGAACTATTTAGCCCAATTCCCGGCAGTAGTTTTTGAAGGACATGATCCAGTTGAAGTAGAAATTCAGAAATTTAAAAAAGTGGGGTTTTTACATCATAAAGTTCTTGGGAAAACAGAGGTTGGTCCTTTGGATCATAGAAAGCGAGATTTGATTGTATTTTCTAAATAGAATTATTGTCGAAAAAAACTTGAAGTTAACACTGCAACTTTTATTGATTCAGTTTTTTTTTATTGAAGTCTTAGGCGTCACTAATACTAGGCCTATAAATGTGTATGGATATCATATTGTTTATCTAGATCAGATTGATTTATGTAAGTACAAAATTCATAATAGACGCTGCGTTTTATATGAAAATAAGGACACCTATATTAAAATATGGGGCAGTGGTTATCAGGACATTTCAAACTTTTTAAACGGATTAAAAGTAAATTTTTTTCAGAGTGTGGCAATAATTCAAGCTCTTGTATATGACAATGCGAATATTTGCAGAGGTTATATTTGCCCTAAAGGGGATCTTAAACACCTCGATATATTTTTAGAAAAATCTTACAATCTAGCTTTTAACTGTTTTATTCAGAAGTTAATAAAAGCATTTGATCAAACAAATATTATCCCAGTAGATCTGCATGAAAAAAACATTATCAGTTACGAGGATAATTATTATTTAATTGATTTGGAGGCAATAGACACTTTAACCAATATAGATTCCAAGCGAGAAAGAACCCCCTGTGGACCACTTATAGGAAGATTGTTCTACTTTCCTTATCCTAGATCTTATCGTCATCATATTTTGTCGAGTATTCAAAGGCAATTTCCTGAACTATATTTGTATATACAAAATCACTTTGAGCGAGGATGTCTTACTCCATTCCATGAGATAACTTATTTTCTTCAATAATGACACATTGAAGTTTCGCAAACTTGAACTGCAGCAACATTATTTTTGGCTAATCGAGAGATGGTATCTCCTTCTGTCCCCAGATTTGCGCTAGACAATAATAATGCAATTGGATAGGTTAAATCTCGTTCGTCCTACCGTGTCAGGTGCAGTTTTATGCGAAGCCTGGGAGCTTGTCGAAGGATTCGAACGGTTATAAAAAGGGAGAATGTGAAAAAACTTGTTTTAAATTTGTTATTTTTTGTGACAAGTGTTTTATATTCGTACGCACCGTGGGTGCATCATGATTTTGATAAACTCATGTCCACAGCAAACTACCCAAAGATTTTTCTTTTAACGGAAAAAATACTTGGCTATGACGGTAAAATTTTTCTTGAGTTGGGTAAAAAATTATACAATCAATATAATCCGACCGTGCTTGCTCCACAGAAAGAGCTTATTATTCCCCAAATTATTCATCAAATATGGATTGGTGGACCGGTGCCTCCTGTATTTGAACCGTATATGAATTCATGGAAGCGCATGCACCCTGGCTGGCAATACATCTTATGGACCGATGAGAAAGTAAAAGAGTTGTTCCCCCTGTATAATCAAGCACTGTATGATCAAACAGAAAGTTTGGGGGTAAAATCTGATCTGCTCAAGTGGGAAATTATTTATCGTTTTGGTGGTGTATATGCGGATATTGATTTTGAGTGTTTAAAGTCGCTTGATCTTTTGCATCACACCTATGATTTTTACACGGCCTACCAGCCGTCTGATACATTTTTTGTACAATTAGGTGCGGCGCTTTACGCCGGATATCCAGGACATCCAATTTTGAAATATTGCATTGAGACGATTAAAGATGACTGGCACTACAAAGGTGCACCAAAAAAATCAGGTCCAGTTCATTTTTCAAAATCGTTTATGGCAACAGCTGGCAAAAATGGTAGTCGTGATATTGCATTTCCCGCATTTTATTTTTATCCACTGGGAAGTTCTGAAAAAGAGCTAAAATACGTGCAATGGCTTTTGGAGGGTGCGTATGCGGTGCACCATTGGGCCAAAAGTTGGATGCCGGTTCAAGCCCGGCCGCAAGAATTTCGTGTGTTTGATAATAAGCGCTCAAGTGGAGTCTGGAACGATTAATATCTTATGCTTTGCAGGTTTTGAATAATATGGCTGAAAGAGCAAGAGCTGTTTTTTGACGAGCCTCTATTCTTGGGCTAATGTTTATACAAATTTCCAAGTCCAATGTCTGGTGAAGTAATGAAGGCGATGAAAAAAAGAATTCTATTTTTACTCGGAGCGATTTTAGTTGTTGGTATTTTTGTTACGGTATACTTGCAAAAGCATGAACCGTATCAAGAATTGCTGAGCGGTGAGCATGTTACGTTTGATGAATCCATGCAACTCAATCAGTATCCGAATATTTTAGATCGTCCAGATTTTTCGTATGTGTATGGTGTGTTTAAAGATTTGTATGAGCAGCATAGCTTTGCAAAATTACAGCCTTCCAAAGAGACACGTATTCCTAAAATTCTTCATATTATGTGGCTTGGTGGCAAAATGCCAGATGAATATACACCCTATGTGGCAAGCTGGAAAAAATACCATCCCAATTGGACGATCTTATTTTGGACTGATAGCGACCTGAATTATAATCAGGGGGCTGAAGTGCTTTACTCGTTTAATGCGCTTGTTGGTCGATTAAAAAGGCGCATTGGAGGTGTGTGTATTGTGGTTGATGCGCGTAAACTGCAATTTGATAACCGTACGTTCTATGATCAGGCGAATAATTATGGAGAGAAATCAGATATTTTAAAATGGGAAATTGTCTATCGTGTTGGCGGTGTGTATGTAGACACCGATTTTGAATGCTTGCGTTCGCTGGATGTGTATAATCACACGTACGATTTTTATACGGGCATTCAGCCGCTTGATACCAACATGGTGCAGCTTGGTGCGGCATTATATGGTGCGATTCCAGGCCATCCGGTTTTAAAAGCATGTGTGGAACATATTAAAAATCATCAGCATATCAAGCAGATTGTAGTCAAAACGGGTCCAATTCATTTTACAAAAACGTTTTTGAGTATGGCAGGAAAGACTGGTTTGCGTGATATTGCGCTTCCAGCGAGTTATTTTTATCCGTGTGGCTATGAGCAACGGGGAACGGCCAAAGATTTATGGTGCAAAGCGGAATCATATGCGGTGCATCATTGGGCGGGAAGTTGGCTCAAGCCGGAGGCGTTTGTTCGTAGTTAATGTATGAGGAGAGGGAAAGAGTGGTGAAGAAATTAGTTGTGATACTGGGGATTGTTTCAAGTGTGCTTCTCGTATTTTGTGTTCGTTCTCTTACAGGCCAGTCTAAATTGGCCGATTTTGTTATTTGTTCGTTTGATCGGCCCTTGCAGCTTTATGCGCTATTAGAATCAAGCAAAAAATACATGAAGGGGGTTGGCCAAACACATGTTATTTATCGTGCAAGCAATGATCAGTTTGCGCGGGGGTATGATGTGGTAAAGTCTGATTTTTCTTATGTTGTTTTTCATAAGCAAGGCAGCAATCCGCACCAAGATTTTAAGCCACTTGTTTTGCAAACAACCTTTGGCTCGCCGTCAGCCTACGTTTTGTTTGCGGTGGATGACATTGTCGTGAAAGATGACCCCATGGCCCGGTCTCTCAGCGTCATCAACGCCCGCAGGGTCGCCGAGTTCGCCATGGTGAAAAAGCTGGCTGAACAGGAAATAGGAGAAAAACTCTATAAGAGAGAATTTTATTTTGTACTCCATCCGCCACACGGCAATGCAACATGGGAGTGGTCCAGACTGGATAAGGAGGAAGAAGAGTATATGCTAAATCTATCTCCCAACGATGTTGCAGAACTGGGTAAGTAGTGTCTGACCGCAAAATCCCAGTTTTCGTTCGGACACTAAGGTAGGATATTGACTCTGGGTTTTCGTAAAATGGAAAATAGGCAGGACACCTGAACATTTCAAGGGTTTCAAGGTCCAAAGAAAGAGCGCGGTTGGGCGCAACAAGAAGATGGCTATTGTAAACACTATTATAAAGGAGCAATAAAATGGCTTTAATGACCGGTCAACAATATAAAGACAGCATAAGAGATATGAAGATTAATGTTTATTGTTTTGGGAAAAAAATTGAAAACCAGCTTGAACATCCAATAACCGGCCCTGCAATTGAGGCTGTGGCACTGAGCTATGACCTTGCCAATGATCCTGATTACCAGGACAAGATAACCACGACTTCCCACATAACAGGAGAGCGCATAAACTACTTTACTCATCTTTATCAAAATGCAGGCGATTTTGTA
>SDBU01010385.1_pt1 | contig 10330 bp, 11 predicted proteins | sample 2277071 | NCBI WGS metagenome assembly SDBU01 (sample SAMN10397929, study PRJNA504765) | marine sediment metagenome | isolation source: marine sediment core GS08_GC12, 126 cmbsf | place: Arctic Ocean: Gakkel Ridge, Loki's castle | collected 2008 | reverse complement strand
TCTCCGGATGAAGCATGCGAGAGAACGACGCTGGAAAGGTAGTATTGGTCGACGACGACTTCCTTGTCGGTCAGCGCCTTTTCAGCCAATTCAACGGCATCCGTGAGGGATAGCGTCGGGGCCGATTGGGCCCAGAGGCACGGGGCCAGGACGGCCAGACACAGGAAAAGAACCGGGACCAGGCATGGCAACGTTCTAATCTTCATTTCTCCCCCCTCTTTTTGGCTTTGGGCTTAAGGCGTTTGATCTCGTCGCGCAGGCGGGCGGCGTCTTCGAACTTGAGGTTGCGGGCGGCCAGACCCATCGACACCTGCCGAAACTTCGTTTCGAAACCGGGTTTCAAAATTTGGCTTTTGTACTACAAAATCTATTTTTGTGAATTTTGTAGTGCAAAATTGAGCGCTTCTATTTCTTCCGTCAATAATGGCAATTCTTGTCTCGCTTTGTTTAGCATGCGCAAAATTGCTTGCCGCCACTTCTTTGGTAAAGAATCAAACAGTCTGCTGATCGCCTGCTTATCGACAATTATGGAAGTGCAGATTGCTTGTTGCAGGTCCTTTATGCTCTTATCGATCTTTCTCCTTCGAGATGCGATGATGAGTTTATGAAGGCAAAAATTTGCGGGATTTGGGACCAAGACTTTAACGTCATCGTTAATAATACGGATCGGATCGTCTAACAATAAGCCAACAAATCTTAGAGGTATTGCATTAACACCAAGCTTCTTGATCTTTATGGCATTATCCGTGCCTCGACCTTTTTCGGGTGCCATAAATTCGATCTTAAGATCTGCATTCCATAGATACAAACTTCCATTTCGATTGAAGTCAAGACTAAACCCCAATCCCTCCAATTGTCCAATAAAATTCATGTGTTCTTTACCGCGGAAGGGATTGGGAACAAGAAAATCTATATCTTGTGTTGTTAAAGGAAACCTTTTGGCGCCCAAGTGTTTTTGATATAGCTGAAAGCACCAGCTGCCTATAAGCTCGACACCTTCGTCAAAAAGGTGGTTATCGGCAAAAACCTTAAGAACGCGCTCAATAAGCTTAACCACGTTTCTTCCCTTCGGCCCTCTTCAGTATCCGCAGGGCCTCATTGACTTTCTTAAGTTCGACCACTAAAGCTTTCCGTTCTCCAAGCTGCTTGATAAGGCCTTCCGGCTTATCTTTGCCTAAATATTTATGCAATATCTTCTTACCGGCCCTCGACTGAAGATAATAATATTTCTTACCCGCTATTTGCCGCTCTTTGACGCTGCCGCTAGGAAGACTTGACAGCTTCTTTTCGATCTTCTGCTTTGCGCCGAGGTAATACTGCTTACTTTCCGACAAAATCCCTTTTAATACACTCATGGCTTAATCTCCTTTACACTACATTTTAGCACAAAATCGAAAATGTAGTGTAAATAGTTGTCTTCGCCCGTCGCTCTTTTCTGCACGGTGTTTCAAAACCCTTTCCCAAAGCTATCGCGCCTTCCTCTTGCTATACTTCGTGGCGCCTTTGGGTTTCAGGCTTTTGATCTCGTCGCGCAGGCGGGCGGCGTCTTCGAACTTGAGGTTGCGGGCGGCGAGCTCCATCTCGCGCTGGAGGTAGGCGATCAGGGACTCGCGCTCGTGCTGCTCGAGGCTCAGGCCGGAGAGCTCGGCGACGTAGGTCTTGGCCTCCTCTTCGCCGCGCAGGCTCTCGCGGATCTCCTTTTTGACGGTCTCAACGGTTATGCCGTGATGCTCATTATACTCCAATTGGCGCTTGCGGCGGCGGGTGCTTTCGCGGATGGCGATGCGCATGGACGGTGTCTCTTTGTCGGCGTACATCACGACCTGGCCGTTGACGTTGCGCGCGGCGCGGCCGGCGAGCTGTATGAGGGAGACAGCGGAGCGTAAAAAGCCTTCCTTGTCGGCGTCCAGAACGGCGACGAGCGAGACCTCGGGCAGGTCGAGACCTTCGCGAAGGAGGTTGATCCCCACAAGGCAATCAAATGTCTTCTGACGCAGCTGGCGCAGGATCTCGACGCGCTCTATCGTGTGGATATCTGAGTGCAGATACCGGACCTTCAGGCCTTTCTCCTCAAGGTAGGCGCTCAGGTCCTCGGCCATCCTCTTGGTGAGGGTCGTGACGAGGACGCGCTCATTCTTGTCGGCCCGCTCACGGATGCGCGTTTCCAGGTCCTTGACCTGCCCCTTGGAGGGACAGACGATGATCTCGGGGTCGAGTATGCCGGTCGGGCGGATGACCTGCTCGGCGGTCACCCCTCCGGAGCGCTTGATCTCGAACGGGCTGGGCGTGGCCGAGACGTAGACCGACTGCTTGACCAACCCCTCAAACTCCTCGAACTTCAACGGCCGGTTGTCGAGGCACGACGGCAGACGGAAGCCGAAGTCCACCAGCACCCGCTTGCGCGCGCGGTCGCCCTCGTACATGCCGCGGATCTGCGGGATGGTCACGTGGCTTTCATCGACGAAGACGAGGAAATCCCCGGAAAAATAATCGAGCAGGCATGAGGGCCGCGACCCCGGCTCACGGAACGAAAGGATGCGTGAGTAGTTCTCGATGCCGTGGCAATAGCCGACCTCGCGCAACATCTCGACGTCGTAGCGCGTGCGCTGTTCCAGGCGCTGGGCCTCGAGCAGCTTGTTCTCCTTGCGCAGGACCTTGAGCCGCTCCTCCATCTCCTCTAAGATCAACACCGTCGCCTTGACGATGGCCTCCTGGGGCACGATGTAGTGCTTGGCCGGATAGATGCCTACCGTCTCCAGGTCCGCGATCTTCTCCCCCGTCACGGGATCAAAGTCATAGATCGACCGGATGGTGTCGAAGTCGAGGACGAGACGCACCCCCTTCTCGCCATAGGCCGGGAGGATATCGACCGTGTCGCCCTTGACCCGCACCTTGCCGCGCGTGAACTCATAGTCGTTGCGCTCGTACTGGATGTTCATCAGCCTGCGGACCACGTCATCCCGGCTGACGCTCTCTCCCCTTTTCAAAAAGACCATGAAGTCCCGGTAGTCCTGGGGGCTGCCCAGGTTGTAGATGCAGGAGACCGAGGCGACCACGAGCGTGTCGGGCCGCGAGAAGAGCGACGTCGTGGTGGAGAGGCGCAGGCGGTCCAGCCGGTCGTTGATGGCGGCGTCCTTTTCGATATAGGTGTCCGTCGAGGGGATGTAGGCCTCGGGCTGGTAATAGTCATAATAACTGACGAAGTACTCGACGGCGTTATGCGGGAAGAACTCCTTGAACTCGAAGTAGAGCTGGGCGGCGAGGGTCTTGTTGTGGGAGATGACGAGGGCCGGCTTGTTCAGGCGGGCGATCACGTTGGCCATGGTGAAGGTCTTGCCTGACCCCGTGACGCCGAGGAGTGTGGCCGCGGGCTTGCCGGCCTGGATCGCCGCCGTGGTCTTATCGATGGCCTGAGCCTGGTCGCCGGCGGGCTTAAAGGAACTGGTGAGGGTGAATGCGGGCATGGTGACCGCGCCCCGCGCCTACGCCATCGCGCAGCGCGTGAGCTCCAGAGAAAAATCCAGGGCGGCCGCAGAGTGGGTCAGGCTACCCAGGGAGATAAAGTCGACGCCACGGATGGCGTAGCGCGACAGGTTCCCGATGCGGATGCCGCCGGAGAGCTCGATGAGCGGCCGGCGCCGGCGGTCAGGGCACAAGCGGGCCAGCCGGGCCAGGGCCCTGCGGACCTGACGGGGTGAAAAGTTGTCGAGCATCACGATATCGGGCTCGAGCGCCAGCACGGCCTCGAACTCCTTCATGGTCTCGACCTCGACCTCGAAGGGCACGCCGGGCCGGCGTTTCTTGAGAAGCGAACGGGTATGAGTCCTGTTGAGGATATAGATGTGATTGTCCTTGACGAGATACTGGTCCGCCAGGTCAAAGCGGTGGTTCTGACCCCCGCCGATGAAGACAGCGTACTTTTCGACGAGGCGCAGAAGGGGCGTCGTCTTGCGCGTGTCGAGGATGCGGATCCCTTTGGCGCGGACGCGGCGCGCGGCCTCGTGCGCCTGGGTCGCGATCCCCGAGAGATAGGAGAGAAAGTTCAGGGCCACGCGCTCGCAGGAGAGGACCGTGCGGCCGCTCGCCTTGATCTTCATGACCACGTCTCCGCGGCGCACCTGAGAACCCTCTTTTTTCAATACCGTGACGCGCGCCTTCCTGTCGAAGACGCGGAACGCCTCGCGGGCGAACGGCACCCCGCACACAACGCCTTTTTGCCTGGCCGTCACCTTTGCCTCGACGCGCACGCGGGGCGCGATGAAATCCCGGGTCGTGATATCCTCATGCGCCGCGTCTTCGGTGAGCGCCGCATGGGCCATCTTGCGCACCAGCGTCTTATTTAAGACCATCGACGACCTCCGATAGATTTTTGATCTTGAGGCGCAGCTCTTCAAGCCGTGCCCTCTCCTTCTCGACGACCTCTTTGGGGGCACGCTTCACAAAGCCCTGTTTCTTCAATAAGCCTTCTTTCTGGCGTACCTGCCCCTGCAAAGTCTTGATGTCACGACCCAGGCGATCTTTCTCCTTCCTGATATCGACGAGTCCCTCGAGCAGCAGCACGCCCTTCAACTTGGGCTGCGCGATGAAGGTCACCGAGTTGGGACAGACGACTCCGAAGCCCTCAAAGGCCACGCCCTCTGCGCCGGCCAGGCGCTCGATCACCGGAACGGCTTCTTCGAGCGCAGCCCGGTCTTCTTTCTTCGCGCACATCAACATCCCCTTCACCTTTGCCGCGGGAGGGATGTTCAGGTCGTGCCGGCGCTGACGGATGCCGAGGACACAGGCGCACACCTTGTCCATGACGCCCACCGCCGTCTTATCCTCAAAGCGCTTATCGGCCTTAGGCCAGGCCGCGACGCCGATGGTCTCAGGGTGCTCGCCCGGAAGGATCGCCATGAGCTCATCGGTGACGAACGGCATGAAGGGGTGCAGCAACAAGAGCGTCTTTTTGAGCACGAAGAGCAGGACCTCCTGCCTCTGCGCCTTATCAAGACCGATCTTGGCGATCTCGATATACCAATCGCAGAAGACCTTCCAGAAAAAGTTCATGACGATGTTGAGCGCCTCGTTGAGGCGGAAGGCGTCGATGGCCCGGGTCGTCTTCTTGACGGTCTCGTTGAGCTCATGGAGGATCCAGCGGTCGAACAACGAGAGGCCCTTTAGGTCGAGCGCGTCCCCCGTCACCCCCTCCTTGAGGTTCATCAGGATAAGCATTCCGGGCACAAAGGCAAGGTAGATAAAGCCAATCACCTGAGTTACAAAGGGCAGGCTTAAGTCCACAAAATCAAGGGCAGTAAGAACCAGCACTATCCCCTGAATAGATATAGCGGTGATAAGTAGCTTATGCACCCACCCGCTGGTCTGAGGTTTCGAACTATTAACTTCCATCGAATCTGTCAATAATACTCAGCAGCTCCTCTCTATTTGCCGCTTTAGTAAAATATTTGTCGGCAGTAATCCGCGCTTTCTCGCCTATTTGTTTCATCAGGTCATCATCAAAGACTAGCTCATTGACCCTGTCCACCAGTTCTTCTTTGGGATAAACGAGTATGTCCTCTCCCGGTGTTGCCTGTTCAAACCCCATCATTCCCCTCGGTGTGGTAAAAGCAGGTAACCCACAAGCCATAGCTTCTATCACCTTGGTATAGGGACCCTTGGTTGGTTCTTTGTAGTCAAGCACCGCATCCAGAGAGTGTAGCTGTTTGGCATAGTCCGCATTTGGCAAGTATCCGGTGTAAATAATACGGTCGCTTTCAATTCTCCAATCACAACTACCAATAACCACAAACCTGATTCTGGGGTCGAATTTATCAAGATTGTCATAAACAAACTCTAAGGACACCCGATTCTCTGGTCGAGCGAAAGAACCAATTACTCCCACCAACTTGTAATCTCCTTGATGGTGATGTTGCCCCATCTCCCTGTTGTTAAATACATCCTCATCAATGAAATGCGGGATGACACTGATATCGCTGGTATAGTGCCTATAGAAATCAAAATGACCCGGGGAAATAGCAGTTACATAATCAGCATGCCGAATGGCGAACTCTTCCAGAAATTTATTCAACTTCACTCTCCACTGGGGTGGATTCCACCGGTCCTCTAACTCAGAATAAAAGGCGACAACATCAAAGACAAGCCTGCATCCCCGAATTCGCAGTAAGGGATAGCAAAGGAAGAAATCGCGGAAATCATTTTCAAAGAGAATTATGTCAAATTTATTTCTCAGGATAGTCAGCATTAATTTGGGCAAGCGATACAGGGTTCGGATTACCTTGATTTTATCTAATGCCCCGATATCACCAATAATACTGACCTCATGCTTTTCGCCCAGGATTTCAGCCAGGCTTTTCGCCCTTACGGCTGTCCCAAAGGCTGTAGAAGTGTTAGCGAAAAGCCAAACGGCAATCTTCATGACACCTTATCCATATCTTCCAGTATCTTGACAAGCTTATCTTCAACAGCCCTGCGGCTGTAATATTTTTCCACCGTAACCTGAGCCTTATTGCCTGTCTGTTCCATCAGAGTATCATCAAATATAAGTTGATTAACCTCGTCCACCAGCTCATCCTCTGAGAAAACAAAGATATCCTTGCCCGGCTGGATATGGTCCAGCCCAAAGGCACCTTGGGGCGTGGCGAACACAGGTAAGGAACAAGCCATGCACTCCAGGACATGGACGAATGGCCCGATGTCCCATTTCTTACCAACCATTATGATAGCATCCAGAAGGGACAGCTGAGAAACATAATTCTCAACCGATTCCAGATAGCCTGTATAGGTAAGACGCCTACCCTCAATCCTATGGTCACATTTACCGACGACTACCAGTTCTATCCTGCTGTCAAATTTAGGCAGATTGTTGTACAGGAATTCCAGACTATACCTGTTTCTGGGTATATCAAAGGGTCCAATGATACCAACTCTCTTGTGTCCCTTTTTGGTTGACTTTCTGTCTATTTCACACTTGCTGAATATGTCCTCATTCACGAACAACGGAACCAGTTCAACATTCTTCTGGTATTTCCGATAGAACTCACAAATGTAGCCTGCTTCACCAATAACATAATCGGAATGCTCGATGGCAAATCGGTCTAATGCCCGGACAAGCCCGAGCCAGTGCTGCCACCGGGGCAATTCTTTTGGGCTAATCCTTTTCCTCTGTCGTACTACTTCAGACCACACCTCCTCTGCCCCAAAGATTATCTTGTATTTATATATCTTAGATAATAGGTAGTAAGTAATGAACCCGAAGCGGTCGCCCACGCAGTAAACGTAATCAAATTTGCCCCTCATGATGATTGGAATTAACTTGAGGTTCCATAGCCTGGTATTGGCCGGCTTAACCGGGAAGACATTGTTCAGATTATCCTCCTTATCTGTTCTAACAATCAGGCTGGCATGGTGGTGCTTGCTAATCACATCAAATAACGCCTTAGTTCTAACCACCATACCTTCGGTGGACTCAAAGAAGTCACCTTTATTCAGTACTGAGACGGCAATATTCTTTAGCATTCTCTTACAGACGCGGCACGAGGTATCTTAACTTAAATATACGCCCAAAATAGTATTCCAGTTTACGCATAGTTTTATAAGGTCTTAAGCGCATTTTGACCCATGATATTGCCAGCAATAGTATAGAGAACAGCCGATATTTGAGACGCTGCTTACTGGATGCCGGACGTTTCGTCGCCCATAACAGGGTATGACGAAAGTGCACGTTGGAATATTGACCGGAACCAAGCATCTCAGCAACCACCTTTGTGGGACCCGAACCCCAGCAATCGTGAAAAGCAACCGCGCCATTATCAACCAGCCGTTTTCCCCAGGAAACAAAATCGTCCTTCGCAGCCTCATAGCTGTGGTCACCGTCAATGAAAAGGAAGCCAATGGGGCCAATGCGCTCACCATAAGCCTCAGCCGCATCATGTGACTTCATAACGATAGAGGTTATAATATCCCCACAGTTGAATTTCTTGATGTTCTTCTTAAGTGTATCTGCCGAACCATGCACATGCGGGTCTACAGACCAGACCTTTATGTTTGGCTGCTTCACGCCTTTTGCTATATAGATAGTTGACCTGCCTTCAAATGAGCCGATCTCTACTATCTGGCCCTCTGTTACCTGAGTAGCAAGCTCATGTAGTATGCGATACTCTTGCAGTGTCGTGCCTCCCTGAAAGGAAGCCAGCGCTCTTTCATCCGCATCTGTCAGTGGCATTGATACACCTCCGTAATCAATATTATTCACCAGCTTGGACATCAACAACAGGACAATTACCACATGTAGAAGGGTAATCGCCCAATAATATCTTCTTCCTGAAATCAACATAAGCAGGGGAAGACCATATCTTGGAGAAGTCCTCCTCAAATGCATTCCCGAAACTCAATTCAATATACTCCTCGCGGGGCATTATTTGAGTCGCCCAACAGCATGGCAACACGCAGCCTTCTACAGCAATAAAGGGTATCACCGGAAGGCACCATTTACGCTTGCCAGTCAAAAAGTGAGTATCAATTGTGACACCCCTCTCCTTTGATAGCTTCAAGGCATCATTGAGCAACCCCTCAAAGTCTTCAATCTCAGTAGGGTCGTATGGCTTCTCGTGGACTTTTCCAGCGGATTGAAAGTTGACCTTGCCTACCCCCGCATCAGCAGCCAATTTTATGAGAGCTAATATCTCTCCCCCATTACTCTCGGTGACTGTGCTCAAAAAAGACAGGGACGGTTTTCTGGCTTGAAGGCGTCGCTTCTGCGTTATGAAAGTAGAGATATTCCGCATCAACCTTCCGAAATCAGCTCCTTTCCGCATATTCTCATATAAATTCTTACTTGCGGCATCCAGGGAGATATAAATATAATCCAACCCAGAAGCTATCAGTTCCTCTGCTTTTGCCTCATCTATGAGAAGGAAATTACTTGTGAAGCCACACCACCCGCCGGTTTCTTTGACACAACGTATCATCTGCAAAAGGTTTTTGTTTAGTAGAGGTTCACCTACACCAGTGAGGTCTATCGTGAAACGGGGTCTGAAGAAGCCTCCACCTCTAATAAAAGAAGTGAATTTCCCCAAATCAAGGTCTGAACCTTTCCCTGCTCTGGTTGACCTCTCACAAAACTCACAACGCAGGTTACAGCGAGTAGTCGATTCCACCTGGATATAAGGTGGCTTCATGAATTTTAGTAAAATAACCACCATCTTCAAGAACAGACGACCTATTCTCAAATTATTGAAAATCAACTTGTCTAGAACAAACCTTAGCATCATATCACTTCTCGGCAAGAGCCAGCCACCAGGTCGTTATACGTAGCATCCAACTCTGAGGCTAGATTCTGCCAGCTATAAGGCAATACCTTTGAGCGGGTATCGGCCGAAATTCGGTCAGTTTTGATTTCTTCCACCCTGGTTAAGAGTTCTCCATCATCGGAGGCGAAGAAGAAGCCATCTCCATCAGTGAACATATCTAGCAGTGCACCGAACCGGGTAGAGACTACCGGCAAGTTGCAGGACATGGCTTCCAAAACAGACAGGGGTATCTCATTGGCATGCAGGGGTTGAGTGGTAGGAAAGAGATAACAATCACTCAAATTATAGATATCCTCTACATCTGGTACAAAGTCGGTCAGAATAATACAACCATTAGTCTTCAGGTCAGCATAAACCTCTGGTTCTGGCTTAAAAGCGCTGCCACCGACAACAACGACCTGATTTCCTGTTTTTTCCTGTACTTCAGCTAGTAGCTGAATGTTCCTGTCTTTCTTAATATGTCCTACGTGTAATACAACAAACTCACCCTGCGGTATGGAATATTTTTCTCTTAACTTTCTCTTTGTCTCTGGACTGATTGGTTTGAATCTTTCCATATCCACGCCGCCGCGGAGGACAACTGTTCGGCACCCACGATTGGCATATTGCTCTGCGGTTTTCTTTGACTGTGTTATCACCATGTCGGGCTTCAAGGTAGGTATAATACCCCAGCGAAGCAAGCCTGATGTCGGCGGCTGGAGTTGGGAGAGCACCACTTTTGCCCCTCTACAGTAGATTTTGAGAAGCCTAGCAATCATGAAAGTGTTAACGAAAGGACCCAGTAAAATGTGCACAATATCGGGTCGAAAACTTCTAATCTTTCGCCAGAACTGGAGAGAGGTTAGGCTCCGCCGTGCATTGGAGTGAATTACATCGTGATGCCTGGATAATTCCTGTTCAAGACGAAAGGCTATAATCTTCATAGCCTCGTCAGGGTGTCCCTTATAATTACTCAGAATACTTATATATTTTTCCTTCTTTCTCTCTTCTTAATTCTCCTTTTCTGACAGAGCGAGCCAGAG
>SDBU01010384.1_pt1 | contig 10331 bp, 7 predicted proteins | sample 2277071 | NCBI WGS metagenome assembly SDBU01 (sample SAMN10397929, study PRJNA504765) | marine sediment metagenome | isolation source: marine sediment core GS08_GC12, 126 cmbsf | place: Arctic Ocean: Gakkel Ridge, Loki's castle | collected 2008 | reverse complement strand
GCATGAAAATATCATCGGTTGCGCCCACCATCCCTATATCATGAAGAAATGCAGCGTGGATAATTATCTCCTTTTCATCCTTTTCGATCACAAGCTCGTTGCACATCAGTTCAGCAAACCCGGCTACTCTCTTTGCATGGGACGCGAGGTCCTTGTGAAAAAGCGATATAATACCTGTCAGAAGGTTGATAATCTCGTCAAAATTCTGTTTGAGAACATTATTCACCTGCTTCAACTTGCTTATCACCTGCCCGAGCTGAGAAGTTCTCTGCTCAACTTTTTGTTCGAGACTCTCATTGAAAACTGTTAACTCCCTGTTCTTTTTCCAAATGATCTTGCTCATTTCCTCATTTCGTTTTTTCAGGGCCGAGTATTCCAGAGCCTTCGTTATTGTGACTTTGAGGTCATCGTCATTCCAGGGCTTTGTCAAAAACCTGTAAACCTCGCCGCTGTTGATGGCTTCGAGTGTCGAAGGCATATCAGCATAACCTGTAAGCATGATCCGCAGCACATTCGGGTATTTATTTTTAACATACTTAAGAAAATCGGTACCGCTTAATTGCGGCATCCTCATATCCGATATCACTAAATCTATGTCGTTCAGCCCCAGAACCTTTAACCCCTCCGTCCCGCTTGAAGCAGTAAAAATATCAACATCATCATTGTTAAAAAACAGGCGCTTGAAAGCCGACAGTGTATTTAATTCATCATCAACGAACAGGACCTTATTTTTTACCATAATTCAATCCCCCAGGGGAAACAAATCTGCCGAAAACAACACCGTTTTTTATAAAATTTCTTCCCTAATGCGAACAAGCCGCATTTTTTGATTTTAAATATGTTTCCTGCAAACTAAAGTTTGCGCAAAAAAAACAAAGAAATTGTTATAAAGGTACTAAACTATATACTAATTAAATCTAAAGCTAAAAGCAAAAAAATGATAGTTTTCTCATTGTAAAAATAAACGCACAAATTTTTCAAATACGATTGGTAAAAGCTTTATTTGTGTTTTATAATTAGTTATTGGGGACTGCTCCGGGAGACCCGGAGTTGTCGGGCTTGCCCGACTTAGTCGTGGCCGAAGTTGTCACCAAGAACTAATTAACCATAGTGCATAAAAACGTACTGGAATAACCATCCGGGAACTGCAAGGAATAAAAATGGATCCCATTAAAAACATTAAGCATGAAGCCGACTTTAAAAATACCGAAGACGGGGCGTATTTTATGTCGGAGGATATTTACTATAGATTTTTTGAAAATTTGCAGGACATGATCTGCATCAGTACCCCGGATGACAGGATACTCGACGTCAACCCGGCGTGTGTCAACATGCTGGGATATGACTCAAAAGAAGATTTACTGTCCATCGACAATCTGCAGTATTTATATCACAGTGTCGCCAACATGGACAAATGGAAAGAATTGATGCAGAAGCACGGTTCTGTAAAAGACTTTGAGGCAACCCTTGTTAAAAAAAGCGGTGAGCTTATCGCCGCGCATGTAACATCAAGCCGGATAATAAATCAATACGGGAACATTATATACACAAGTGTAATACGGGATATAACGAAAAACATCAGGGGCCAAACCAACATCCACAAAAAAAACGTAGACCTCATTGATTCTATTTCAAATCTAAAAAAAACTCAGCCGAAGCTGATCCAGCAGGAAAAACTGGCTTCGATCGGCCAGCTTGCCGCGGGGATCGCCCATGAGCTCAACAATCCTATCGGTTTTATCTCCAGCAATTTTACAAGCCTTAAATTATACATCAACATCATCAAAAAATATATCAAGCAGTTTGAAAAGATCGCTTCAAGCATTCACTCAAAAGAGAACTTCACCGTGTCTGAAATCGTAGACAAAATTGACAAATATAAAAAAGAGCAGAAGCTGGATTATATTTTTGAGGATATCGGTGATCTTGTCAGTGAATCGATGGAAGGAATTCACCGAATAACGGGAATTGTCCGTAATTTGAGAAATTTTTCCAGGATCGATGTCGACAGCGAAATAGAGCAATATGATATCAACGAAGCCATTAACAGCACGCTGATCGTCGCAAGAAATGAAATAAAATACGTGGCTGATATCAAAAAGGACTTTTCACAAACTCCACCCGTTCAGTGCATAGGCGGCGAGATAAATCAGGTGTTTCTCAACATAATCGTCAACGCCGCGCAGGCCCTTAAAGCACAAAACCGCAGCAGCAAGGGTTTAATCAAAATAAAGACCTACAAGGATAATGAATTCGTGTACTGTGAAATCACCGATAATGGTCCGGGGATCCCGGCCAATATAATTCATAGAATTTTTGATCCTTTCTTCACCACCAAGGAGGCGGGAAAAGGCACCGGTCTGGGTCTTAATATTTCCTACGACATAATTGTCCACAAGCACAAAGGGGATCTTCTTGTGAAGAGTAAAGAAGGGATGGGAACAAAGTTTATCATAAAAATCCCTATAGAATCAAGAATAGAAAAAACGAATTAATATATGCAAATTTCAAAAAGCGTAAAGGAAAAACGCCGGGCAAAAGTCCTATTTGTGGATGATGAAATCAGTATCCTTAAAAGCATAAAAAGGGGCTTTTTATATTCGGATTTTGAGGTGCTGACCGCCCAGGGTGGCAGTGAGGGTCTAAATATATTGGAAAGTGAAGCCGTCGATATTGTTATTACCGACTACAGGATGCCGGGCATGGACGGATCTCAGTTTCTCAAGATCGTAAAAGAAAAATACCCGTCGATCAACCGTATAATATTGAGCGGATTTATTGAAAAATCTGTCGCGGTCGATTCTCTCACCCGGGGGCTTGCTTCCACATATATGCTGAAACCATGGCAAAATGAAGAGATAGAAAAAAAGATCAATCATATCCTCGGCATAAGAAAAACCCTCAAATCCAAAAAGCTGCTCGATATAATCAACGGGATCGAAAACCTTCCGACCCTCTCGAATATATATTCCGAATTTATGGAAGCTGTAAATAACGAAAAATCCATGACAGAGGTGTCAAAGATAATTCAAAAAGACCCTTCGATCGCGACAAAGGTACTGCATGTCGCCAACTCCGCGTTCTACGGGATGAATAGCTGCAGTTCGATCAGCCAGGCCTCGGTCACTCTGGGCCTTGACACCCTTCATGACATATTGCTAACTATTTCCGTGATCAACACGATGAACTGGAACAGCGACCAGACCAGACACCTGCAATACATTTTCACCCACTCATTTATTATGAATGCTTTGCTGCCAGGTTTTTACAGAGAAAAACATGGGGCTCTGCCATTTAAACACTTTCCCTCGATCGGTTTGACCTATGAAACCGGAAAAATCATTCTCCTCCAGTATTATCCTGGACGGTATAATTTAATAGTCGAGAACGCCGGAAATAACCGGAACATGGGGTTTTATGAAAATGAACTTGCTCTTGGTTTTCAGGGGCATACACATCAGGAAATCGGGGCTTTTTTCCTCGACTACTGGAACCTCCCGGAAATATTCGTGGAAGCGTCCCTGTTTCACCATAACCCCGAAAGCTCATCGGAACCGTACAAAGAGCTTATAAAGCTGCTGAACTTTATTGACCGTTTGATCGATTACATATGGTATTATAAGGACACACGTATAATCAACCTGTCCAGTTTTAAAAATGAAAACATACCCGAAAAAACACTCAATCAGGCAATAGTGACAATCAGGAAAAAGTTTAATGATCATATATCCATATTAACTACTGATTGATGCGTTCTGATAAAAAATTTTTCAGTAACGGCACGAATCCATGATTATTACATTTATCTCCTGGTGCGCACAGCTAAAACCGGCAGCGGGTCATTAAGGTGTTTCACAACAAAAAGTCATTTTTTATAATTATATTTATTACCATAATATTTTCCCCTGCTGCAGGCAGAGGCGCCGATTTAAAGAATGTCAAATCAAACCCGACTTTTTACCAAAAGATGGCAGGTTTTAAACTTGCTCTTTCGTCTGAAGAAATGGATTACTTTCTCGACAATATGGACTATGCTTCAGAAATTTTGAACAAATACGGCATCCATTCTTTGAGGATCGAATCTACGGACAGGGACAGGTTTTACGCCGAAGACGATGGCGGCCTTGCCGGAAACTTCAAGCTGTTGCAAAAAAAAAGGACTTTCAGGGAATTCGGGGGGCGTGGTGTGATTGTGAGCAAAAAGATCGGGCAGATCAGCGCCGATGTCATTGCTTCGGTTTATTATGAGGAAATTACAGACACTTCGATCATGACTGACATCGAGTTCTGGGTCCTGGTAAATAATTCCTTCCTTGACTTTCTCTGCAGGCTGTTTAAACCGGCTTTAAATAGTGTACTGAAAAGCAAACTGAAACTTTTTATCAATGTTATACAGAAATTCGGGGATACGGTCCGATCAAATAATGAAGACATCATGAAGGGGTTAATTCCGGCTGCGCAGTCTAATTAACATCCCCGGCGGTTATATTTACCATCTCTCCATTATCATTGATAATTAACAATGCTCCGTCGTCACTGAAGCCCGCGGCATCTCCGATGACCTGGCCATCGTAAGTCGACACCGTGATCTTTTCCCCCATAAATGCGCACTTTTCAATATACCTGTCCCTGATCGAGCAAAACCCCATTTCAATAAACTCATCATATCCATTAAAAAATTCATCGAGCAAAGCGGATAAAAACTCTTCACGGTCCACCGCGGCCCCGGATATCTGGTTGAGTGATACAGCCGGCTTGTCAATGCCTTCAAGATCCAGGGCTGTCATGTTCAGGTTTATCCCTGCGCCGAGAACATAACCTTTAAGCCGGCGCCCCTGAATGACGCTTTCACCTAAAAGCCCGGCAATCTTTGAGGTTTTAACCATAACATCATTCGGCCATCTCAGCGATGTATCGGCCCCATATAACAGCATTACCTCGCATATCACGACAGCCATGTACTGCGTCAGGCTTGGAAGAGGGGCCCGCACCCATGCTTCGGGGTCTTCCGGTTTTAGCACCAGACTCATGTACAGGTTATCAGGTATATGGGAGACCCACTTTCGCTTAAACCTGCCTCTGCCGCCTGTCTGTATTTCCGCTACAATGACCTGTTTATCGGGTAAGCTGTCCAGGTTTCGCAGCGCGTAGAGGTTTGTTGAATCAAGTTCCGTGAAATGAAGGATGTTATACCTGCCCACCCGTACCCCCTGATGCGGACCACCCGCTCGCTCGATCATATCCCCCAAAAAGACAGGGAAACCAGGTCCTACTCGGAGCACTTAATAATGCAGATTATGTCGCCTTTGGCAAGATTACTCCCGGCTTTAAACGGGATCTGTGTAATTTCCCCGTCACAAGAAGAATCTATGTTGTTGTTCATTTTCATGGCTTCGATGATCGCTATTGTATCTCCAACTTTGACCCTGTCGCCGACCTGTTTCTCATAACGGATAATCGTACCAGGAAGAGGTGCTGTTACAGCAGTTTCACCCTCGCTTGCCTGGATTGAAGATTTGTTACCCTTGCCCGGGGGAGAGGATAAAGACGCGGCAGACTGATCAGGGTTCGCGGAAACGGAGCTGTAAAAATTCAAAAACCCCTGGTTTGGTTTGTAGAGATCGTTGACTTCCACTTTGAAATACTCATCGTCCACATAAACGTCGAAGCTTCTCAGATTGTCGGGTTTAACTGGCGGTTTTTTCAGTTCACCCTTACCGTCCCCTTTCAGCAGACTTTTCTTTCTAACGCTGACCCGGGCTTCGCCTTTGAGGTAGATAACGCCCTTTTCTTTACATGTCGCGACAATGAAAATATTTTCATCCGTTACGGGAAGCCCGTTCTCCTCGAGTATCCTTTTTGCGACTTCTGCTCCTTTTGACGGGTCATCGTCGTTGATAAGACGCGGACTTCTCGTTGTCGGCTCCAGGTTGAGCTGGTCGGAGGCAAGCTTCACTATTTCAGGGTCAGGCGCAACAGGGGTTTTTCCGAAATAACCAAGCACCATCTTGCCGTATCCTTCAGCGATCTTTTTCCACGGCCCGACCATCACATTATTAAAAGCCTGCTGGAAATAAAACTGGGAAACCGGTGTTACTGAAGTCCCGAAACCTCCCATTCTCACCACTTCACCCATACTCGCGATCACGGCAGGATACCTGTCAAGGATATTGCTGTCTCTCATCATCTGCGTGTTTGCAGTGAGGGCCCCTCCCGGCATGGGTGAAAAAAACATCATCGGTTCGACCCGGGCAGCCTCCGGCAGGTCCTCGTAATCCTTCATGCAATCCTTAAAAACTTTTTCTACCTTTATCAGCCTGGCGATATCAAATCCAAGGTCATATTCCGTACCTTTAAGCGCGTGGCACATGACCACAATATCGGGCTGGCAAGTCCCTCCGGACACTGGCGCCATTGAACAGTCAATCCCGGTGGCCCCGGCTTCAATAGCTGCTCTTGAGCAGACTACACTTGTGCCTCCTGTTTCATGGGTGTGGAACCGGATCGGTATCTTGTTGCTCAGCTTTGCCCTTGTCTTTTTTATCGTCGTGTACACTGTCTGCGGTGTTGCAGTACCCGAGGCATCCTTGAAGCACAGAGAGTCAAAAGGTATCCCCGCGTCGAGTATGTTTTTCAGTACACCGTGGTAGAATTCCGGTGTGTGAGCACCTTCAACACCGGGCGGCAGGGACATGAGCGTTATGCAGATCTCGTGCTTCAGGCCCGCATCAACAATGCAGCGCCCGCTATAGTCAAGATTGTCGACATCGTTCAGGGCGTCAAAATTCCGGATCGTCGTGATCCCGTGTTTTTTAAACAGTTCAGCGTGCAGTTTGATCACATCACTGCTCTGTGATTCAAGGCCCACTACATTGACACCTCTGGCAAGGGTTTGCAGGTTAGTGTCAGGGCCTGCAACCTCCCTCACGGAATCCATCATGTTAAACGCGTTTTCATTACAGTAAAAAAACAGGGATTGAAACCGAGCGCCTCCGCCTACTTCAAAGTGGCGCAGTCCGGCATCGACCGCTGCTTCGACAGCCGGTAAAAAATCCTTTGTCAGCACCCGGGCGCCGTAAACGGACTGAAAGCCGTCCCTGAACGCGGTTATCATTACATCAATACGTTTTTTCTTTATCGTAAACACTTTCTCACCTTTGAATGCTATTTTTTAAAAATTCCTGATCATGTTTCTGATAATATTACCTGTTAAAACCCTGATTTTTGGTATTCTGCCTACCCTGCCTGAAACTACCCCATTGACAACCGGCCGGCCCCCGTTTCTGGCAAAGATCCTCCTCTGGACCAGGTCCCTGCCGGACATGATCGTCTGCCTGCCGCACAGCACCCACAGGCCTGCATCGCCGCCCGGGGTTATCCGGGCAGTTTCCTGCTGTTTTCTTAATTCTTCATCTCTTAGATAATATATTACCCCGGTCAGCGCGGCAATTCTTTTTATATTCAAACCATGCTCCTGATGCGGACAAGCCGCATTCTTGCAACTTCGGGCTTGCCCGACTTTTAGAATTTTCTTGCTAAAAAAACAAGAAAATTGGTATTACGGTCCTAAAGAGGTATATTGCCGTGCTTCTTGGGCGGGAGAGTATCACTTTTTGACTTCATACACTCGAGAGTTTCAATGAGCCTGACACGGGTTTCAGAAGGTCTTATTACAGCATCGATGTAGCCTCTGTTCGCGGCAATATAGGGATTATAAAGCAGTTCCTCGTACTCTTTTATCAGTTCCTTCCTTGCTTTTTCCGGGTGTTTGGCCTCCTCCAGGTCTTTTTTGTAGATAATATCGACGGCCCCTTCTGCCCCCATCACGGCTATTTCAGCCATCGGCCAGGCGAATACCATATCAGCACCCAGATGCCGCGAGCACATGGCTATGTAAGCCCCCCCGTAGGCCTTGCGGGTGATAACGGTCAGTTTCGGCACTGTGGCCTCGGAATAACTCCAGAGGAGCTTTGCCCCGTGCCTGATGATCCCGCCCCACTCCTGATCAGTGCCCGGCAGGTAGCCCGGGACATCGGTAAAAGTGATCAGAGGTATATTAAATGCGTCACAGGTCCTTATAAACCTGCTTGCCTTGTCTGAAGCATTCACATCCAGGCAGCCTGCTAAAAAACGCGGCTGGTTCGCGATTATGCCCACGGCCCTCCCGTTCAGCCTGGCCAGCGCGACGATTATGTTTTCAGCATAATACCTGTGAGGCTCAAAAAAGAACCCGTCATCGACTACATCGCGGATAACATCTTTCATGTCATACCCCTTCCTGGAGTCGACGGGGATCACCGTGTCAAGATCCGGACACTTCCTGACAGAGCTGTCCGAAGACCCATATCGCGGGGGGTCCTCCATGTTGTTGTTCGGCAGAAAACTCAGCAGGGTCTTGACGCTGTTAAAGGCATCCTTCTCATCTTCGCAGGCAAAGTGGGCGTTCCCGCTCTTTGTGTTGTGCGTCACAGCCCCCCCGAGCGCCTCGTGGGTCGTTTTCTCGCCTGTTACTGTCCGCGTCACCGCCGGCCCTGTAATATACATATAGCTCGTGTGTTTTACCATGATCACCCAGTCGGTCATGGCCGGCGAGTAAACAGCGCCACCGGCGCAGGGGCCCATTATTGCAGAGATCTGCGGTATGACCCCCGAAGCTCTGGCGTTTCTAAAAAATATATCCCCGTACCCTGCCAGAGCGTCTATTCCCTCCTGTATCCGCGCGCCCCCGGAATCGTTAAACCCGACCAGAGGCACACCTGCACTAACAGCCTTGTCCATCACCTTGCAGATCTTACCGGCATGCATCTGCCCCAATGAACCTCCGCGGGAAGTGAAATCCTGAAAATAGGAAAATACGGGTCTCCCGTTCACCAGGCCGTGGCCCGTAACAATGCCGTCCGATGGGATTACCTGCCTGTCCAGTCCGAAATTAGTGCTGCGGTGCTTTACAAACATATCGATCTCACGGAAAGTGTTCTTGTCGAAAAACAACTCGATCCTCTCCCGTGCTGTCAACTTGCCCTTATTGCGCTGTTTTTTAACCTGGGCGTCTCCGCCCATTTTTATTACCATTTCTGCCTTCCGGCTCAACTCTTTAATGCTGTCCTTTGCAGAACCCATATCTCCTCCATTACGATTCTTTTCAGTATATATTATTTAGTTCCCGGAAAGAATTCCAGGTTTTTCACAGGTAATTCATGTATAATTTTACCAACAACCAAAATCTGACCATGGGAGTTTGCATTAAATGTTTGAACAATAAATGTTTGAACAATCAAAAAAAACACCGCGGTTTATCTGTCGTGTTCTTTTAAATTGTTTTCCGCGGTTTCTTTTTTTGTCGGCAGAAACAGGCCATTGTTTTATTTATTATGGGGCGGATGGTGTTAATTTCACCTTAAAAAAATAGACTAAATCTTTTTTCATATAATTCTTTTCACCGTCAACTACTCCATCTCTCCCGCCGTTAATCGAAAAGCGGTATATATCTTCATTCCTGGCGCCTGTAATAAAGACCCGGCACTCGTTACCGGCTTCCTCTCCGTCTTTAGTCCATTCAAAGGAACTTATCTTCGCTATGCTTTTGCCCTCGCCCAAAATATACCTCAGGGCAGTAGAATCCTGCAGGCTTAATTTATCAATGACCGGTGTAATTTCCCCGTTTTCATTTCCATCATAAAAAAACCTCAGCATGATCACCAGGTTGATCTCGATATCTTTCGGCTGGTCCAGGCCCGGCCCCGTAATATGAACGGTATGCCCGCCGCCATTTTCATCTTTTTCAAGGGTTAAGACAATATCAGGGATAATGTCTATACCTCTCCGCGCTTCGGCTTCTATCTCGAGTGATGTAAAATCATCCGCGTAAAACTCGAGCGGCAGGCTGTCTTCACCTTTAATTTGTAATTCGATCAAATACCTGTACAGGAGGCCAAGCCCGTCGGTATTTTTTATCCCCCGGTTAACGGCTATTTCGTAATTCTCGGCAAGTATCAGTGCATCTTCAAAACTGATCTCCACTGTATAATCATCATACCAGGTTTCGCGCCACCGGGTGTCAGGAAAAATCTGAATATTCTCTTTGAAGACTGTCCTGTCAACCGGGGCTGCAGAAACGGGGCCCCCCTCGCCGGAACCATCCGCAAAAACGATCTTTAAGACAGGGTTTTTACTCGCGTCGGGGCACCCGATTATTATATTTCCATCTTCTATTTCGAAAGTTGCCGGGTCTTCTATGTCAAATACCGTATTCAGGTCGCAGACTATTTCCTTTATTTCAGGATAACTCTGGTTTGGAAAATATTCGAACTTTCTATCAAAAGATCTTATAC
>SDBU01010383.1_pt1 | contig 10331 bp, 17 predicted proteins | sample 2277071 | NCBI WGS metagenome assembly SDBU01 (sample SAMN10397929, study PRJNA504765) | marine sediment metagenome | isolation source: marine sediment core GS08_GC12, 126 cmbsf | place: Arctic Ocean: Gakkel Ridge, Loki's castle | collected 2008 | reverse complement strand
CTGGTCCATCTTCTCCATGAACTCGTCGTCGATGGCCTCCGCGACCGCCTCCTCAGCGGTTACCGTGGCCTCCACGCCTCCCGGGATGATGATGTTGCCACTGTCGTCGGGCTGTAGGTCCTCAAGGTCGACCTTCACAACCTCCGGCGCAGGGGTGACCTTCCCTCCGATGCTGATCTCGACGCCATCGTCTGGTCTGAAGCAGTTGGGGTAGCTGTGAGGCCAGAATGGAGGATAGCCGTTGCTGGCGCACAGGAAATCGGTGTTCGGCTTGTCCTTGTCTACACAATGCGAACAGTAAGCTGGATATTGATCGCCCATGAGTGCAATAATGTAACGCCAACATTATAAGGGTTGCCTTACCTTTTATTCGCGTGACGGACCTTCTCAAGATGATGAGGGCCGGGCAGCTCGAGACCGGCGACCTAACCGATGACCAGGTCCAGGAACTCGTCGGTGAGATGGCCGAGGAGGCGAGCGCCTGGGTGCCACTGTGTCCTTCTTTTCCAGAGATCAAGGGGTTGGCTTGCGAGAAGATCGATAAATATCGGGAGGAGAAAAGGAGGAAGGACGAGGCCTGTACGCCCATCTACAAGGAGGCCTCCGTTCGGTTTAGGCAGCAGATGAACCTGCCCCTTGAAATCATGAAGATGGAGTACGAAAGCTCGCCCCACGTCGATATCTGGAAGTCGAAGCGCAAGGGCAAGGAGCCTCACATCGACACGTGGATCCGGTCGGAGATCGAGAGCAATATCGAGATCTCGCCAACACATACCAGGGAGATGGATTACCCCGACCGTGACATAGAAAGGAAGATTATAGATGCGGGGTTCCCCCAGGACGGTGTCCCCGAATCGGCTTACAGTCAGCTTAAGGCAATGATGATCCACAGTCTCGATCCGGTCATGCGTGAACTCAAGGACCGGGTGCTACACGAGTCGCTAGCGCATGGCACCATTTGCAGTTTGGGGATGGACGTCACCGGCGGTGACCCTCGCATGGCTCACCTCGCAACCCGATATTTCGAAATGGCCGGCGGCCTTTGGAACCTCAAGCGGGACCTATACGAGCGGGATTACTTCAACAACGTCCGGGTCCTCTCGAGGGATGAGCTGTATGATGTTGCCGTGGATCTAGGCAAGCAACTCTCCGGCGGCTTCGACCTTGTCGCTGAGACTTATCGGTCTTGGGCCATAGTGGAGACCGCATACGGTGACACTTCAAAGTTCAGGGACGCGAGCTCCGAGGACCTCAGGGGGTGGTTGGCCTCCGATGAGAAGTGGCAATTCATGGGTCGGCACTCCTCCGATCATCTTAGAAAACAATTCGTAGAGGAGAAGGGCATCACCGACATACTTTCCGACCCGAACACCATCTTCATCACCACGCCCCGGGGCGGCTTCGAGTTCTTGTCTATCTTCTCCTACGCCAACGGGCTCAGCAAGGCACAGCTCCCCACCGACATCATCAGCGAGTGGGAATTGAACGTTGAGGATTACATAAAGCCCGAGAAGGGGGACTTTGTAGAGGGGATTTCGTGGCCTGATGAGGAGCTCCCATCAAACGAGTTCTTCGGCTATACTTGGCTAGGGGACGTGTCCATGCCCATCAAGCGTGTGGTGATCGTCGAGGATATCGTTGAGTCGGGCGACCAGCAACGGAGGACCCGGGAGGCCATCCGCGGTCGGTTCGGTTCCACCGTCGACGTGCTCTCTGTTGCGGCTTGCGGCCGCAGGTGGCCCCATCCTCACGATTACAACCGGATGTTCTGGGACGACGAGGTCAAGGACTACGTCGATTGCAAGCCCGATGTGCCGGGTCATTATGCCACTTCATGTGGGGAGGGACTCGTCAACGTCTTCCAGGAAGCGAAGTACGGATACGAGGTCCATGAACTCGCGGATTGGCGAGAACGGATGGACGCTTGGTTGGAGAACTATCAGAACGTCGCCGGGCCGGCTCTCGCGACCTGTGCATTCCCGTGGAGCATCACGGATTCCAGACCGAGCCTATATCTCCGTGACGTCTATGGGACCCGCTGGGAGCGTGGCGGAGCTCGCCGACGTTCTAGCTAGGTCGGCCGCAGTTGTGCGTGACTTGGGACGGCTCACGAACTTCTATATAAAGATTATCGGGTGAATTGGCTCAAGGAGCAAGGTATCGAGCTGGATTGTGATTGACCAGAAGTCATAAATACGGTATCGACCCCTTTATTCTCGATGGCTTTCGCAGACAGTCTACCTGGTTTCTTCCCTGACTTATTCTCAGGAGCCCGTCCCGGGATGGGACCGTGTGGTCCTGCCGGACCTAAACTCAGTCAATTCATCGACACCGGGGCCACGAGCGGTACAGAAGACGCAACAACCACCTCGGTCAGGTTGCTTCACGACAAGGACACTATAACGCTCAAGAACCCCTATGAGGGTGTAGTGGCTCACTTCCAGGTCAAGACAATCACCGTCACTTCCTACAAGTATCTGTGGCAGACCGTCTACGAGCCCCAGAAGGTTGATGTCAAGAACTTTACCCTCACCACTGGTCAGAGCAAGAGCTTCACGACGGATGAGGGGACGGAGACTTACTTTGGCACCGGTAGGGCCGTCAACCAAGACATCACCGTTACTCTCATGTCCGTTGACTGTCCCGAGGGCAGTAAGCAGACGGGACCTGGAAGGCCTATTTTCGGCGAGGGTGGTTACTGGAACCCTCAGAGCGTCATCAACCGTGTCCGGGACCGCAGGATGTTCTTAGGATCAATGAGCAACGGGAAAGGGAGGCGTAAAGGCCTCATCGACATGATCCAAGAGGGTGATGTCCACAGTCCGCAACAGGCCGCGATGATCTACGCTGCGGACGTGATCGAGGACAGCGCCGAGCGGTTCAATCTCGGTCTGCGGCCGTACTAGGCCTGGAAAATAATGTTTTTCGTACAGGGGTACAGATAGGGTACAGGGGGCTGTATTTAATACAGGTGTTTCTTTATATATCCAGGGTACGTAAAAGGCTGTATTACACCCCTCAAGTTGGTAACTAATCGCTTATTAGTACCTATTATAATTGATTATTAATTATAGTAATAAGTACTATATATAGTACTATATATACCCAGTATAATAATTAATTAATACAGGTCATTTACCTCTGGTACTCCCCTCTAGCAAAACACAAATTTCTGAGGATCATGGATTAATACAGGGTGTATTAATACAATTAATACAAGATTAATACAGCATTAATACAGGGTGTACTACAGCATTATTAATACAATTAATACAAGATTAATACAGCATTAATACAGGGCGTACTACAGTATTATTAATACAATTAATACAGGTGTATTAATGGCTGTAGTACGCGTCGTACTAACCCTTAAATATCCCATGGCCCAATACCCCAGACCCTATGTTTCTGGGTGGGAGGACATAACCATGACTGGCAATAACGCCATCACAAAGAAGACCATTTACATCGAGAATGTATCCCTTGATGATTACCTCAAGGCCACCGAGCTCAAGAACAAGCACGGATGCAAGACGTGGCATGAGTACCTCCTACTCTCCAATAGGATCATGGAGGAGGCACTCTAGCATGAGTCGAATTATCGTCTCATGTTCAGTAACCAAGGAGCAAAAGGAATTCATAGAAGAGAACAAGCTGTCGCCAACCGCGATATTCCAGCAACACCTCACAAAGCTGATGACAGGAGCATACGATGAGGACCGGGAGGGGATGATGGACGAGCTGGTAGACCGGTTCTTCAAGGAGGGAAAACGCAGGACCTTCACACAATGCAAGGATTGGTTGAAGAGTCCAGCGTGGAAGGACGACCTCGCCGCCATTGGGTTGACGGCATTGGGCTTCATGTCCATATGTCGAAAGCGTGTCGAGGCGATCAGCGAGAACGGCACGGATCCTTTACTACAGTACATGGTGGGCATAATCGATGAGTTACCCGACACGGCCGTCACGGTGCCGGGGCTCTCGGACGCCCGGCGTAGGCACATCGAGCATCAGGCCGAGCTGGCGAGCAAATGGGAGAACGACCAGGAGGAGCAGGCCCGTGACGAAGCAGCTGAGTGAATCGGAGGAGGTCCAACTCAATGCCTGCCTCGAGGAGGCCGGCTGCAAGGATCTAGGTGCCCTGCTCGAGTTCGTGCGAGATTCCCAGCAAGGCGATTTCGAAGCGACCTTCAACGACCCCAACCTGACCTCTATGGAGTTCCCAAGGCCCGATGGAAAGCAGGGCGCGGCGTTCGTCCACGTGGTCAACGAGTTTGAAAAGCATTCGCGTCGCTACGGAACCTACCCGAAGTATCCCAACCAGATGGGCGAGAACCACCTGGCAATGAACATCGGCGCGGTCATGGGAGTGACCACGTCGACGGCGAGAAAGAAGATCCGGCAACTTGCAGCAACGGGCTGGCTGGTGAGCAAGCACAAGAGCGTCCAGAACCCGGTGGCAACCTACGAGATGGCCTTCAAGGAACGCACGCCGCACCCGAGCTTCAAGAGCTAACATGATACTTGTGAAACCTATCGGTAAATGCGCGACGTGCGGGAGATTGCGTTATCGATTGGTCGACGACCACAGGGGCCCGCAGGGAGATGACTGCAACATCTGTCGGGGAAAGGTGGGCGAGCCCATGATCAAGGATGAGCTCTACTCGGTCCCGTTCTCGGTTCACGATCAACTCACGAAATCCGCGCCGAAACCGGCCCCGCAGCCAAAGGAGGCGGATCCGGAGGGCCCGGAGCTCATCATGGTCGGCAGGTGTAAGGTCTGCAAAAAGAAGATGTACAAGCCGGCCGGTATGAGGGGGAGAAATCCGAAAAAGCACAAGAGGTGCTAGGAAGGAGGAGAAAAACATGAGCAAAATGTGGATAGAATACGACGTGAGCGATGAAGAATGGGAACGACGGCTTGAGGAATGGAAACAGAAGTCCATAAAGGAACTTGGAGCGGTTAAGGCCGAACAGTGGGCCAGACCAATGCTCTACGTGCATGGTCCAGATGCCATGATCAAGAATTGCGACCTCGATCCAGAAACCCGCACCATCACACTCAGACCCGGAGCCGTGATTGCAGGCGATGTACACATTCCGGCGGATGTTGATATTGTCGCGTCCGCGGTGTTAAAGACGCACTCTGATGCAGTCGCGGATCTTTAAAAGTAATACAAGTCGTGATATTAAGCGGCGGAGCCCGATAGGTGAAGGAGGTAGAGTAGATGCCTGAAAGAATTTGCGGAACGTGTGGCAAGCCCACGAAAGGTGGGATTCCAGATACGAAGTTGAATTGCATCATATGTTTCGATTGTGATGAAAAGTCGCACCCAGAGCGTCCGTGGGATGGGAAAAGACCTACGAAGGCCATAGAGGATTACAAAGAATACGCTGGCACGTCCTACATAGACGATTACATGAACGGAGACGATTTGAAGGACATCTGGAGATGGATTGACGAACTAGAACTTCGTGTGCAACAACTCGAAGATGCAAATGAGTGTCAAGCATACACTATCAGGTCGGTCAGAATTGCCGTGACTGAGATGCCGCCCTATTCTGGCGAGCATCGGATTGGGAAGCCCCCCGAGGAGCCCGAGGATGGGACAAGGAGTAACATAATGAGTGAACCCCGTCGCGCTCCGTGTAATACTAATCAAGAGCCCCTCACTGAGGAGCCTGGTGTGCCTCCCATTATCACCGAGGAGGATGCCGTCAGGTGGGACCGTGAGCACCCTGATAATCCGTTGAACAAAGGGGCCCCTGCCGAGGATCTCAAGCACATCAAGAAGATGTAGGTTGAGACCATGGCACAACCTTGGGCGCCAGCAGAGGGAACACCGGCGGGGATGCAGTTGAATTTCTGCCACTGTGTGATATGCGGAAAGGGCATGCATTATCCAGTGTACTCCACACCCAAGGGCATCACGTACTGCGAGGAGCACCGGCCGGACAAGGAGCCCGAGGTCGTCGAGCCCCGCGTCCGCATGCGGGCGGTGTTCAAGCCGTGAACGTTCACGAGCTCAAAACATGGCCCGGCCCATTCGGGGCCGTGTGGGACGGCCGGAAGACGTTCGAGGTCAGGGTTAACGACAGGGACTTCAAACGCGGAGACCACCTGGACTTGAGGGAATGGGATCCCACCACCAAGGAGTACTCCGGACGACGGATTGAGGCACAGATCACCTATATTGGCGCCTTCGTCTACCCGGGCAACTACGTGGGTATGCAAATAGATGTCTTCAGAAGGGAGGGGTGATGAGATGGATATTCCTGTTGGCCTGATCCCCTGCGGTGCTCTCATTGATGGAATCTACTGCGGGGACGATGAGGCCATCGACAACAACGAAGGGCTCACGCCTCACTGTGATGTATGGCGTAACAACAACGGATGTCCCCGCGACCCCAAAAACGTGCGAACATGACCAAATACGGCGAGCTAAAGGCACATTGGTACTGCTTGAAGTGCAACCCCTTCGAGGCCTGCCGGCTGCTATGTCCATTGGAGTCCGGAGAACCGAGGTACTGTCCTATCGATCGCCGCCTGGCCAAGTGGAAGTTGTTGTTTCCCAAGGAGGATTGGCCCACCGACTTCACCGAGCACAGCATTTGGGTCTGTGAGAAGTGCTCCTATTATCTGCCTTGCAAGGCGATCCTACTCACCTCGAGGGGAAGGCCGAAGTGCTGCCCGGGGACCCGGGACCCGGTCACGTGGGACGTCGACACCAAATCGGACCAGGTGAAGCTACCGGTCCCCTATTCTAGCGATACCAAACCTCGAGGGGGCTCAGGTCCTCGTCTTGCATGACCACCATCGTCCAACCCTTGTAGTTTCTCCAGTCCTTGGCGATGTGCGGTAGGTTGTTCTTGTGGCTCTGTAGGCCGAAGGTACCGACGGATAGGAACCCACCGTCCTGTTCGATCAGCAACGTTGCATGGCCACGGTCGGCCGTGTACATGCACAGGTAGAAGCACTCGTATTTCTCCCTCAGACACTCACAGGCGAGGATAGCGTAATCCTCACAATCGCCCTCTCCGATCTCCCACGTTTTCATCGCCGGCTGCCAGTGGTGCCAGGGCTCCGTGTCCTTGCGGTACTTGATGTTGGCCCACAGATAAGCTTGGATAAGAAAAGGGGTGTTGTGGGCCCTCTTGAACGCCTCGAAGTCCTTGCGCATGTCCTTGGGTTGAGACCGCGCCCAGTACCACCAGTAGATGGTGTACCACAGACGTTGAAGCCACGACAAGGTATCACCCCTATGTTGGGGCGTACTTGGCGTCTAGGTTGTTCAGGATCCCGTCCAGGATGACCTGATACTTTGCAGGGAGCAGCGCGGCGGTGGCCTTGATCAGCGCACGGTGCTTGACGATCTCGTCCCGGAAAGCGTGGACGTCCTCGTTGTAGATCTTCGCCGCCATCTTCACCAGGTCCTCATAGGTGGTGGCCAAGATCGCCAACGTATCCTGCATCTCCTTCTCAGAGACGTCCGGTATTTTCAGGTAGTACTTGGCAAAGATGACCACCACGCCTGCGATGATGATGCCAAGGCCCACCAGGAGCCTGTTGAAGTCCTCTCCGGCACCCTCCACAACGCCGATGCCCGTGGTTATTAGAATCAACGCAATGGCCCAGAAGGACGTCTGCGCTCCAGCACCCACTCCACTCCGAGTCTCAACCATTTCACGTACCTCCACCTATTATGATAAGAATTAGAGCGAGAACCGCCGATGAGCCGAACGTGACCGTGCCGCCCACCAATATCCAGAAGGCCTTTTTGATCCAGACCATGTCGGTCTTGGTCTCCTGGACCTGTGGTTTCACTTCCTTGTTGATGGTTCTCTCGACGGCGTTGATGCGGCCGTGGACGGCCTCCTTGTCGGCCTTGTGGTCCTTCTCGATACGTCCAAGGCTCTCCTTGATGTGCTTGAACATCAAGTCAGTCTCTCCAGAAGGCATCGAGTCTGCACCACTCATCGGACGCATAGATTAACGCCGACGAATATAAGTTTTCCTAGTATATGGCGAATCACACCACTTGGTTCGTGTCTGTCCGATACCATATGGTGAAGTCATCACCGTTGGCGATGGCCCCTCCAGTGGAGACGTCCACGGTGAAGTAGTCGATGCTGATCGTCCAGCTCCCCACGCCAGTGTAATCAGCATTGTTCTTCGTGCACTTGTACACCGAATAGGTGGCGTCAAAGAACATGTTGGCAAGCCCCAGCTTGCTGCCGTTGCCCACCTGGATCGTGTCTGTTCCAGGGATGGTCGCGGGCACGTTTATCGTGGCCACATAGGCGAACGCCACATTGCCCACGGCCTGCCCTCCTGGGTTCACTGTAATGTCCTCGCTGACATTGTTCCCGAGGGCATCCACTCCAGTGATGGTGATGTCACCCGTGGGAGCACCGACGGCCGTGCAATCCACAGTGACGTTGCGGGGCACGTCCAGTTGAGCGCCGGTGAAGGCGGGCTCCAGCACGACGAAGGCCGCGCCCGTGCCGACATTTTGATGTATGAAGTTCGCCACCTCTGCTTGAACATCCATGAATAGATCGGTGTGCCCCTCGTAGATCTGGGTGCGCTCTCCTCCATCGATGATTCCCGCGGCGAAGTTGTGGAGACATTGATTGTTCCTGACGATATTATCTCGCGCGTACTCTCCACCCTCGATGAATATCCCGATGTCCTGGTCGCCGACACCTATGTTTGTGCATAGGTTGTCGGCTATGAGGTTGTTGTCAGCATCGTCGGCGGCTTCACCCTCGACGTGTATTCCAGAATAGCCCATACCGGCGTTGGTCGCGGTGTTCCCCTCGATCTTGGAGTGGATGGTGCGCCAGATATAGATGTTATCGAACCCGTTCTGGTGGCAGGTATTGTTCGACACATTCATGGTGGTGCAGGTGGCAGCGACTATTCCGTACTCATCATTACTAACGGGGGTATTGTTGATGATGATCCCCATGGCTTCAATACCATAGACAATGCCGCTCTCGATGCAGACCTCGATCTCGTTGTCCAACGTACGGTTCATGGCGCCGTTCGCGAAACGTATACCGACGCGGCAACCGCCAATATGGCAACCCACAATATGACATTGGTAGCCCGCATCTATCGACACACCATCCAGGTCGCAATTGACCATCTCGCAATATTTCACAGCGATGTGGGGGTTGTCAATGGCGGAGTCGATATGGATGCCATACTCCTTCATATCGGCAATGTGGACCTCGTCGAGGGTTACGACCTGGCTATCCAGGCCCACTATACCGCTTCCAGAAGCCTGCGCGGCCTTGTTACCAACGAGGGCCAGATGACTTATCTCAATGTTCCTCTGGCCCTGCAAATCGATCATGTCGCAATCCGAGCCGTCATCCAGGTAGATCATGGATGAGGTGTCCATACCGTATATTTTCACATCGTTCTTGTCAATAATTATCGTCGAGGAGATGATGTGCACCCCCGCGGGAATGAGCACAGCGCCTCCCCAGACCGGCAGGTCGTCCAGGGCCTCCTGGATCCCGGCAGTGGTCGAGGCGGCCTCCGGACCGTCGAATTCCTGGGAGATCCTGATCTCCGTGGAGCCTATCACCTTGCCAGGTGTATAGGTCATCTCCATCCGGGGGCGGCTAGTGACCGCGTAGTAGCTCTTTCGAGAGGGTGGCAATTGTATCGTGCTTAGATTGGCAATGAGGCTAAATAAGGTTTGCCAAGCCTCACATTCTCATGTAGACGCAGCGAGCAAGACCAGCTCCGCCCGTGTTCTCGAGGCACATCCCGATCGTCCTTCCAGCAGCAGGTAGGCCAACAAAACAAGTGCCGGTGCCTCCTCCAGCGCTGGTGGCCACGTATTGACCCCTGACGCCGGCGGCGGTGAGGAAAATGTCCACAATCGAGCCCGGGACGGTGCAGATGGGGCCGTTGCTTCCAGCCAGTTGAGGATCATCAAGCGAGATGCCCACGGTGGCGGTGGAGTTCGCACCACCAGTGACCACGGCATCGTCCATAGCCGGGTCCACATCTACGACCGACCCTATCGGCAGCTCGTTCTGTGCATGAAGATACACGGTCCTCATCTGCTGGAAGCCCCGTCCTACAAGATGCTCTATAACATCCTCGGCGCCATCACCCAGATGGAGTATGGTGACCCCCGCATCGAATATAATCAGATGGCCATCGACGTCGTTGTAGAACATGCTGATATCATCGATCTCGCCGAAGTAGAGAGTTCCACCCCGATGCTGTATCCTTGTCATATTCATCCCCTCCCCTGCCAGCCCTTGATGAAGTCTATCTCGAGGGTCTTGGGGTCAGCTCCCGCCTC
>SDBU01010382.1_pt1 | contig 10331 bp, 9 predicted proteins | sample 2277071 | NCBI WGS metagenome assembly SDBU01 (sample SAMN10397929, study PRJNA504765) | marine sediment metagenome | isolation source: marine sediment core GS08_GC12, 126 cmbsf | place: Arctic Ocean: Gakkel Ridge, Loki's castle | collected 2008 | reverse complement strand
GTGAAGATAGACCTTAAAGCATTTACTGAAAAATTTTATAAAGAAGTCTGCATCGGAGAGCTTAAGCCGGTACTTGATGTACTTGAACTGTTAAAAAAGGAAAAGATGTGGTTTGAGATTGTTTATCTTATAGTGCCGACTTTAAATGATAGTAAAGACGAGATATCTGAGATGAGCAAATGGATATTGGATAAGCTGGGAGCGGATGTTCCTATGCATTTCAGCAGATTTTATCCGCAGTATAAATTAAAAAATCTGCCTCCAACACCAGTCAAAACTCTTGAAAGGTCAAGGAATACCGCAATGAATGAGGGATTGAATTATGTTTATATCGGAAATGTTACGGGACACGAAGGTGAAAATACTTTCTGCCATAAGTGCAAAAATATTATCATAGCAAGAAGAGGATATATAATTAAATTCATTAAAATAAAAGACGGAAAATGTGAGTTTTGTAAAAATGAAATCCCCGGAGTTTGGTTATGAAAAAAATATTTCTTTGGATAGCAGTATTATTGTTTTTAACAGTATCAATAAGTTTTGCTCAAAAGATTCGCTCTCCGGTTGTTGCCGGGAGTTTTTATCCGGGTGATGCTGCCGAATTGAAATCATTTATAGATAATTCACTAAAAAAGGCTTCTGAAGTTAAGCTTGATGGGAAGATAGTTGCAGTTATTTCACCTCATGCGGGATATAAGTTTTCAGGTCAGGTCGCTGCCGATATGTATAAACTCCTTTTGGGAAAAAAGTATGATGTGGTTTGTGTAATAGCACCTTCTCACAGGGAAGCTATCAAGGGAGTATCGATATATTCCGGCGATGGGTATGAAACACCCCTGGGAATTATCAATATCGATAAGGAACTTGCAAAAAAACTCGTAAAAGCATCCCCTGTTATAAAATTTTCAGACAGCGGACATGGCGCAGAACACTCACTTGAAGTTCAGCTTCCTTTTCTTCAGACTGTACTCAAAAATTTTAAACTGCTTCCATTAGTTATGGGACAGCAGGATTTTGAAACCTGTAAAGCTTTAGGCAGGGTCCTTGGTAAAATATTAAAAGATGAGAATGCTTTAATTGTAATGAGTTCGGACCTTTCTCACTTTCACAAATATGAAGATGCCGTTAAGCTGGATGATGAGCTTATTAGGGCTGTGAAATTTTATGATTATCTTTTATTAGTCAGGTCTCTTTCTATAAGAAAATGTGAAGCCTGCGGAGGCGGGCCGATTATTGCCGGAATGATCGCCGCTCAGAATTTAGGGGCTAATAAAGCACAGATAATCAAATATGCTAATTCAGGTGATGTAACTAATGACAAATCGAGTGTTGTCGGATATATGAGCGCTGTTTTTTTGAAATCTAAAAATATTGATCCGGGGCTAAGTGAAAAAGACAGAAAAAAGCTCATTGAAATAGCAAAAACTTCTGTTTTTAATAGTGTAGCGGGCAAAAATAAACCTGAGTTTAAAGTATCATCAGAGTATTTAAAACAGAATTGCGGTGCTTTTGTGACATTAAACAAAAATGGAAATCTGAGAGGATGCATAGGATATATAGTTGCGCAAAAACCGCTATATCAGACGATTGAAGAAGTATCGGTTTCTGCGGCACTCCGCGATCCGAGATTTCCACCGGTTACAAAAAATGAACTGAGCGAATTAGAATTTGAAGTTTCTGTTTTAACGCCGTTTAGATTAATAAATGACATAAATGAAATTGAAATTGGAAAACATGGATTGTTTATTGTTTCAGGAAGTAGAAGCGGTGTTTTACTTCCGCAGGTCGCAGTTTCCAATAAATGGAACAGAGATACGTTTCTTAAACAGATATGCATTAAAGCTGGACTGCCAATTGATTCCTGGAAAAGAAAAGATGCTGAAATTTATATATTTTCAGCAGATGTATTCGGGGAACATAATTAGTGTTTGATACAGTCTAAATATAAATAACATTGCACATTGTTAGGATTGTGTTAATCAGTATAAAAGGGTGTATCAGTGAAGTTTCTATAAAAACATAAATCTTCCGCGGGAAGTGACCTTATATGTTTTATAACATATTGCCGTGCCTTCAACTTTCAGTAAAATGCGAAAAAATTATTTTAAAATTGGGGCTGATTTTTAAAGAATATATTGATTTTTCAATATAAATGTATTAAATTAAATAGTTTAATATATTAACGCTTAATTTTTTAAATTCGGTTGTTGTTATGATAATAATAAAAGAGGATTATTATGCTGAAATCGATATTTAAAAAGAGAGAAGAGAAAGATGAAGATGGAGAAATTATTATAAAGGTTTCCGAAGATGAGTTTAAGGCATCGATTTTTATTAAAGGACCTAAGGCAAATGGTTATGAGCCGGACATCAATGATGCGCATGATGCAATCACTAAAAAGGGCGTAGTTTTTGGAATCGACCAAAATTTGTTAATGAGGATATTTGAAAGTAAAGCGTTTGATAGAGAATTTGTTTTTGCAAAGGGTAAACAATTTATTCAGACAAAACAAGCGAAAATAAAATATTTTTTCAAAACTAATCCGGATATGAAACCTATTGAAGATAAAAAGGGGAATCTTGATTATAAGAATGTGAAATTAATTCAGACAGTAAGAGAAGGAGCCAAACTTTGCGAATTTATACCCGCTGAAAAAGGAACCCCCGGAAAAACAGTTACCGGCAAAGCTGTTCAGCCGGAAGATTTAAAAGACATTAAGCTCCCTTCGGGAGTCAATGTATTTAATGACCCTGAAAATCAAAATATATTACTTGCATCAGTTGACGGAACTGTTAGAAAATCCGGTGATGTTATAGAAGTTACAAAAGTTCTAAACATAAAAGGGGATGTGGATTTTTCTACCGGAAATATTGAAAGTATCATTTCCACAAAAATTTCCGGTGATATTAAGAGTACATTTATGGTTAAAGTAGAAAAGGACCTTGAAGTTGTCGGAACTATCGAAGATGCAGATGTCTATGCAGGAGGTAAAATATTTGTAAAATCAGGCATTATTGGGAAAGCTAACGGGAAAGTTGCTGCAGACGATAGTATTTCCGCCCGCAGTTGTCATAAAATGACGATAAATAGCAAAAAAGATGTAATGATAAAAGAAAGGATTACAGACAGTACTATTATTGCCGATGGCAAAATAAAAATAAATTCGAAGAATTCTGATATTTTAAGATGTAAATTATTAGCAAAAGACGGTGTTATTGTCAGAAGAATCGGAAACGATAATTATGAACCTGTTGAGGTTATCGTCGGTATGCCCGGAGAGCTTTATTTAGAAAGTGAAACCTTAAAAATAAGAATAATACAATTGCAAAAGTCTGTAGATAGAATTGGAAAAGATTTAAAATTAGCGCATAAAATGAAAGCCTTTAAAGGTGGGTCAAATAAAAAAACTATAGCAAAACTCCAGCAAGATTATTCGGAATCAATGAGAAAATTAGGGGAACTCAAGGAGAAAAAGAATGATATAGATTCTAAAATTGATGCAAAAAAGAATCCGGATGCTTCTCTAATCGTTTTTGAAAAAATATTTCCACGCGTAACATTAAATATTTGCGGAAAAAAGCTAATAATTTCTGAAGAAAAAGCTATGGTTGAATTTAAATATGGTGAAGAAGATGTAATAGTAGTTAATCTTAAAGAAAAATATGATAGGTTTGAAATTCAGCAGATGATGTTAAAAAGTTAAAATATCAGTCGGATTGTTGGGAATTTAACTCATTGTATTCTTCATCGGATTGATGATTAAAGTAAAAATCTTCTGAATCTAAATCCCCATTATTATCGGACATATTCCATTTTTTTAATAAGTTTTTCTGTTTTTCTTCATCAGTCAGTTTATGCAATTTAAACCTCAGTAATTTATTATAATATTTTGTCAAGTTATTTATGCAATAGTTATAATACAATTTTTGTGCCAATTTAATATTTACAAAGGCTTAGGTAATTTAAATATATTATTTATAAAAAAAATTGTTTAATATTGCACAGTTTTTTAACAAAGTTACATATATTTTGTATTATTCTCGAAACTTTTAAGTTATTCTATATGTTATAGTGTATAGATTTGTTTTAAAATATAATTCCGGTAAGTTTTTTTTAACAGGAAGTACAAAAAAAACCCCTCTCTGGTTTTCGGTCACATTATATGCTCCTACTTCCAAAGAGGGGATGGTTCTAAAGCCTCTGGCAATAGGCGACTCATATATATTATCGGCAGTTGAGCTATAAAATTTAGTAATAAATAAATAAATAGAAGTTTTTTTTCAATTTTAAAATTGGTATAAAAATTGCATTCATATATATAAAATATTTTAAATTATAATATTTTTTAAAATAATAATAACTTAAGAAGATAATTTTAAAAAAGGGTGGAACTAAATTATCTTTTTAAATGAAAATTATTCCTTTGATTATAAATATTGGTAATATTTAGGAAAAAATTCTAAAAAATAACAAGATATTTATTGACTTATTAATAATTAAATATTATATTATAAGTTTGACAGAATTAATGTTATAGGAATATCACTATATATGTTGTATTCTCAATATATTAGTGCAGATTTTATTAAAAAAAAATGAACTTAACTTGGAGTAAGAGAGATGTACATGATAAAAAATAATGTAAATGCCGTGTCGGCATTAAAGATTGCTATTCAAATAGAAATTGATGCGCACAATTTATACTCTAATGCATATTCTTCTGTAAAAAATAACAACAGCAAAGAAATTTTAAAACTTCTTGCAGAAGAAGAACTTGCTCATAAAAAGAGGCTTGAAAAGTTATATACTAATATCTCCGGAAGAAAAATAATGGCTCTTAATTTGAAACCAAAATTAAGGTTAAGGGAAATAACCGATGTTTCTATTTCTCCTCTGAAGGTGCTTGAAATTGCAATTGAGAATGAAAAAGAGAATATTAGGTTTTATAAAGAATCGGCAGAAAGAACTTTAAATTTTGTTGGAAAAAAGATGTTTCTTAAATTAATCGAGGAAGAAAAAAATCATCTTGACCTTTTAGAGATGGAATATAATGTTAGAGTGAAATCATTTAATGAAGAAGATGATGAATATAATGACGAAACAACAGAACAAGTTTCAAATGTAATGAATTAATTTACTTTGCAATATTTACATAATAGTAATCTTTATTAATAATTTTATCCCGTATAGACGGGATAGAATTTTATTGTATCGAATACATTTATTTTACACTATAGTATATTATGAATATATGATTTTTGTGTTTTAAAAAATGAAGTGAGAATGTGGGAAATATTTTACCGGATGATTATAAAAGATTAGAAACTATCGAACTTGAAAAAAGGATAAGAGAGAATAAAGAACGATTAAAGGATAAAATTGTAATACTTGGGCATCATTATCAACAAAAAGAAATAATAAATTTTTCTGATTATATTGGAGATTCTTACTTTTTAGCAGATACAGCCGCAAAGAAAAAAGATGTTCAATATATAGTTTTTTGCGGTGTAAATTTTATGGCTGAAAGTGCATTTATACTTGCCGATTCTTCAAAGACAATATTACATCCCGATACTTCCGCCGGTTGTCCGCTTGCCGATATGGCGGATATTGAGAATGTCAAAAAAGCCTGGAATGAAATAACTTCAATTTGTCCTGAAAAATTTGTTATACCTATTACATACATTAATTCTGATGCGGAATTAAAGGCTTTTTGTGGTAGGAATAATGGAATTGTCTGCACATCATCTAATGCAGAAAATGCTATGAGATGGGGATTCGGGAATGGAGAAAAGTTATTCTTCTTTCCGGATGAAAACTTAGGGAGAAATACTGCTGCTAAACTTGAAATAGAAAAAGATAAAATCATTACCTGGTATCCTAAAAAATCTAATGGTGGTAATTCAAGAGATAGTATTAAGAATGCTGATATTATTTTATGGAAAGGTTACTGCCATGTTCATACATGGTTTAACACTTCTCATGTCGAAAAAATGAGAAAAAATTATCCAGACGGCATTATTATTGTTCATCCCGAATGTTTTGAGGATGTGGTTAGAGAGTCTGATTACAGTGGTTCTACAGGATTTATTGTAAATTATGTTCAGAAAGCACCCGAAGCTTCAACTATTATAATTGGAACCGAATTTAATCTTGTTAACAGGCTGGCACTCCAATATCCGACAAAAAAGATTTTTCCACTTTCCAGGTCATTATGTCCAAATATGTGGAGAATTAGTCTTAATGACCTACTTTGGACCTTGGACAATATTGGAAAAGTTAATGTTGTAAAAGTTCCAGGTGATATAAAAAGGGATGCAGCTATTTCTCTTGAAAGGATGTTAACGGTTAAATAAAATCCTTCTAAATTTAAAAACAATCAGTAAAAAAATTCCATTGGCTATTAGCTTTTAGCTATTGGCTTTTCCGTCAGAGGCGGAAATGTATGATATTTAACTAATAACTGCTGAGCTTCATTTTTTTCACAGCTAACAGCTAACAGCTAATTATCGACGATAATAACAACAATTTATGAATAATCCAGGCTAAAAACTTCATAATTATTTTGATTATGCCGATTATATATTTAAGCAAACTCAAACATATCAAGTCTATGAAGAGTATTGCACTATAGATTTATGGATAACATCCGACCTTATATTATATTTAATGAAAAGAATTCTTTTTAATTAACAGTAAACAATTATAATAAATTTGTGAATCTTCACATTATACTCAACTGAGAGGAATAAAATATGAAAACATTTAAAGCAAAACTATTACGGGATTTAACTTATTTAAGCACGTGCGATCTAAGAAAGGGCTCTATTGTGAAAATTTCTCAACCTTCAGGTAAAACGACCTGGGTTGTGGATTCGTTAAAAAACCAGATGATAAGAGTTTTTAATCACGATTATGAGGTAATTTAACCTAAAATTTTTACTTCTAAATCCAACCTTATTTATCCTTATTTATTCATAAATTTGTAAAGATTTAGTCATTTGAACCCATTATGTTTATTATGCCGCTCCTATGCACAGCACACGCGGAGTTCATTTTTTCAGCCTGAGGCTGATCCGCCAAAGGCGGAAAATAAATAATTTAGTCTATAAACATACCATCCCTACGGGATTATTTTTTAGCGCTTTGCTGTAGAAACACGCCATGGCGTGTTTCTACATTGATAGGAGCGTTATGTTTATAGCAAATTAATTGGAATCCGCCTTTTGCGGAAAAGAACTCGTTCAGATGGCTAAATCTTCACACATTTTTAAATAATTAAATACAGCATTTTCATTAATATAAATATGTTAATAACTAAAATGATGAGTTTAATGAATTATTCAGGAAAATGGAATATTTGGTTAAACTTTTGATTTTGCCTAAATCTTGTTAAATAAATTATTTTATTGGAATTTTTATTTTTAAGCATTATATTGTAACACTTCTTAATAACCTAATTAAATTATTAATTATTTTTTAGATTAATTAACAGAAGGAGGTTTTTTAAATATGACAGGTGTTGTTGTAAGAGAAAGAGAATCGTTTGAGATTGCATTAAAAAGGTTTAATAAAAAATGTATTCAGTCAGGATTATTAAAAGAAATAAAAAGGCATCAGTTTTTTGAAAAACCGAGTATTAAGAAAAAAAGAAAGCTAAATGATGCAGTAAGAAGATATAAAAAAACATATACAGAGTATTAATATTTTGAAATTTATCATTTTTAAAGATATAATTATCAATTTTAGAAATAAGGTGGGATTGTTAAGATTTAAATTTTTAAAATTTAATGTTTTATCTTTATTGTTATTATTGTTGTATTCCGGTTCTTATAGTGAAGGATTGGTTAAAGTAATCAGGATAGAAGGTGTAATAAATCCTATAGCATATGAATATATTTCTAAAGGAATAGACGAAGCATATAAGGATAATGCAGAATGCCTTGTTATCGAGCTGGATACTCCGGGTGGACTGGATACTTCGATGCGACTGATTGTTAAGAAGATTTTTGGTTCGGAGGTTCCTGTAATAGTGTTTGTTTCACCCAGCGGATCCAGAGCTGCGTCAGCAGGTGTTTTTATAACAATGGCAGCGGATGTTGCTGCAATGGCTCCGGGTACTAATATTGGGGCTGCTCATCCTGTAAATATCGGAGGGTCTCAAGATACCGCTGCAGTAATTACTGAGAAAGTCGTAAATGATGCAGTAGCATTTATCAAATCAATTGCTGATAAAAAGGGAAGGAATGCGGAATGGGCTGAAAAAGCTGTCAGAGAAAGCGTTTCTATAACAGAGAAAGAAGCTTTAGAAGAAAATGTTATCGATTTCATAGTACCGACGATTGACAGTCTTTTAACGCTGATAGATGGTTTGGAGTTTGAAACTGTTTTTGGCATTAAGAAAATTGATACGAAAAATGCCAGGGTTGAGTTGATAACAATGAACTGGAGACAAAAGCTGCTGGATGTGATTAGTGACCCGAATATTGCTTATATATTAATGATGATCGGCATATATGGGATATTTTTTGAGTTGTACAGCCCCGGCACTATCCTCCCGGGTGTGGTTGGTGGTATTTGTTTGATTTTGGCATTTTTTGCATTTCAAACTCTTCCCATAAACTTAGCCGGTCTTTTGTTAATTTTATTTGCAATTATTTTATTTATAGCTGAGATTAAGGTGACGAGTTATGGATTATTAACCGTTAGTGGAGTAATATCATTAACTCTCGGTTCAATTATGTTAATCGACTCACCACTTCCTTTCTTACAAATTTCCTTGAAAATTATCCTTCCCACAGTCGGTTTATCATGTGCATTTTTCTTATTCGCGCTTTATATGGTTATAAGGTCTCACAGGAAAAAGCCCGTCACGGGAAAGGAGGGATTGATAGGGGAAATCGGTGAGGTAAGTCAAACTATCGACCCAGTCGGTGAAGTCTTTGTTCACGGTGAAATCTGGATATCCGAAAGCGATGAGAGAATAGAAAAAAATGAAAAGGTTGAAGTTTTGAGCGTCGAACATATTAGACTTAAAGTCAAAAAAGTTTCCAAATAAATTTTCTGTTTACTTTTTTACCACGAAGGACTCGAAGAAAACGATTTAAAGAAATAGAAGCCAGAGGTCAGAAGTCAGAAGCCAGAAGGCAGAATGAGAAGATTAGCTGATAATGTTTATTAGTAATAAATTATGACTTTTGTCTTTTGACTTTTAAATTAGAATATTTTTCTTCATGTTCGTCTTGGTAATTATCGTAAATATTTAACAAAAAAAATCATAAATAAAAAGAAAGGAGGGTATTATGCCTTCAGGAATAGCAATTTTAGCAATTGTGCTTATTATTTTGATTATCAGTGCTGTCAAGATAGTAAAAGAATATCAACGGCTTGTTATATTTCGACTTGGGAAGTATGTTTCAACGAGAGGACCGGGTATTATTATAATTATTCCTTTCATTGAAAGAGTAGAAAGAAGAATAAGTATAAGAACAGAAGTTATCGATGTTCCTACTCAGGAGATGGTTACTAGGGACAGGGTTCCTGTAAAGGTGGATGCTGTAATATTTTTCAGGGTATTAGAACCTATGAAGGCTGTTATAGAAATCAGGGATTACCTTTATGGAACAACCCAATTTGCTCAAACAACCTTGAGAGGTACAGTCGGTAAGAATAATTTTAACGAACTGATAACGAACAGGGAATTGATAAATGCAGAACTTCAGAAGATAATAGATATGCATACAGACCCGTGGGGAATAAAAGTATCGGGAGTTGAGGTTAAAAATGTCGATTATACGGAGGTTGAAATGAGAAGGGCGCTGGCAAAGATGGCAGAAGCGGATATCGAAAGAGAAGCAAAAATTATTCATGCGGATGGAGAGCTGCTGGCTTCTAAGAAATTGTCCGAAGCTGCTGCGGTTATAAGTAAAAATCCAATAGCTTTGCAGCTTAGGTATTTACAGACATTGGTAGAAATTGGTGCCGAAAACAATTCTACACTAATATTTCCTGTGCCTATTGACCTGTTCCAACCATTTATTGATGCTGCTAAGAAAGTTAGTGATAATAAAACTCAGGGATAATACTTTGTTCCTTGTCTCAATTTAAAAATTAAAAAGAATGTCAAGTATGCAACAATGCTTGGCATTTTTTTTTAAACTTATCTATAAATATTTTGCTTAGGAATTCTGGTAACTCAGGTTTATATGCATAAATAATTTAAGATGCAACAGCAAAAAGTCTAAAATCTAATATTTTGAACAGAAAAGAATTTGATAAATCAAATTCCTACATTTTTAAGATTATTATTTTCAACCAATTAGCTGTAGGA
>SDBU01010381.1_pt1 | contig 10332 bp, 13 predicted proteins | sample 2277071 | NCBI WGS metagenome assembly SDBU01 (sample SAMN10397929, study PRJNA504765) | marine sediment metagenome | isolation source: marine sediment core GS08_GC12, 126 cmbsf | place: Arctic Ocean: Gakkel Ridge, Loki's castle | collected 2008 | reverse complement strand
GAGCAGTTTACTGCCCACAGCGAGGACAGTGGTCGATATTGGCGGTCAAGACTGTAAGGGGATTAAACTGAGGGACAGCCGGGTTATAGACTTTGTCATGAACGACAAGTGTGCTGCCGGAACAGGGAGATTTCTGGAGGTGATCGCTGAAGGGCTTGGTGTCAAGCTGGAGGCAATGGGCAAGCTATCATTAACCGCCAAGAGCGATGTCAGCATCAGTAACACCTGTACTGTGTTTGCTGAGCGGGAAGTGGTTGCCAAATTGGCTGAAGGTGTGCCCCTGGCTGACTTGGTAGCCGGTATCCATAAAGCGATTGCCACCAGGATATACGGGCTGGTGAGCCGGCTGAAGATAGAGCCTGATGTCGCAGTAACCGGTGGCGGGGCGAAAAATATCGGCCTGGTCAAGGCGCTGGAGGCTAGATTGGGCTACTCGGTGCTAATACCACCAGAGCCGTTGCTTACTGGGGCAATCGGTGCTGCTCTGCTAGCTAAGGATATAGTGCGAAATGCTGCCGAGAAGGGTTTGCCCCTGGTGAGGAGCCGGCATTCATTACAGGAGGTCACCCTCTTTGCGCAAAACTAGCAAAATTGGAAACGGATAATGGGCTTCATCAATTATGTTGTTGGTGTTGATATCGGTTCTACCTTCTCTAAAGCGGTGATATTTTCTGATTCTGGTATCCTTTCCTGGGCAGTTATCCCTTCGGGGGGGAACTACCGGGTAGCGGCTGATAAGGTAATAAGCCGGGCTTTAGCTAAAGCGGGACTATCGGCTGACGGTATTGCCTATGTAGTGGCTACCGGTTACGGGGCTGCTAGCGTCTCTCTGGCTAAGGAGTCGGTCAACGATATATCCTGTCAGGGTAGGGGGATATACTATCTCTCCCCCTCGGTGAGGACAGTAGTTGATATCGGGGGACAATTTACCCGGGTATTTCGGGTTGACAACCAGGGCCGGGTGACGGCTTTTGTGCTCAGCGAGAAGTGTGCCGCCGGAAGTGGGCGGCTGTTGCAGGTAATTGCCCGGGTACTGCAGGTTGACATTAGAGAGATGGGTGAGCTATCACTCAAATCAAAGAGGAAGGTTGAGTTTACTACCGGTTGCGCCGTTTTCAACGAATCAGAGGTAGTGTCCCGGATTGCTGAGGGTGTGGCCAAGGAGGATATTGCCGCCGGGATTCATCGGGTCCTGGCTGGTAAGATTCAGAGTTTGGTGGAGCGGGTCGGGCTTGAGCCAGATTGCGCTCTGGTTGGTGGTGGAGCCAAGAACATTGGACTGGTGAGGAGCATTGAGGAGAGATTGGGGGTCAATGTTCTCGTCCCCGAGGAGCCACAAATTGTAGCTGCGCTGGGAGCGGCTTTGATAGCTGAGGGGAAGGCGGCCTCTGCTAAAACCGGACGCCAGTCAAGGAGGGCCAAGGGCTTAGCATCTAAGGCCGGAGTTCATACTGATGGGAGGTCAAAGTAATGGGCTTTAAAGTGGTCTCCACCAGTACCGTCCCCATTCTTTTGATAAGAGAGGATTCGAAAAGCTTGGTGCGGACTTCATAGAAAAGCGGGCGCCTAGCGAGGAGGCGGCCAGGATTATGTCAGGGGAATGGCCCGGAGGCTGGGTTAACCCACAGGTAGAGGCGAATTTTATCGCCAGGTGGGGGAAGACCAAGTAGGTTCGGTTATTTAGAACTTAAGGAAGTAGAGGAGGTTAGCTTGAAGGAATTAACTATTAGTTCTGATGCACCCGGCGAAAGACTTTTTATGCTGGGCAACGAGGCAATAGCCAGGGGGGCAATAGAGGCTGGGGTTCAGGTTGCCGCCGCCTATCCTGGTACCCCATCGAGCGAAATACTGGAAGCCTTAGCCGGGGTGGCTCATGAGCTTGGCATATACGTTGAGTGGTCAGTTAACGAGAAGGTAGCCTTTGAGGTTGCTTTGGCCGCTTCAATCTGCGGAATAAGGGCCATGGCATCTATGAAGCATGTTGGCGTAAATGTAGCTCATGACCCGTTGATGACCGCCAGCTACATTGGCGTCAGGGGTGGGCTAGTCTTACTCTCTGCTGATGACCCCTGGATGTGGAGCTCTCAGAATGAGCAGGATAGCCGATATATTGCCGAGCAGGGGTATTTCCCGGTTCTTGAGCCAGCCTCGATTCAGGAAGCTAAGGATATGATGGCTGAAGCCTTTAAGCTCTCTGAGGAGTTCGGGCATCTGTTTATGGTCCGGTCAGTAACCAGGATAGGCCACGGTCGGAGCGATGTGGTTCTCGGGGAAATATCACGGGAGCGAAGAAAAGGCTCTTTTGAAAAAGACCCGTCCCGGCTGATCTTAACCCCGGTTGGAGCCAGGAAAGACAGACCTCTAATGATTGAAAGGTTTGAAAGAATCAGGCAGGCGGTAAATACTATGCCCTATAACCAGCTGAGGCTCACTGATGGAGCCAGGCTAGGTATCATTGCCTGTGGACTGTCATACAGTTATGCCTTAGAAGCCATAAACTGGCTGGAGCTTGATGACAAGGTTTCAATACTGAAAATCGGAACACCGCATCCGCTGCCTGAGGAACTGGTAAAAAGACTGCTCGGCTCGGCGGAAGAGGTACTGGTAGTGGAAGAGCTTGAGCCATTTGTCGAGACGCATGTCAAAGCCATCGCCGCAGAAGCCGGTATGGTAGTCAAAATCCACGGCAAAGATTTACTTCCCCGAATCGGAGAGCTGTCCGCCAGGAAGGTTACCGAGGCTATAGCCAGGCTAACCAACTCCAAATCGCCGATTAATTTCATAGAGCTGGATAAGCTTGGTGAAGAAACCGCCCCCCTTCTACCGTGGCGACCCCCGGTGCTATGTCCTGGCTGCCCACATCGAGCCTCTCACTATGCAATTGGGATAGCCGCTCGAAGGGTGGCCAGAGACTACGGCAAAGACATCCAGCCTGTCTACCCCGGGGATATTGGTTGCTATACTCTGGCCTATATTCCACCACAGGAAGCGATAGACACCTGCATCTGTATGGGGGGCAGCTTCGGCATTGCCAATGGTCTAGCCCACGTGCTAGACGTTCCGATAGTAGCTCACCTGGGTGACTCAACCTTCTTTCACTCCGGGATACCGCCGATGATAAATGCCGTCTACAACAAGGCAAACATAACGATGATAGTGCTTGACAACTCATCGACAGCCATGACCGGTTTTCAGCCGCATCCCGGCACTGGCAGAACTGCGACTGGCGAGGCAGCTCCTTCCCTGAAGATTGAAGATATAGCCAGGGCATGCGGTGTGGAATTCGTCGAGGTCATTGACCCCTTTGACTTGAAAAAGGCCGTTAATACGTTTGAGAAAGCCATAAGGTTCGTGGGACCTTCAGTCGTGGTTTCCAGAAGAGTGTGTACCATAATAGAGCAGCGGGAGAAGCGGAAAAAGGGCGAAGAAGTTGTCCCCTACCAAGTATACCAGGATAAGTGTAATGACAGATGTGATGCGTGTATTACATTACTTGGTTGCCCGGCGATAATGAAAGAGGATGGCAAGACTATAATTGATAGCTTTCTGTGCACTGGTTGTGGAATTTGTGCCCAGGTTTGCCCCTATAAAGCTATAATGGAGGAGTGAACAGAAATGGTAAGTGAATTTAACATACTAATTGCTGGTGTTGGTGGACAAGGCGTAATCCTGATGTCAGAGCTTCTGGGCAATGCTGCTGTAAAAGATGGTCTTAATGTTAGGGGCTCAGAGGTGCTGGGAATGGCAGTTAGAGGTGGCTCGGTATCCAGTATCATCAGGCTTGGCAACCGGGTATTCGGCCCACTCACCCCAATTGGTAAGTGTGATGTCTTGGTCGGAATGGAGCCGACTGAGGCGCTAAGAAATATCTCATATCTATCACCGTCCGGCTTAGTCGTACTCAACACGGAGGCAATTGTCCCATTTACTGTCGCTTTAGGTGTCAGTAAATATCCCAGCCTGGAGAAGATTGTCGAAAAGCTCACTGGCGCTTCAAACCGGGTAATTATACTAAATGCGGTTGAGATTGCCCGGGAGGCCGGGAGCCGGCTGACAGCCAATATTGTCATGCTCGGGGCTCTATTTGGCACCGATAGGCTGCCGATAAGTGTAGAAACGGTAAAAAAAGAAATTCACTCCCGTTTTTCAGCCAAACTAGTTCCAATCAACATGAGAGCCTTTGACCTCGGTTACCGAATACCGACAGAGCCTTAGGTAGAACTTACCCCAACGTGTTTCTCCCGGATTGTGGGATTATTTCCTGAGGATGTGGTCTCTCAAGGCACCCATCATCTCGTAGGTAGGTCTCTCTGGCCAGAGCCTTGCCGCTTGGGGTGAGGAATACCTTTTCAATAACGTTACTCAGCTTGTCGGTATCTCGAATATCATACTCATCTCTCAAATTTACCAACCAATCGGCATCGTAGAGTATTCTAAAATTTTTGGTGGTTATCTTTCCCGGGCTATGATGGTGAGCGATGACTTCACAAATTTCCTCTGTTTGATTTTGCTTAAACCCTAGTCTGGTCAAGATTCTCCGAGCAATAGGCGGGCCCTCTTTCTCCTGGTATTTGCCAATAGTGCTGCCATATTTCTTTTGGGCCTGATGAATCCCTATATCATGAAGCACAGATGCCCCAATGACTATTGGATAGTCTCCTCCCTCCCGTTTCAACAGCTCCTCGGCGTATTCCGTTACCTTACGGGCATGGTCGATTCTCCTGGCATCTTCTCTAAAATAGGTCTCCATCGCTCTCAGCAGCGCTTCTTTGATGGTATTCATTTCCTCACCCGCAGTCAAAATAGGTAATGAACCATTAAATCTAGCCGACCGTGTTTGATGAGGTACAGACCGGAAAATTTCATAACCTCCTGGATTCTCTCCCGGTAGCCAGGGGCATAGCAGTGGGTCTCACACTTCTTACACATCGGCTTGGGGTCATAGGGGCACAGAAGCAACTTGGCTATGCCATGCTTCAGTAGTTTGCGGCAATCCGGGCAGAGTAGCCGGCTTTCGTTGCCCAGAGTGCGGCGCAATCTGTCATCTTTGATGGGGAAGATACCTTTAGCCTGCACCTGGTGATTTTCCCGGCAGAAGATAGAGATGAAATCAGCCAGCACCCTCAAGCCCTTGGCTTTCTTGTCATCCAACCTTTCATAAATTTGGGACATTCTTTCCTCTACCCTGCGCTCAAATTGTCCCTGCCGTTGATTCGGTGGTGAAGCAGCATCCACTCCTTCAAATTCCTTGAGTTGCTTATTCCAGCTCGTTGAGCTCTTTGACAATCACCTCAGGGTCTAAACCGTGCATCATGGCTCCGAAGGAAATAGACTCCATACTGATGCCGGGACAGGTAAAACACCCGCCACCGAAATGTTTCTCAATTATTTTTTCGGCACCGGGGTGCATTGAAATCACCTCACCAATATTCATGTCTTTGTTAAATCTGGCCATTGTCTTTTCCATTGAAATCACCTCCTGTTCATCAGATTAGGATTATCATAACGCTATGGGAAACAACCCAACTGGCAGTTAACTATCCGTATTCCGATCTTATCTGCTGTCTCCCCAACTTCCCGTACGCTCACCTTTAATTCCTGGGCAATCTTAAAGGCAACAGCACAAGGCAACTGGTTGTCCACCAAGGATGATACTACCTTCTCTTCAAGTTCAGTATCCATTATATTCCACCCCATCTTAATATTATTCCCCACTGTTCAGTATTTATGTCTCCTTGAAACCTAGCAGTTGTCTTTTCCATGAAATCGCCTCCTCATCTATTTTGCCAGCGTTCTGAACATGTTATATACGAAAAGGTAGATAGATAGTGCCAGAATGGCGCCAAAAACTACCTGACCGATTCTCAGCCCGTCAAAGGACACATAAGCTCCCAGGCCTAAAAATACGAGCAGCCCGACTAGTCCGATGTTAGCCAACCAGAATTGCCACCAGGCTAGCTGCTCACTATGAAGGGGTCTCCCCCGAAAACGGGGCAAGATGTGATAGCCAATGCCAAAGATGCTAAAGGTGATAAAGCCCACCAGATTGAGATGGGCATGTACAGTGCTCAGCACCCGGGTTTCAGGAATGATGAAGAACAGGATACCCAGAGTGACTCCCATTACCAGGTAGGCTAACCCGCTGAAAATGAAACCCAGTGTAGTTTTGCTCAATGTATCCCTCCATCTTAGTTAGTGGCCACCGTGGATTAGTATCGGCAGGCACCGGACACAGACCCACACTCTCTTGCCCTGATATTCGCCACAGAGAAGCATCCTCTCGTCGCTTTTAATCCTGCAAACAGTACAGCTCTTCTCCTCACTCGAAGGTTGCGTTGCCTCGGTCATTTCCCTTCCTCCCTATCCGGTTACAGCCGGCAAATCACTGTTACTATCGCATTGCTTATTTTATTTTCTTAATTCTTACTACCCAGTCTTTCGGCCCGCTTTGTTCATATTCCCATTCATACTGGTCTTTATGTTCTGCCTCAAACTGATAGTGCAATGGCTTGGGGTCGTGATCATTTGTGATTCTTAATGTCTCGCCGGATTTTAATGCATCCCACATCTCAAATATTTTTTCGTGCCTCTCAAAGGGCATAATTGGCCTTAAGTCTAGCTCCACAATCCCTTGTCCTTTCGCCTGGTCGTCCGGAGTAAAGCAGCAGTATCCCACTTTATCGCACCCCCTTCTAACTTCCTCCCACTCCTCCTGGCTTAACACTTGAAGAGCAATCTGATAGAGAATATTATCTTCCTTAAAGATGTGACTTTCGAGTTCCCTGGTCAGATATTCTCCCAATTCAATAACCCTGGTCTTGAACTCCGGAAAGTCATAATCCTGGGGATTATGAGAGAGTTGATACAGTTCCTGTTTTCCCTTGCGGAATTCCACGTGGTCCATCCTAAAAATCGCTGGTGGTTCCACTATATCGTGCTTTTCCAATTTAGGAAATAGAACCTCTTCCTCCCGCTGATGATGACTTTCGGCTTCTACCAGGTGGTGTGAGATATCCTTTAGCTTTTCCCGGTCTTGCCCCATACTTTCGAAGTTATCTTGCTCCTTTAATCTCGCCGTCAGAGAATCCAGCTCGGTTAAGCTATCAAGAATAATCTTGTGCTCTTCCATAAAGGTATTCACCGGATGTGGTGCCGGCACTTCTATCTTCTTGGCGACAAGGCTGTCTCTCAAAACCTCAAGATGGATATCGCATAAACTCTTTCTAATCTCATCATGAGAAACACCTTCCCTTATCAATTCCTGCTCCATAATCCCTAAGGTTTTGGCATCAACCGCCTGGAGGAGTTTCTTCGTTTTCTCTTTCGCTTCCTCAGATACTTCCCCTTCCTTTAGTTCTTTTAGCAATTCCTTGAATTGCTCTTTTTTATCTTCCCTGGGGGCAATTCTGGTTACCCGCAAGATCCATTCGTCAGGGCCTTCCTTTTCATGCAAGACCTCAAACTCATCCCGCGCTTTCAACATATAAACTAAGGGCAGGGGATTAAATTCCAGAATAATGCGCGCCGTCTCATTGGTCTTTAGTGCCTCAACGCCAGGCAAAATCATCCCTTCCTTCTCAGCATGGTCCAATCCTCTAACATCGATTGTCCTCACTTCTGTTTTTACTTCGGTCATTTTAACTTCTCCTTTCTTCTAGTTTTAACCACCTATCAATTTCCTTTCTCTCCAAAAGCATATCCTTTACCTTTTCCATCCAAAGCTCTTGGAACTCTTTCCTTTGCTCCTCTTTAGCTGCTTCCCAAATAACCAGCTCCAACAGTTCCCTCAGTCGTTTTGCTTTCTCCTCCGGAAAGGGGATTTGCTGGGGATAGAATTTAGCCAGAACCGCCTTACCGTTGTCCAACCTTCTAAACTCGAAACACATCGCCTGAGGATCAATTTTCCCCGGACTAAATCTAAGCAAATCCTTCCTTTTGTATTTATGTCCCAGACCCCTGAAACCGGTATCTGCGGCGGCACCGGTTAGAAAACCAAATACCTGTGCCATAACCCCGTAAGTCCCTTCGTCCGGTTCCCCATAAACAGTAACCGAAATCTCCCCCCTCACCGGAATTTCATTGGGGAAAAGCTTCTCCAAGGCGCTTTGGCAAGATAAATAGGCACCGGCTGTGGTGGGACAAGCGTGGCCAGCCAGCTTTACCACATCAATAAAGGTATACTCTAAAACAACACCCTCTTCTTTAAATGCTCCCAGAGTGGCTGCCAGTGGCTCTCTAAATTTAATTGGTTTAACTTCTTCCAGAAAATCCTGGAAAATATTACTCATATGCCTAACTCAGCACTCACGTTTTTTCCAATCTAATAAAGGGATACCTTCAGAACTGCTTTTTGTTTATATTGCTACCAGTTCCTTGATTTCGGGTACCTCTTCCTTGATTACCCGTTCCACTCCCATGCGCAAGGTCATAGTTGACATCGGGCAACTACCGCAGGCACCGGTAAGTCTCACGGTGGCCACGCCATCTTTAACATCTACCAGTTCCACATCGCCACCATCTGCCCTTAAAGCCGGTCTTATTTTCTCCAAAGCGGCCTCTACTTTTTCTCTCATTCTCTGCCTCCCAGTTGATTTTAGTCTTATCTTTATCTAAATCTTAAGCTAACTATCCACTCCGACACTTAGCGATTTCCACTCGCTTGAGATTTCTTTAAGCTCTTCCTCTCTCAATAGGCTTTTAGCTAGAGGCAAAAGCGGCATCCTTCTTATCAGGTTTGGTTAAGGCCGGCGTCGACTCCTCTTTATGTGCCATTCTGACGCCTCTGAAACCTCAGGATTTCAGGTCACCCCCTCATCTCGACGGGTACTTCCTCTAACGAAACAGGTCTAAACTTTACCCTCTACCACCATAATACTGCTTATGTTTCTCACGTACTATGATTTGGGTCATATAAACAAAAAAGTTTTTGGGGTGATGTAATTAGGGCAAAGAAAGCCCAGAGTTTATCTCAGGCGATGTTGCTATAAGAATATCTGGAGGCAGTTAAAATGAAAAGATATAGTGTGCCCGAAATATGCGAAGGTATATACCGGGTAGGAGTAAAGGACTGCTAGAAATTGTAGACATCAAGCAAAGGGGGGCTAAGAATGGAGCGTCTTTGTCCGCCTGAACTTTGCCTTAGAATTAGCTCAGAATTTGCCCTTCAGTTTCTTATAGGTTTCCGCCAGTGCCTCATTAACTACTTTTATATCCGCCGTTACTGGCATAAAGTTGGTATCGCCCTGCCACCGGGGCACAATATGGGTATGGACATGGTCGTCAATACCGGCACCAGCCACCCTTCCCAGGTTTATGCCGATGTTAAAGCCAGCCGGGCGAAACACCTGCCTTAGAACCTTGATACTTCGGCTAACTGTTTCAAAGTGCTCATGAAGCTCAGCATTAGATAGCTCTTCCAGGCTGGCTATGTGCCGGTAGGGTGCTATCATCAGGTGTCCCGGGTTGTAGGGGTAGCTGTTCATAATAATAAAGTTCTTGTCGGCTCGATACAGGATGTAGTTCAGAGTGTCGCTATTTTGTTTTGGTTTGTCACATAGAATACAGCCCTTCGGCTTTTCCATCTCGATATATTTTATCCGCCATGGTGCCCAAATCTGCTCCACTTTCAGTCTCCTTATTTATTGCTTAGTGCTATTTTAGACGGCCACCACGCCGCCGTCAAAGACCCGCGGTAAGATTGTAAAAAATATGGCTATTCTTTATAGTTACATTAGCTATGGAAAATAAGGGACTATCCGGCGATAGCATAACCTTTCTGGGGACGGCTGGTGCCAGGTTTGCCGTAATCAGCCAGATTCTGGCTTCGGGCGGCATGTGGCTGAATCTAAGTGGGACTGAAATACTTATTGACCCTGGGCCGGGCTGTATCGTCCAGTCCACTAAGAGGAAACTCAGGGCTGACAGGCTTAGTGCTATTATCCTCTCGCACCGTCACCTTGACCACTCGGGGGATGTCAATATCATGGTCGAGGCGATGACACAGGGTGGAATAAAGCGGCGCGGTCGACTATTCGCACCATCTGATGCCCTGGGGACCGAGCCGGTTATCTTCTCCTACTTGAAAAGCTGTCTTGAGGACGTTGAGGTCCTGGTTGAAGGCAAGTCCTATCTGGTAGGCAACATTTCCTTTACCACGCCAATTCGGCATATTCATGCGGTAGAAACCTATGGCATGCTGTTTCGGGCCGGGCATACCTTTTCCTATATTGCAGATAGCCGCTACTTTGATGGCTTGTGTCGTAGCTATGGTGGTGAGCTGCTGATTATCAATGTCGTCAGGCTTGAGGCTAATCACCCCTATGACCACCTATC
>SDBU01010380.1_pt1 | contig 10332 bp, 5 predicted proteins | sample 2277071 | NCBI WGS metagenome assembly SDBU01 (sample SAMN10397929, study PRJNA504765) | marine sediment metagenome | isolation source: marine sediment core GS08_GC12, 126 cmbsf | place: Arctic Ocean: Gakkel Ridge, Loki's castle | collected 2008 | reverse complement strand
TTGTTTTATGACGTTCGTTTTTTACGATTTTTTCTTTTTGTTCGTTTCTTTCCAGACCTGACATCTTGTTCGGCCATGAACTTTTTCAAGGCTTCTGGTGAATTACGATTTTCCAACGCCTCTAATGCCGGGTCGTCAGTATGTTTCATCCATTTTAGCAATTCTTTCCGCATCTTGTCGAGTTCTTTTTTATATCTGGCGTAGTCGCTCAGGTTATGCAGCGCATCAGGGTCATTTGCGAAATCATAAAATTCCTCAACGACTCGATACTGGAAGAGCTTGACACGAGCGGCAATCTTCGGGTCGGTTTTCGCGGCAGCCCGCATCGCTTTGAACGTCAGGCCGGATTGCGATTCGTTTTTGAAGACCCGTTCACCATCTGCCCACGGATTGAAAATGTACCCGAACTTCTCATTCTGTACGCATCGGATCGGGTAGCGGTTTCTTGCGGAGGTCTGGTGAAACTGCGTAAATACCTTATCACGACCAGCTTGTCGTCGACCGAGCAGAGTCGGTAAAAACGAAAAACCGTCCATTTCTTTGGTCGCAGCTAACCCAGCCGCGTCAAGCACAGTGGGCATAAAATCGATGCCGGAGATAAAGTGTCGATTGTCCAATGTGCCGGGCTTGATTTTGCCTGGCCAAACAGCAATCCACGGCGTGCGCGTGCTGTGCAGGTAGCAGTTCGTCTTGGAAAACGGCAGTGCCATACCATTATCTGAGAGGAACATTATCAAAGTGTTTTCCGCCTGGCCTGCTTCGCGCAGGGCACGTATCACAGCTCCAACCGTGTCGTCACAGCGGCGGACCGAGCTATAGTATTGTGCTATTTCCTTACGTACGTCAGGGATGTCGGGCAGAAAACCGGGTACTTTGATTTCCTCACTTCGATACACACGCGATGGCGACGGAATATCTTTTAGCGCTTGTTTAAACTTATTTTGCTCCTGTAAGCTTCCGTGAAAAGGCCGATGCGGGTCGTGTGAATTAGCCATCAAAAAAAATGGTTGGCCTTCATTTGCAGCCTGTTGGAAAAAGTCCTTGGCAAACTTATAGTAGAGTTTCGGGTCACGGCCGTGACCTAATTCTCCGATATCCTTCACCATGTCCCACTTGAACTTATCAATAGGCGCCAGATGTCTGACCTTGCCAAGGATGCCGTTAAGGTAGCCGGCCTTATGCAGGCTCTCCTGTAGTGTCGGTACGCTGGTATTAATCGGCTGGAAACCCTCAGCCCCGTTGCGGTGGGGATAACGGCCAGTCATTAGTACTGAACGACTTGGCTGGCAGACCGCTATGGTAATATGAGCATGGGCAAAACACATACCCTCGGAAGCCAGGCGGTCGATGTTGGGTGTAATATCTGGAGTCTGCCCGCCGAAGCAGCCCGGCGAATCGCAGTTCATATCATCGGCTGTTATCAATAAGATATTCGGTCGCTTCTTCTGTTTGTCGGCCGCAAATATCGGCGCCTGCTCCGACACCAGCATCGCAGCTCCCAGCCCCATTGTTCTTAGGAACTGACGACGTGTAGTTGAGTTTGTACTCATTTTTCTCCTTGTTCTTCGTGGGCCGGGAAGGCCTATTGTCGAGCACGAACCATTGTTGCGACTTCGGCTGTTTTGCTTTCGCGCAGCACTTCCACACCACAAAGGATAGGCACATTATTTTTCGATGAGAGCTTTTTGTCCTGCGCAACGAGTTCGATTTCCAAATTATCACTGACCGCAATGCCCCGGAACTGTCGTACAACGGCTTTGTAGGGACCTCCTGCCTCCCTAACAATGTCGAAACCGTCAAGAACCACCTGTCCCTGCAGCTTGATGTCGAAGATGCGTTTGCCTGCCTGCTCATTATCGAAATCTGCAAAATATAGTCTGACCGTATATTCAGCAGGCTCATCTGCCTTGGACAAAAGCGGCACGATGCAGCGTTTAAGTCCAATGGCACAGGAAGTGAACAGCCAGGGGGTGTTGGTTCCATCTATAGTCTGAGTTTCGATGTTGCGCCGGGGATACTCCGGCCCGCCAAGAAAGTCCATTCCTAATTTGAGTGAGAAGCCCATTGCTGCACGGTCTCGCGGCAGTCCGGGCCGCGGGTAGCCAAACCATAGTCTGCCGTTTCTGTCGCGTCTGTCGCCGGGTGCGCCGAGGTTGACGGCAAGGCGTTGGACGGGCGTGTTGGCTCCGCCGGTACTGTAGATGCCCCATCGGTCGTGGTCAGGGCGCGGCTCAAGTGCAATCGAACAGATTATGGGGAAAAGGCAAATGCAGCCGGCACTGGCTTCAGGTGCCAGCACCAGGCCGTCAGCGGGGATTGCGTTAATCCAGCATCCGGTTCGATGCCCGGCGAAATGACGTATGCCGCTGTCGTTTTGCAGGTCGTAGTAGCTCGTATAGCCCGAACGCATCAAAAGCATTTGTGGGCAGGCGGAAATCGCCCCGCAGTGATGGCCCGGGCGCAGGAACTGCCACGTTGTCTCAGCACCGGTCAGTGGGTGACTGCGCGTCCTTTGCTGGCCGGTCTTGAGGTCAAACGCCCAGGGTTCAGCCAGAACCATACCGCCGATGATAAGCGGACGATGGCGATAGTTGGCGTCTTTGGCCCAGAGTACCTCACCACTTTTAGCCGAGAGGGCCACTAACCGACGCTGCGAGAACTGGCCCGAGAGGAACTGTCTCCAATAATGACCGTTTGCGTTGGCCCCGCAAAGGACCACGACACCGTCGCGATACATCGCCGTCAACTCGCCGCCGCCTATTCCAATATTGCTGCAGTCGGTTACATCGACAGCCCTTTCCCAGAGCTCCCCGCCCGTCCGGGCATCCAGGGCAACGGCAAGGCGTACATCGAGTTTCTTTTGCGCTGCTTCTGCTTTTTTGGTCTCTTCGGCGCTAAGGTTCATCAGATGTGATTTGTCCTGCTGCAGTAACTGCTGCCGCTGTTGCGGCGTCAGCGAACTGTCAATGAAAAACAGCCACCCGTCCCCGGCAGCGATAGTCAGGTTAATGATGTTTTTGCCCCCGTAATTCCACAGCGTCTCGCCGCTCCGCGTATCAATGGCGAAAATCGAATCCGAGACGCCTGTTTGTTTCATCGTGCTGCCGTAGAGGACACCGTCAACATAGGCGAGGTATCCCCACCGATGTGAGCCGCCTTGTGGCGCAGCAGGCATATTGTAAGTCTGGCGGGTCTGTCCCGTTTCGGCGTCAAGCCGCAGACATTTATCACTGAGGGCAACGAAGAAACTATCTTCGCAGGCGGCTAAGTTGCCGCACTCACTTTTCTTCAGTCGCGTCCGCATCGCACCGGGTATATCGCGCTTCCACAGCAGGACGCCGTTGTAAGAATCGTAGGCCATTACGACGTTTTCACCCTGGATGAATAGCCTGCCATTGACCGCAAGAGGCGCAGCGGCGGCGTTGTGGCGATTGACCATCGGGGCCGGGCCGGGGTCGCCAAACCACAGCAGGCCTAACGGACCGGCTACGATTCGGTCGTCACTACAGGCGGTATTTCCCGGGTCGGCGTACTGGTGTGTCCATTTGCCTGCTCCGGGCAGTGCTCCGCGTTTGAGAGTCGCCCAGCAGCCGTTGGTTTGGCTGATTCGGCATTGTCCTAATTCCAGCCGCCTCAGCCACTGGCCAAGCTGCTCGGAAGAGACGGCGCCCGCCTTTCCAGACGTATTGGCCGGCACGCCGAGACAAACAGCACCGCCGCATGGCTTTAGATGCCGAACAAGCTCCTCAGGGTTACCGGGTATCTTTCCGGTCAGCAGCAGGCTGTCGGAGACAATCAGGTTGGCAAAGTAGTTCGAGTACGGCAGATTCGAAAGGCTACCCTCATCAATGATTACTCGCTGGCCATACAGGCCCGTCGCATCCAGTGCTAATCTTGCGGCAGCGGCTTTTTCCGGGTCGGGTTCGACCCCGATAATAGTCAGGTCAGTTCGCCGCGCCAGTTCCCATGCCAGACGGCCATGCTCGGCGCCGACCACAAGGCAATAGCCCTTTGTAACACCGGTCTCCATAACAATCGCTTCGGCGGCCGCTTCGTAAACTGCGGTCAGTTCGTCCTGAGGATAAGGGTTCGCTGCATGCCTGACGTGCGGGCTGGGCACCGGGGTTTTCGATTTTGCCACTCGCTTTGCAGCAAAGCAATAGATTTTGCCTGTATCCGTGCTGACGTAGGCTCGGCCATTGGCGACGGCCAATCCCCGTGCTTTGCCATCAACTTGCGCCTCCCAGACGACCTTGCCGTTGTTTCTGCTGAAGGCATTGACCTGCCCTTGCCCACCGGCAAGCACCAGGTTGGAAGTCAGTATCAATTCCGCATCGCACTCACTTGGCACACGCCACCGGAGGGTCGGCCCAATATTCTCACTGCGGTGCCGGCTCAAATCTTCTTCTGCAGTTTTTAATTGCTGTTCCCGCTTTTTGCGGTTCTCACCCTTGGCGCTTCTGACACTGCTTCGCAGTGACTTTATCTTGTACTCTAACGAATTTCGACGTTTGCTGGCTTCGGCGTACTTAGCTCGGTCCATAGCCATCAGTTGGCGTCCGGTTGCCAGATAGGCCATATTCCCCACCACAGCGAGTCGTCTGCCCGGGAACCAGCCGAAGCCCACCCTACCGGTGTTCTGGTTGAGAGCCAAAAGGTGGCGCTGCGTACCTGTGTAAATTTGCTCGTCGGCGAGCAGTGCGTATGTACCTCCAACGACACCGCCGGCCTGCTCACCCCTCCAGCCGTAACTACTTTTGAAAACCTCGCGACCGGTTGCGCGGTCAAAGCCGACAGGCATAGCCCTTCCGCATGGTACAAAAAGACGGGTGCTTGTGGCTAATAGGTATCCCTGGGGCGTGAACTCCTTGCGATATGCGTCCTGTTCACTAATGCTGTCATTTTTCCAGATAACCGTCCCATCATCTGCCCGCACAGCACAGAGGTAAACGTTTTCATGCGGGAATATTCCGGCACCGAAATAAACGATGCTTGCATCGACGAGCACGCCGGTTCGAATAGGCCAGCGAGAAATCATCCTGCCGCTGCCTATAAGTTTTTCGTCGTTCGGACCGCCGCGTACTTTCCAGAGAAGTCTTCCACTTTTGGCATTTAGACAATAGACGAAACCGTCATCGGAGCCGACAAAAACTCGACCTTTCCAGACCACCGGCGACAGACGCACCGGCCCACCGGTGAAAAATGACCAGCGCTCGTGGCCTGTAACGGCGTCAAGCGCACTGACCTTATTATCAGATGAAGAGCCGAAATAGACCATGTTACCAACTGCTGCCACCTGGAAAGCATCGTCGAAAACCACTCGATGGCGCTGTTCAACACCCTCTCTTGGGCGTTTAGCCGGTCCGGACCAGGCAGGGCGGGGAGGATGAGCCGGCGTGTAAATCCATTGCAGGCTCAGCGGGGTCGCCAGCGATTCGGACGTGCCGCCCGTGCGCGCATTGTCATGGCGGTAGGTCGGCCAGTCCGCCGCACTCACCGAGGCGGTAATAAGAAACAGACCAATAAGAATACTCAAGTTCAATCGAAAGGATTTTAGACTTGTCATAGCAGATACTCCTAAATCTTAACTTTATAAAAATCGTTACCCGATAACAACACTTGCTATCAGGGAGAATCTCAATATAAAGCAAACTCCTGACGGCTGATTATATCAGATTTAATGAGGGTTGCAAAGAATAAGACCAGCGTCTTTTCGTCATCACTCCACCTATTATTCTGTAACGTCTAATTTGACGTCGGAATGTTTTTTTTACAAATATCCGAAGATCATTTTGTGAATTTATAGGCCCAGCCTCGGTCCATATAATCAATATCCGTTCGACGGCCTTCAGGCACTGTCGTCATCCCGTACATCGCTCCTCCCGCCGGCACGGTTTTTCTTGCCAGCTCTATGGTTATTTTTTCCCGCCAGCGATGCAATTCAGCATGCCCGTCACAAAAGCCCAACGTACTGCTATCGCCATGCCAGACAGCCAACGGACTGTTCCACTGAACCGGATCATACCCCATTTCTCTGGTTGCTAATGTCCACCAGCCGGTATTAAATCCACGCGAATCGGCTTCTTCCACTAACATATATTTATTGCCCGGCGATTTAATTTGGGTATATTTGAGAATCTGATATGTATAAAGTGAGTTGTCTTTCAGACGTCCGTTCAGACAGCCAATCATTGAATAGCTTCGATAGCCCTCTATACCGAAATTTTGCCTGTGATCGGCGGAGCAATGAAAAGCTTTGTAAGTTTTGCCCATGTACGGAAAAATCAGCCCCCTTTCAATACCTCTGATTTTATCTTCCAGGGGACAATAAGGGTCACTATACGACCAAGTCGTATTGCACGCCTCATCCTGGGGCATTTGCACCCATGAGGTCTTTTGCCCGGAAAGCGCCCACGAGTGGACGAGAAAATCGTCATTGTTGAGGTGGTACATAAACCAGGCAGTGGAAATCGACTTGACATTTGCCAAACACGCACTACCGGCTGCTTGTTTCCTGGCACGCTGTAAAGCGGGCAAAAGAATCGCCATCAATAAGGCGATGATAGCGATTACTACCAGCAGTTCTATTAAGGTAAACCCCGTTAGAAATCTTCCTCTTTCCCGAACAGGAATGTTAATTTCTAACGGGGTAAATCCTCTTTGTTTATCCATTGTAGTACTGCTTTTTCATATTGGCGGACTTGCAGAGAAGAAAAAGAATTTTTCAATCACATCACAGTGTCCAGCCTTCTCGATACGGCGGATTGATAAACTGATTCGCCTCGTCGCAGTTGGTAAATCGCATATTCCTGCTGTCCCATTTCAGCTCACGTCCCAACATCTTTGTTGCGATAATACCCAACCGGGCTATCTCCGTTAAGGGCCCGCCGTAGTCAAAATTTGAACCCGCCGGTCTGTTATTTTTAACTGCTTCCAGCCAGTCCTGATGGTGCCCTTTTACACGTGGGATCGTCGGCTCGGGTCGTTTGTATGCTTTCATCTTTGTCTCCGGAATGAGTCTTACCCCGCCGGCACCATGTGAGCCGTACATAATCTTACCCTTGTCTCCGATTACGATTGCCCCGGTACTGGTTACTTTTCGTCCTTCTTCCAGTTCGTCCGGACGAGGAAGTTTCTCTACACCGTCGTGCCAGATGAGCTTAACGGGTCCACGTTTACCGCGTGCCGGGAACTTGAACGTTATGATTGATCCTGCAGGAAACGTATCGGCATGCTTTTTCGGGTCATAATCTTTGGCCTGGGCATGGATAGTTTTCGGTGCTCCAAGGTCCAGCGCCCAGAACACCGGGTCAACAACGTGGCAGACCCAATCGCCGATTGTTCCGGAACCGAACGGCATCCAGCCGCGCCATCTGCCGGGCAGATACATCGGATTATACCGCCGATACTTGGCAGGCCCTAACCACAGGTCCCAATCCAACTCGGATGGAACGTCGTGCTTCTCATTGCGCTTGCTCAACTGGCTGATTTTGCTATGGTTCGCACCGCACGCCGCATGGATGGTATGGACGTTCCCGATCGCCCCATCCCAAATCCACTCACAAAATATACGGATATGGTCAAAGGAATGTCCCTGGTTGCCTAATTGCGTTATTACATTGTATTTGTGGGCGGCTTTGACCAGCTCGCGAATCTCATAGATAGAATGGGCCAGCGGTTTTTCGCAATACAGATGCTTCCCTCTCCTGATTGCTTCCATGCACGCCACCGCATGCGTATGGTCCGGCGTGGAAACGACCACCGCATCGATTTGGTTATCCATCTCATCAAGCATCCTGCGAAAATCGGTATAGTGTTTGACGTTGGGATAATTCTTGAATGCCTTGTTGCCCTGTTTCTTATCCACATCGCACAGCGCAACGATATTTTCTCCCCTGACACCGTTCAGGTTGGCTCCGCCTCGCCCCCCAACACCGATACATGCGATATTGAGCTTATCGCTCGGGGCGGCATAGGCCTTGCCGCCAAGCACGTGGCGAGGAACGATAGTAAACGCCGCTGCTGCTATAGCCCTGTTCATAAAATCACGGCGGGAAATCCTCGTCCCTTGCCGTTTTGTTTTCTTAGCTTGATTTTTGATGTTCACAAATGTCCTCCTGAAAAAGACCAAGTTTAATAACCAGGTATACCTGATTCAGCTATGCCGCTGAGCTTATATTATATTAACCAAATAGTGGAGAAAATGCAATCCCTTCCCGTATTTTTTGCTGTTGCAACAGATAATAATAAAAGACAGAATCAAATATTTAACTCCTGTACAAGTTTACGCAGTCATCAGTATCGTGCTAAAAACTCGTACACAGCTTTACCTGCTAAATTTTTCTTTTTTTCAATTTTCCCCTTGACGCGCGGCTGGCCGGGCCGTAGTATATTAATGTTGGTTGCCTGATAGGCAGCGCCGTTTTAACGTGCACCTTTGGGATTGGCGGTAAGGGATAGACACACTTCGAGAGATCAGGCTCAGGATAAGAAGAAAGCCCGGTATGCGTATGAGCGTGTCGTAGCCAAAACGATTTGTCGCAGGGATTTGCGGTAGTGCCTGTTTTATAAGGAGAGACGATGGCAGGTGAAATCGCCAAGCGCAATAGCCTTCTGATTAGGCCGATAGTGAGTGCACATCGGCTTGCGGGGCGGTGCAGGTTCCGTCGGTCAGGCACGATAGCTCGCCGTTCCCCATCAGTCCGTCAACGTCAGGCCTTCACACTCATCGAGCTGCTGGTGGTAATCGCTGTCATAGCGCTATTGATGGCGCTCCTCATACCGGTGCTAAACCTGGCCAGAGAGGGAGCTCAGCGTGCGGTCTGTATGAGCAATCTCAGGCAGCTCACCTTAGCGTGGATCCTTTATTCCGACGACAACGATAGCAAGCTCGTCGCGGGCTCGCCCTTTGATTGGATGAGTGGGGGGAACCGGTCTCCTGACTCGTATATAGAAGGCTGGCTGGGCAGGGCCTTTATCCCTTCTGACTGGGCCGTAACTGTAGAATGGGGGACAGGTCCCGAAAAGGGTGCTCTGTGGCCCTACCTCAAGGACATCGACGTCTATCGCTGCCCCCGGGGTCGCCCCGGCCATGTAGCCACGTACGCGATTGTCTCCGCCGCAAACCACTTACTGGTGCAAGGGACGTACGTGAATCGCGTGCATCGTGGGAGCGCGAGCATACATTCCAGCGCGAGCCCACTACACGTCGACAACGGCAAACGCGTGGGCAAGACCGTACTGCGACTGACCAGACTCACGGATATCATCAGCCCGACTGCGGCCCAGCGTGCGGTCTTTATCGATATGGGCCAAACACCTTTTGCCAGCGCTTTCTGGGTCCATTATCTTTATCCAAGGTGGGAGGCGAGGATCAATGTCCCTCCGATACACCATAGCGACGGTGTAACGCTCTCGATGGCAGACGGTCATGCAGAGTACTGGAAATGGAAAGGCCGCGAGACCGTGGAAATGCCTCGCAAACTGATTACATTTGGTAGTGGTAGTCTGTTCGCTGAAATCATGGAAGAGGACTACGAGCCGCAAACCGAGGATGGCTTGTATGACCTTCAGAGGCTGCAAAAGGCCACGTGGGGCAGGCTGGTGGGAGATTATGTAGAGGTAAGCCCACCAAAGGGCAGGGCGTGTTTTCCTGGTGATACCCCGGTGTGGGTAAATGTCACGCTCGTGAAGATATCAGAAGTTGTCTCCGGACAGACCGTCGGCAGGCTGGGCTGTGCTATGGCCGTAGGGTGCATAAGGCGGATTGAGAAACTCGAAGAGCATGAGGGAACATTCGAGTGCCGTGATGTTACGCTCGAAAATGGAAATTGCATCAGCGTCGTGGATGCACACCGCTTTATGCTTGGCTCAGGAAAATGGGTCGCAGCACAGAATCTTCGAAGTGGAATGGAGCTAAAATCATTAAACGGCACAGTTGCTATCAGGAGCGTTGTAGTCAGGGCAATGCCTTTTGTCGGCAAGGTCTATAATCTGAAAGTTAAAGACGCAGAGCAGTATTTAGTGGGTAAAGATGGAGTGGTTGTACGTGATTGGTAATGCAACGTGGGGCAGATTGGGATATTCTGTCGAGGAAGCTCCATAGCACGGAAAACAAGGAGAATGTTCAGCCATGGGCAAAGGAAAAGGGTTTACCTTAATAGAGCTGCTGGTGGTAATCGCTGTCATTGCTTTACTCTTGGCTATCCTCATTCCCGTGCTGCGTAGCGCCCGAGAACAAGCTCAGCGTGTGGTCTGTCTGAGCAATCTCAGGCAGCTCACCTTAGCGTGGGTCGCCTACGCCGACGACAACGACGGCAAGCTCGTCCCGGG
>SDBU01010379.1_pt1 | contig 10332 bp, 15 predicted proteins | sample 2277071 | NCBI WGS metagenome assembly SDBU01 (sample SAMN10397929, study PRJNA504765) | marine sediment metagenome | isolation source: marine sediment core GS08_GC12, 126 cmbsf | place: Arctic Ocean: Gakkel Ridge, Loki's castle | collected 2008 | reverse complement strand
GAGACAGGTAAGACGTGGCTCAAGTATCAGACATCAATACTGCGTAATAGTGGAGATGGCTACTCAGTAGCAACTATAGTTCCACCCGATGATAATGGTGAACCACCCAAGAAACCAAAGAAGCCTAAGAAATAAGGAGGTGTAATTATGGGGAAAGTGGAGCGCTTAGTGCAATCCATAAAACGACTACGCAAACAGGAGCTTGAAGAGCTTTTGAGAAGGCTGCAACAAGACTTCGGCTTGCCGTTGGATATGAGTGGTAAACCTGTTAAGCCCAAATCACCTGTACCATCTTTGTCTGGCTCTCAAACGGTAGAAGTGGGTAGCCCCAAGAAGCCAGCTCTTGATGCTGTGAGTCCTGATATTAGACGTGAAGGCTACGGAAAGATTTCTGAAAGGGAGGTGTAATGTTTTTATCAAATTTAATATTCAGATTCAAAATAAAGCGTAAAGATGAAAGGGAATATCGTGGGGGGATATTGAATGAACTCCGAGAGTTAAATAGATTAAGGGAATCGGGACGCATGTTTAAAAGAGAGGACTTGGAGGCTTGCCATAAGTATTCATGGCAGCTTGCTTATCTGGAAGCGTACCAAAAACGCCTGGATGATACCTTAAAGCTCTTATACGATGGCTTACCCACAAAGGAAGAAACACCTGATTTTATTGATAGATTGGATGAGGAGTTAAGACGGAAATGATTGAGCGTCCTTATTTGATTAAGAAGCCTGTTGGTGATGAGATTGGATACTACTGTGAATTAGATGGAGGTATTTGTGCAGAGGAATATGGTTATGAATGCGACAGGAGGCAACATGAAAAGGATTAGTGATCAGGAGATAGCAGAAAAGCTGGATTCCGAATACCCCGATACAAAACCCGATGATATATTTAAATATCGTGAGGTGATGAAAAAGTCAATTCGGTTTATAGCTCAAGCCCAACTCGAAGCCGATAAGGAATGGGTACTCAAGGAGCTAGACTTGGCTTTTGCTTTAGCACCAAATGATGATGCGTATCTCAGGATAATGGTTAACGACATACGAGAGGAAATAAGAACAGGTTTGCGTGCTGCTGAAAGACAAGACCTCAAGCGCAAAAAGGCAGGATATCTATGAACGATAAAGTGAACGAACTAGTGGTGAATCTCAGAGTAGTATTAATGAATGTTACTTTTGTGGAGCAGGACATAGAAAGGTCAGATATAGGCACATTCTATCTATCGGAGTCGGGTTTGCAAAAGATATTAGAATCATTAAAGTATGCCGACCTTGCCCTTATACATCGAGGGATACCTTATATTGGAAACGAACAAGATGAAAAAGCAAGGATACAAGTCCTTCCAGTAATCCCTCTGGCAGAAGCCTTGAAGGGTAAACCAGGGGTGCAAAAAGCCAGACCACATATGTCAAGTTGGCATTGTTAGGCAGAGTAGGTGAAGAAATGAAGGACATTAAAGAATTAGAGACTATGACTTTCTGGGAGATTACAAGCAATGAAGGGGCACTAACCCAGTTCGTGTTAGGGACAGGCATGGTTGTGTTAGGCATATTGTTTCTCTTCACGGATATCTACTACAAGCTGAAGTACACAGTGAGGAGACTGAAATGACAGATAAGATACGGGAGGGGATACTGACACCTCTTATCAAGCATTATCTAACTGGTAAAAGGTTGACAGTTATAGATTACAATAAAATAGCTGATGAGCAACTCACCTTCCTTGATGCCAATGGATTAGTGATATGGAAGGAGAAGAAATTGCCCAAGCTGCCTGAATGGACATTTATTAATATTGGTGGGTTTCGGGGAGTTGAAGGATTAATAACCTTAATACGACAAGATATGTTCAAGCATATTGAAGATTGTAAGGAGAGATTGATATAAAGGAGGGGAAGATGGGTAGACGTATGCCGAATCCTTCATTTAATAATCCAAGGCCAGCAGGTGGCCGTTCATATTTGTTCCCATTTGACGAGCCACCTGGGTTAACGAAGCCAACAAAGCTCCTTGTCTGTACCAAATGCTTAATGTCTTGGCCAGTTGGTATAAGTGTATCTGAGGAAGACTTTATCTGTAAAGCTTGTCGTCTGTGCTTAGAGCAAACGTCAAGGCTTTATGGTTCTTGCGAGAGTTGTATTAAACATCACAGGCAACCCAAGAGAGATTAGGGGGAGAATGATGGAGTATCAGATAATATATGCTGACCCGCCGTGGCATTATGAGAATTACAGTAATCAATGGGTTGTCTTACAAAGACCTTTTGGCAAGAAGTCCAACCGATGCCTTTATTCAGGTGAAAGTATTGAAGAGGCTTTACAAGCCCTTAAGGGTGAGGCTTAACGCTAAAAGATGGCAATGGACTATTAACCACTACAGGAGCAGGTAAAAATGTCGTATTTTAGGAGGGGAAAATGTCATATCCTAATCGGGACAGTTATTACAAGAAAGTATGGTGGAAAAGATTGGATAAAGCAAAGGTGTGTCTTATGATTTCTCTCATAATAGCACTCACTACTATTCCTTTAATATTTTGGGTAAATTATTATTTTGGTTTTCTCTTTTTACTTGCAGTTTTGGTTTTCTCTTTTTACCTGCACTTCTGTCAGCTATTAGCTGATGCTATGGCAGAACAATGGGGTACAAACCAATAGGAGGTAGAAAGGTGGCAAAACGCAAAGAACAATATCTCAAACAAAAGATAGCAACTGTGGGTGATAATTCCACCAAGTCTACTCGTAGGATGGAAGCACTTGCCAGAAAAATAGCGTTGGCCAGGGCAAAGGATTAGGAGGTAGAGATGCCAAGATTGAATTGTATAGAATGCGGGATTAAAGATGGTGTGCGTTCCAAGTTAGGTGAATTGTGTAAAGAGTGTCAGCAATACTGCCCTGCTTGCTGTGAACAGAAATTAAATATCAAGCGAGTTGGCAGCACCATCTATTACGATTGTCCCAACTGTGATTATCAGAAGGTAAGACAATTATGACCCGAGTCTAACATCATATAGGAGGTAGTGTATGTCAGTCGCACAATGTCCTGAAGTAGATAAAAGGCTCTGTAAACTAGCTGATAAGTTAGTGCAGTGTTCGGAAAGTAAGCAACTTGGCTGTAATGAATGTCCAATATCCTCAAAGTGCGCCAAGCTTTGGAGCGGCTTTTGCGGAACGGCAAGCCTACATCATATTCAACCCACAGAGGTAGAAAGTTTTCTTATAAGATTCTCTAATTTACAGAAAAAAGGGCTTGACAAATAGGATATTGTATGCTTATAATATAAGCCTTAGATTAGTAAAAGGAAATTGAAATGGTAGAGCCAAACAACGAATATCTTACCTCTGATACGCCACTAGCAGCTTTTCTTATTCAGGCAGGCTTCACTTTGATTATCATCCAGTACGAACCAAGGCGTAATGGCAAGCAACGAGCTACCTTCGTATTTGATGCCTCATCTAAAGCATTCCAAGAACATGTTAGCCTTTATAACCGTGGCGTAGCTATGATCAATTTAGCCCAATATGAACATGCCAAGTCCAGCCTTATAGATAGAATTATGCAAGGATTGCCTTAAGGTTTACTGAATTCTATTCGGAAAAAATAAAGGGGGATACTAATATGGAATACAGAAAGCCACAGGAACTAAAACCGCATCCCATCTCTATTGAACTATATGGGGATAATCACATTGATGACATAAAAGATAGTATTGCCAAATTCGGGATATTAGTCCCTCTTATCATTACAAGTGGCAATATCATCATCAGTGGTCATAGGCGTTGGCGTTGTGCTATTGAACTAGGAATAGATAGCGTGCCTATAGAAGTAAAAAGCTTTGCCAATGAGTTAGAGGAGAAACGTAGTATATTAGAGTTCAACCAACAACGTGAAAAGACAACAAGTCAAAAGATTAAAGAGGCTAAACTACTAAAAGTTATTATTAGTGAAGAAGCCCGAATTAGACAAAGGGCTACTCAATTTGGCAATCACGGTGGTGCCAATATTGGTGGCACCGATACTGAAAGGAAAACTGCTGATATAGTGGGTAAAGCAACAGGTATAGGTGGTCGTACTACCTTCCATAAAGCTGAAGAATTATACGATAAGGCTCAAGAAGGCAATGCTATTGCTCAAAAACTTCTGGATGAACTAGATGCCGAGGAAGAAACAATTGAAGGTGCCTATAAACGCCTACAGATAAGCGAAAAGGGTAGTGAGTTAGTCCAAATACTGCAATCAAGCAATAAGTTTGATGTGTCCACAGCCTATCAAATAAGTGCCATTGAAAATCAACAGAAACAAGATGAGTTAGCCCAACTGATAAACACTAAGCATTTACCCATTACCGTCATACGTGAACTCATACCAAGAGTTAAAGCCGACATGGATCGCCCTGCACAAGACATTTATGATGACATATTAACAGGAAAGGCACAGACTGATGATGCCATAAGGCTGGAGATTGCCAAGAACACTGCTGGCATTATAGCTGAAACATCAGAGGAACTAGAACGTGCTGGCAAACAACTGCTGGAGGAAGCCAAACGCAAAGCGGAAGAGGCTTTAACGGCGGAAGTAAAAGCAAAGCAAGAAGCAGAAAAGGCTGCTAAGAAAGTCGCCCAAAAAGCCGAGAGGGAAAGACGGAAAAGGGAAAGAGAGGAAAAAGCTAAAGAGAAAGCCGAGAAGATGTCCCTTGAGGAAATAGAGGCTATTGCAGACAAAGTAGCAGAAACTGACCCTGGTCGTGCTTATCAGTTGAATCAAAAACTAACGAGGCATCTCAACCGCAAAGAGAGAAATATTAAAAAACAGCAAGGGATTGAATCCCTATCCCTACCAGCGAACAAGTATAGGACTATTGTTATTGACCCCCCTTGGAGAATTGATAAAATCTCACGGGAAGAACGAATGAACCAATTTGATTTAGATTACCCCACAATGACATTAGACCAGATAATGTCCTTACCCATACCTGATTTAGCCTCTGAGGATGGTTGTCATATTTACCTTTGGGCTACCCATAAACACCTGCCAGATGCTTTTGATATATTAGAGACTTGGGGGGCAAAATATCAATGCCTTCTCACTTGGGTCAAGAATGTGGGTATGACACCATTCAGTTGGATGTATTCTACAGAACATTGCTTATTTGCTCGGATTGGCAATTTAGACCTATTGAAGATGGGCAAACGCCTTGACTTCAATGGCAAGGTAAGAGAGCATTCCCGCAAACCAGATGAGTTCTATGACCGTGTGAAAGAAGTTAGCCCTGAACCACGTATTGATATGTTTGGGAGAGAGAAACACGATGGGTTTGAGGTTTGGGGGAACGAACCAGCTAAGTTTAAGCCAAGTGTTAGCGTGGAAGTAAAGTAATGGCAAAACAAAAAGAGATGGTTGTTGAAACACCCAACTTATATCGTTCTATAGGCTTTGTCGTAGGACGATTACAAACTATGGTAGCTTTCATTCCGTGGAAAGCTAGAGATGACTTCAATGACAAATTCTACGACACTGTGGGACGGATGCCATATCCCGATGAGCAAGGTCTAGTAATTCACCCTGAAGGGATAAACAAATACTGGACTGAGTGCCGTATCATTTTCCAAGCTACAGAGAGAGAAACCCTAGCCTTGTTTTTGGGGCATAACTGGATAGTTCAAGGGGCAGATGCTAACCATTGGAATATTAACAACAATGCCCTGTTTTTCAGGTTACTATCTTTGGGCTTCCGATTAGGAACTAAACAAGACAAGGAGGCAATCAAGTCTCATATTCCACCCCAATTCACTGTGTATTTTGAGGAGGGGGTAGCCAAAACAATATGATTACACAAGTGAAGAAAAATTGGCAGGCTGATGATAAATGGGCTTTAGAAATGCAAAAATTTGCCTTGCCTATCTATCGACAAGTTTGGGTAAATGCCCGCATAGTTGAATTAGACAAGGATAAACGTAATCAGCTTTCCCGTGTTTTAGATATAGGTGGGGCAGACAAGATGATAGAGTTTGCAGACGGCGGATTAGCTTTCCTAGCACAAAGATTTAGACGCTGGCAGTATAGAAAGTATGACGACTTTACGCTTAGAAAGAATAGACCATCAGGCAACCTAACAGAATTTGAAAAGGGTATGCTAGCTTTAGAACGTCATGGTTTTGTGGCTGGCTTCTATAGTTATGGGCTGGCGAACCAAGCAGAGACAGGATTTGAGCGGTTCCGCATATTGAGATACCCTGAATTACTAAAAGCCATTATCACTGGTGAATTACACCCAAAGACATTGAATAATGCTAATGGCAGTTCTAACTTTCTTGTTGTGCCTTTTTCTTGCATACCTAAACATTTCTTTGTGTTAGACCAAAATAGTGAGACTTGCCAAGCTAGGTTCTAAATAAGGGATATTCTTTATGCCCAAAGGTGATAAGTTAAAACTAAAAGCTGATCCCGAAGATGGTACAACTCCAATAGCCAACTTACTACTAGAAGCAGTTGCTATGGCGAAGTTATCTGGTTTACAAAAAGGTGCAATCCTATACCTTTGGCGTAGGACTTATGGGTGGATAAAAGAAGGGCACCGATTAAAAGAGAGAAAAATCACGCTAACTGAATGGAAGAATGCTCTCGACTCATCATCATCTAGATTATCAAAAACCCTATCCGAATTGGAAAATAAGAATATTATCTCTCGCAGAATGGCAGATCCGTGGGGTGGTTATTATTACAAAATTAATACCAATATATCCAAATGGAATAGTGACTCTATTAATCTATCCAAACTAGCAGAACAAGGAGGCATTGCCGACTTCGCAACAGTTGACCAAAACGCAACAGTTGACCAATTGGTTAATAGTAATGATAAGGGCAACAGTTTACCAAAACGCAACGCAACAGTTGACCAAAACGCAACGCAACAGTTGACCAAAACGCAACCCCCTACATTATATAAAGAAAGGTTAAAGAAAGGTAAAGAAACCAAAAATATGCAAAAAACTACTTATGGGGAATTTGATAATGTTTATTTAACAGATGATGAAAGAGATAAATTAATAGTTAAGTTTGGAGACAAGGGATTTTGGGATAGGGTAGAGAAACTCTCTTGTGGTATTGCCAGTAAGGGATATAAATATAAAAACCATTATGCAGCTATTCTTACTTGGGAACGGACGGAAGATAAGAAGGGTAAAACAAAGTCACAACAGCCAGGGGGTAAGTGGTAAATAAACATCGGGAAGTAAATTATGTATCAACCGAGTAAACTGCTGACTAAAAAAGAGAAGAAAAGACTACATGAAGGTTACTTGAGAATGTGCCAATCACTTGCGAAGGCAGACCAAGAGGCTCGTAATAGACCATCTGGCTTACCTGAAGATTGGCAAAATAGGATATTTAAATAAACATCAGTGAGAGGGAAGAGGTAGGAGTACATGGATAAGCTACCACCGCATGATACAGACGCAGAAGAAGCAGTAATCGGCTCCTTGTTAATAGACGGCGATAACATAAGGTTAGTAGAAAATAAGCTCTCCTCTGTAGACTTTTATACCGAGGGTATGCGAGGACTATATGACGGTTGTATATCATTAAGAGCACGCCGAGAGGTGATAAACCAGATAACATTAGCACAGGAACTAGATAGGCAGGGGAAGTTGCAACAATGCGGTGGGGCGGCTATGGTCAGGCACTTAGTATCTATTTGTGGAACTTCCTTTGATGTAGAATATTATGCCGACATTGTTTATCGCCTATCAGTCAGTCGGCAAATAGTAATGCTCGGTAACAAGATAATGGAGCGTGGCTATAAGGCTGAACCAGATGTGTCTACCACCACAGCAGGTTTACTTGATATGTTATCCAACTTTCGTAAGGGCGTTGTAATATTCGATGAATTATTCAGTCCAAAGGATGTAGCAAATATTACCTTAGATATGATAGATGAATACAATAATCCTAAACACTCAATAGCTTGGGGATTTGTTGATTTGGATAATTTAACAAGTGGGATATTCCCTGAGTTAATCATTTTTGGGGCTAGACCATCAATCGGAAAAACACAGATATTACTAGACATTTTAGAGAACGTGGTAAATCAGGGATACAAAGCCTTATTCTGTTCTGCTGAAATGGGCATTAAGGGTTTAATGGAGCGGAAGATTGCCAGAGACTTACAGGTTGATATCAGGCTGTTGAGGAAGAGTGGTTTACCCCCAGACTTGATGACCAAACTAGCCGATTTAGCAGGTAAGATATCTGAGCAACAAGTATATTACCTTCCTCAAGGCGTATCCTCCCAGGATATCTATGCTGAGGCTGCTAAGCTTAAGGATACTAAAGGATTAGATATTGTATTCGTGGATTACTTACAGATACTCAAGGATTGCTGGCAAAGTGGCAGGGAGAGCAAGAATGTATTAGTGGGTAGAGCCTCAAAGGTGTTAAAGTCCCTTGTTAATGACTTACAAATCCCAGTGATATGTGCCAGCCAATTAAGTAGGGATTTGGAACGTAGATCTGAAGAACACCAGAAGCCTGTATTGGCGGACTTGAGAGAAAGCGGAGACATCGAACAAGATAGTGATGTCGTGTTTCTCTTGTGGCGTAATTTAATTGCAGACGAAGAATCTGAGCGGAATATTCTAGAAGTTAAGATGGCAAAGAACCGACAACTTGGCGATGCGCCGTTTATCAAATTGACTTGGCTACCGACACAGCATAGGTATGCGGATACTTATAAGCAATAAATTGAAGGTATAAATAAAAAGGGGTTATTTCCCATTCCCCTTTTAAGAGTCACTTAAGCCATACTTTATCCAATTGATTTCTCTTTTGTGCCCCCTTATTCTTGATTGTTAGAACGACAAACGCCCAAGTTCAGGTATGCCAAGTATTGCTATGAGGATTGCGAAGCTTAGTACACCTAGTGCCAATGTGACTACTAGTACCAATATGGCTACATCCTTTTTACTCATTCTCTCACTTTATTGTTGTTAGTATTTTCATCCTCTAACATTTCTGGTATCATATCAGTTGATATGGTTTTTGGAACATTATCCAGATACTTCTCGATGGCTTCCATTACTCTGCCGATATGATTATACAATATAGAGAAGTCGTACTTAGTTTCATTCAGTGGTTCTATCCAAGCATATATTGATTTGCGTATAACTCTTAATGCCCTAACACAAGGCTTAATATGCTCACCGTGGTAATTTATAAGGCTATTCAATTCCTCAATTAATACTTTGTATCGGGATTGGTTTTCCTTCACTCCCTTTTCTATCACAATAGCCTGTTCCAGCCTAGCACCCACTGCGCCTTCTCGTTCTTTAACTATAGAGTAGGCATTGAGGAGTTTCTCCTTTTCCCCCTCAAACTTCTCCCTATCTTCTGTTATTGCCATCGCTGCTTTTTGAGCCTCTTCAAATATCAGGTTAGCATCTTCCTTCTCTTTGGCGATATCAGCCAATGCTTGCTCAAGTGAACCGTATCCCTGTTCTCTTAGTTTTTTAAGAATTTCTTGTTCCGATTGTTTATTACTACTTATTGCTATCTCGGCTGCTTCCTTAGCTCTTTTAACCTCTGTGCTTTCACTCTGGGATGCTTGTGTGGGTTTTGGTTCTTCAGTAGAACTTGGCGATGTACTTGTAAAGCCTTGTAGGGCTGATTCGGGGATCATCCATTCCTTCCCACTTGGGCTTTTGACCGCCCCAGGCAATTTGCCCTTGTTAATCCAGTTCCTTATAGTTAGGCTACTCTTGCCTGTTATGTCCATCACATCTTTTACTGATAATATTTTCTCAGTCATTTCATTCCCTCTTCATTTTCTCCTTGGATGCTACTGCAAGTATGTCGGAATATTTACCATAGGCATTTATCCAGAATAACTCGGCTTCTCTTGACTTTGCCTTATTCCATCTCTCATAACAATACTGCTGTGCTTTTCTTGAGTATAGATGTGCTTTCACTCCGACTCATTCCTTTTTTCTACTGTTGGTCTGGACTCCTCTTTCTCCTCTTTAACCTCGTTACACAATAACTTAATAGTCATCCCCACTAATATTATCACCAATGTCTGTACTGCTATCATTAATATTATTAGTAGCCATATCCCCATTACTTTACTCCCTTTCTACTGTTGGCTTGGCTTACTTTTCTAATTCTGATAGGCTGCTCATATTAGGGCTTAACTACTTTATAAACATATCCTGTAGCCACTATCCATAATATACAACTGACTACAAAAACGCCGATACCTAGCAAAACTGTATAAACCAGATTCCAGTTTTGTGCCATTGCATACATAACACTAGCATAAGTTAATCCCGCTAAAGGAAAGAAC
>SDBU01010378.1_pt1 | contig 10332 bp, 9 predicted proteins | sample 2277071 | NCBI WGS metagenome assembly SDBU01 (sample SAMN10397929, study PRJNA504765) | marine sediment metagenome | isolation source: marine sediment core GS08_GC12, 126 cmbsf | place: Arctic Ocean: Gakkel Ridge, Loki's castle | collected 2008 | reverse complement strand
TTGATGATGTCGGAGTTCATGAATCCTGTTTGATTGGAGGAGAAAGAGATGGGTGGAGGGTGGTAAATGCTGCTCTTTGCCTTAAAAATGATGATGGGAGACAAAGCCAAGTTCATCGGCATCCTCATCGGCCTCACCTTCGCTTCGTTTATTATCACTCAGCAAGCGGGCATTTTCTTGGGATTGATGGAGCGTACCTACGGCTTTGTAACCGACACCTCACAACCCAACATCTGGGTGATGGACTCAAAGGTTGAACATATCGAAGATATCAAGACGATGAAGGCAACCCGTCTCTTTCGCGTCCGGGGGATCGAAGGGGTTGAGTGGGCCGTTCCGCTCTACAAAGGAATGCTCAAAGCAAGGCTCTCCAGCGGAAACTACCAAATCTGCAATATCGTCGGCATCGATGACTCCTCACTCATAGGCGGCCCCCCTCGCATGCTCGAAGGCAAGGTCACCGATCTGCGCTATCCCGATGCAGTGATCGTCAATGATGTCGGAGCTAAAGATCGGCTGGCCCATCATGCAACCAATCCTAAAGCCCCGCGCATCCCACTCCACCTGGGAGAGGTCTTTGAGATCAATGACAAACGAGCACAGGTCGTTGGATTTTGTCGCGTGGGACGGACCTTCCGTTCGGAGCCGGTGATCTATACCACCTTTGATCGCGGGATAAACTATTCGCCCTCTGAAAGAAACCTACTCACTTTCATCCTCGTCAAATCCAAACCGGGCGTTAATCCCAAAAAGCTCTGTAAACATATCAAAAACATCACAGGACTAGCCGCCTACACCGACAAACAGTTCAAAAGACTCACGGTCCAATACTTCATCAAAAATACAGGTATCCTGGTCAACTTTGGCTTTGCCGTCTTTCTCGGTTTTTTGATCGGCGCCGTGATCGCTGGACAGACCTTCTACAACTTTGCGCTCGATAACTTACGCTACTTTGGCACCTACAAAGCGATGGGAGCAACCAACCGACTGCTCACCAAGATGGTCATGGTCCAAGCGCTGCTGGTCGGAACAATAGGCTGGGGATTTGGCATTGGTCTCACTACCCTTTTTGGAATCCTCTCCGCAGGGACAGAACTCTCTTTCATTCTACCCTGGTATCTGCTCGTTGGCAGTGGAATTGCGATTTTACTCATGACCCTGATCTCTGCGCTGCTCAGCCTCTGGAAAATATTACGCCTTGAACCCGCAATTGTGTTCCAATCATCATGACTCTAGCCGTTCAATGCCAAGATATTAAAAAGACCTACGGCAAAGGTGGTGGTGCTGTCCAAGCACTGCGCGGTGTCGATCTTGAAGTCAACACTGGCGAACTCTTGATGCTCGTCGGCCCTTCGGGTTCTGGCAAGACCACACTACTTTCCGTCATCAGTGGCATTCTCAACCAAGATAGCGGGAAATCGCTGATTTTTGGCGAGAACCTCAACGCCATGCCCAACGACAAAAAGACCTTCTTCCGTGGTAAAAATATCGGGTTTGTCTTCCAGGCCTTCAACCTTGTCCCCATGCTCACAGCCACCGAAAATGCAGCCATTCCATTAATCCTACGAGGTGAGCCTCTGGAAGAGGCCCTCAATCACGCTCAAGAGCAGCTTATTCGCGTCCGGTTAGGCCACCGTCTTAACGCCCTCCCTCCCAACATGTCTCTTGGAGAGCAGCAGCGCATCGCCATTGCTCGCGGCTGCATACACTCTCCCAGACTCATTGTCTGTGATGAGCCCACCAGCGCCCTAGACCATGAGACCGGCCACAAGGTCCTCGAGATCTTCAAAGAGATCGCCCTCAGCCAAGAATGCGCCCTGATCATCGTCACCCACGATGCCAGGATCTTTGAGTTTGCCGACCGCATCCTCAAGATGGACGATGGCCGCATCGTCGGAGAGCAAAATAACAATCATTAACGACTCAATTCATAGAAAATATTTGAAATTTAACCTGCCTTCTATGAAGGATTATTTTAATTGGCCGTTTCTAATCACTCTTCTTTAAAAAATAATCTTATCCCTGTTATAATAGTTATGTTAAATTAATAAATGTGGGCACATTTGTAGGGCCGCGTCATGTTGATCTCTTCTCTATCAGTTTTTTGGTTGGTACTGGTCTTCGTGGGCGGCTATCTCTTTATTATGGCCGAACATCTGACGAACATCAATAAGGCAACTGCTGCCCTCTTGATGGCTGTTCTCTCCTGGCTTTTGGTATTTATCGACCCTGGGATGGGCGCCGCGCAAGCGGAACCTATGTTAATGGCGGTTCTCGCTGAGGTGAGTCAGGTGGTCTTCTTTCTCATATGCGCCCTGACGATCGTTGAAATTATCAATGTCCACCGCGGATTTGACATCCTAAAGCAGTGGTTTCGAGTCCGTTCTAAGCGGTCATTTTTGTGGATCATCTGTATAGTCACCTTTTTCTTGTCCGCACTCCTGGACAATCTAACAACCACAGTGGTGATTCTCTCCATGCTGCGCACGCTGGTGCCTGACAAGAAAGATCGTCTATTGATAGGCAGCGCTGTCGTCATTGCAGCCAACGCCGGAGGGGCCTGGACCCCTCTCGGCGACATCACCACCACCATGCTCTGGATGGGCGGACAGATCTCCTCTGGACCTACGATGACCGCGCTCTTTCTGCCTAGCCTTACAGCAATGGTTGTGGCGTTGCTCTGTTTTAGCATTCCGCTGAAAGGTCAGTTTCCAGAAGAGGTCGCTCCTGAGTCCAACCAAACCGAACCCTTTGGAAAGCTGATCTTTGCACTCGGCATTTTCTGCATCCTCCTAGTCCCTGTTTTCAAAGTCCTCACTGGCCTACCACCTTTTATTGGCATGTTATTTGGGTTGGGAGTGATGTGGCTAGCAACCGACTATTTACACGGCCGATACGAACGCGAACACCTCCGACTCCCCGCGATTATCGCCAAAGTCGATCTATCGGGACCTCTCTTTTTCTTGGGAATACTACTCACAGTAGGAGCCCTTTCATCGACCGGACTTCTCACAGAAGTGGCCCACTACGTGGGGAAAATCATCACCAAAGACGCCCCGCTCACCCTGGGAATTGGAGCCATCTCCTCGGTGGTGGATAACGTTCCGCTTGTGGCAGCCTGCATGAAGATGTATGAGCAGACCACTCATCCCATGAACGCTCCCTTTTGGCAGATGATTGCCTACTGCGCCGGTGTTGGCGGGAATATCTTGCTCATAGGCTCCGCCGCAGGTGTGGCCTTCATGTCTCTTGAGAAGGTCTCATTCACCTGGTATTTGCGGAAAGCCACGATCCCCGCCATCTGCGGCTATCTCGCCGGTTTTGGCATCTACCTCCTCTTCCAGTAAGCATTCAGAGGGTTTACCTCTTCCAAATGTAGAGCTTCCTTCCCAAAAAAAGAGTCCTCTTCTAGAATGCATTTTTATCGAAATGCGTCTTACATCCCGGTCCTTTAGGACCGGGATGTAAGACGGTTGCCTTAAATTTTTCGAATCCGTAACCTAGTCTACATCGATCGATAACCAAGATCGGTTCGCCGTCGGTGCGACGGTTAAACGCCTGTGGAGTCGAAAGACGTCGAAGCAGGAATCTCTCGCCTTTAGGCGAGAGAAGTTCAATTGAGGACTCTTCTCCATGAAAATTATGCAAGACTCGATCTTTATGAGCTCGCTCAGGGCTTTCTTCACCGCCTTCTTTGCGGTTATCGGCGCCATTGTGGGGCTCACCATTCTCATCTTCGCACTCTATGGGATCTTCTCCCTGGCAGATGACGATAAATTGCCTGCAACCGCTAAGGTAATGCCCGATGCAGCGGGAAGTCGCAAAAAACTGGATTCTGATACGCCGGTCCTGCTGCAAATCTCTATCAAGGGAATCATAGGACATGATGACCTGACAGCAGAGAAGATCGAAACGGTTTTGCTAAAATCTCGAGAGGACGAGTTGAAGGATAGTCGAGTCAAAGGGGTTTTGCTAGTGATCGACTCGCCGGGCGGTGGCGTCAATGATTCCGATATCATCTATCGACTAGTCCAACAGTACAAAGAACGATACAACGTGCCGGTCTTCGCCTATGTCGATGGTCTTTGTGCCTCAGGAGGGTACTATATCGCCTGCGCCGCCGATAAGATCTTTGCGAGCGATGTGAGTATTGTAGGATCCATTGGCGTGCTGAGCTCTCCTTTTATGAATGTCTACGATGCATTAACGAAGATTGGGGTCAACTCGATGACACTGATAGCCGGCAAGGGCAAGGATGAGATGAATCCTCTTAGGCCATGGAAACCTGGCGAGCAAGAGAACTACCAGCAGCTGGTCGACTTTTTCTACGGTCGTTTTACTGAAGTAGTCACGAAAAATCGGCCCAGAATAGAGGCGGAGCAGTTGGTACAAGAGTACGGAGCCAAAGTTTTCCCCGTGAACAAGGCACAAGAGCTTGGATATGTCGATGTGGGAGATGTACCTCTCAGTGACGTGATCCGAGAGCTCTCGCTTGCAGCTGGAATCAATGAAGATGAAAAATATCAGGTCATCTCGTTTGAAACCAAGAGCTGGTGGAAACGGACTTTCAAGGAAAAGTCCCCCTTCGTGACAGGAAAAATCAAGCATGAGCTTGCCCTGCCACAGATGGAAGGGGGAAATGGCGTCCAATACCTTTATTCACGCTAGCAGATGCGCAAAAAACTCTACATTCTCGACGTCTCAGGCTATATCTACAGAGCCTACTATGCCCTGCCCCACATGGCCAATCCCCGCGGAGAATCGACCAATGGGCTCTATGGATATATTCGCTCGATCCTCAAGCTCGTCAAAATGCTTGCGCCGGACCATTTGGTGGCAGTCTTCGATGGCCCCGACAACAAAAAACAGCGGAAAGAGATCTACGAAAAATACAAAGCTAACAGAATACAGAAGGCCGAAGATCTACCCGAACAGATCGACAAAGCCAAGATCTTCTGTGAGCTTCTGGGAATCACGCATATTGAAGAAGGAGGCGTCGAGGCCGACGATACGATGGGAAGCATCGCATTGTGGGCTGCCAAAGAGGGGCTGGAGGTCTACATCTGCACGAGTGATAAAGACCTCTGCCAGATGGTCCGAGACCATATCTATCTACTCAATCCCTGGAAAGAATATCTGCTGATAGACCGCCAAAAGGTCGAAGAGATCCACGGTGTGACGCCAGAGCAAATCGTCGATCTTCTGGCGATCACTGGAGATCCCTCCGACAATATCCCTGGACTGTTTGGGTTCGGCCCCAAAACTACTGTTCCGCTGCTAAAAAAGTATGGCACACTAGAAAACCTGCTGAAACATGCTGACGAAGTGCCTGGCAAAAAGAAACAGGAGACCCTCGTTCAGGAGGCCGATATTGCTCACTTGAGCAAACGGCTGGCCACGATTCACACCGACATCCCCTTCCCAAAAGACAAAGACTTTTTTGCCCTCAAACAACCCGACCTTCCAGCTCTCCGAGAGTTCTACCTCAAGCAAGGATTCAATACACTAGTCAAAGAGCTCGATCAGGTAGCGCTGCCCGAAAAAAAAGAAAAAGCTACCCACTACCATCTTGTCGACGATGAGAGAGGGCTAGAATCGCTCATCAAAGCGCTCGAAAAAGAGAAAGAGATCTGCTTCGATGTGGAGACGACCCACATCCGCCCATTGCTAGCCGAGCTAGTAGGCGTCGGCTTCTGTTTCAAAGAGGGCGAAGCGTATTATGTTCCGGTCAATGGGAGATTAGGCCATGAGCGGGTTCTGAAGGCTCTCCACCCTCTTTTTGCCAATCCCAACTTGGGTTTTTACGGCCAGAATATCAAATATGATCTCCATGTACTGGCCAACGAGGGAATCGGTGTAGCCAATGTCTGCTTTGACACGATCTTAGCCTCCTATCTTCTCAACACAGGCAGTCGACGACACTCTCTCGACACTTTGGCTCTGCAATACTTTGGAAAAGTAAAAACCCCGATCAAAGCGTTGATCGGAAGCGGCAAGAAAGAGATCTCCATGGACAAAGTCCCCATACAACAGGTCTCTGACTACTGCTGCGAAGATGTGGACTACACCTTTCGGCTCAAACAGATCTTCGAAAAAGAGTTAAAAAAACGAAAATTAGATGGGCTTCTCTTTGATCTTGAACTCCCGCTGATGACCGTTTTAGCCAAGATGGAACGGGCTGGAATGTATCTCGATGTTGACCGCATCACCCCGATTTCCAAAGAGCTCTACAAAGATCGAGCCCATCTAGAAAAAGAGATCTATAAACTGGCCGGAGAAGAGTTCAATATCAGCTCTCCAAAACAACTCAGCCACATTCTCTTTGAAAAGCTTGGAATCAAACCACTCAAGAAGACTGCTACAGGCCATTCGACCCGCGCAGAAGTGCTGGAAACACTGGCAAAAGAGTATCCGATAGCAGAAAAGATTCTCGAATATCGTATTCTCGACAAGCTGCTCTCCACCTACATCGATACCCTTCCAGGCGAAGTCAACCCCGAGACGGGGCGCATTCATCCCACCTTCAACCAATCAGGCACCACAACCGGAAGATTGGCCTGCCAAGATCCCAATCTTCAGAACATTCCCGTGAGGAGCGAACAGGGCAGAAGGATCAGAGAGGCTTTTCGTCCACAAAAACGGGGGTGGAGTCTACTCGCTGCTGACTACTCTCAGGTCGAACTGCGGCTGCTGGCCCATCTCAGCGAAGATCCACGACTGATCAAAGCCTTCAAGCACGGAGAAGATATTCATACCTATACAGCGTCATTGGTCTTCAATGTTCCCATCGACAAAGTGACCAAAGTCCAGCGCCAGCAAACCAAGGCCATCAACTTTGGTATTATCTACGGCCAGCAAGCGTACGGCCTCTCCCAGCAGCTGCACATCGATGTGCGTGAGGCTGCCGACTTTATCGAGGCCTACTTCGATCGCTATCCCGACGTTTTCGCCTTCATCGAAACCTGCATAAAAGAAGCCCACAAAACCGGGAAAACGATCACCATGATCGGCCGCGAACGAGATATCCCCGAAATCAACAGCAACAACGCGATTGTCCGCAATGCCTCCGAAAGGCTGGCGATCAACACCCCTCTTCAGGGGAGCGCCGCCGATATGATCAAGCTCGCCATGCTCGACATCGACGCCAAGCTGAAAAAGGGTAAAATGCAGAGTTTTATGGTATTGCAGGTCCACGATGAGTTGATATTTGAGGCTCCCGACGAGGAGCTGAAAGAATTAAAATCTCTTGTCAAGGAGGCGATGGAGCACGTTCTCTCTCTGAAGGTCCCCATTGTGGTCAATCTCGCCGTTGGCAAAAATTGGGGCGAATGTTAAAATCCAGGAAAGTAGCGGTAACAGGCACCATTGCCTCAGGTAAGACGACCGTCTGCCAGCTCTTCAAAGAGCTTGGAGCGTATGTTGTCAGCGCAGATGAGATTGTTCATCAACTTCTTTCTCCCGACACAGATATCGGAAAAAAGGTCATAACCCTTCTAGGGAAAGACGTCGTGATCAACGGGAGATTTAGCCGAAAGGCAATAGCCAATAAGGTTTTTTGTGATGAGCGCCTGTTACTTGCCCTAGAAGAGTTATTACATCCTGAAGTTCAGAAGGAAATAGAGGTCCAGTACCGGGAAAATTTTCAAAAATATTCTCTTTTCGTCGCAGAAGTTCCCCTGCTTTTTGAGAGTGATCTACAAGGTTTTTACGATACAACGATTGCCGTGATTGCTGATGAAGAGCGTTGTAAGAGACGATTTATAGAGACAACCTCGTACGATGAAGCCGAATTTATGCGAAGAGCAGAGAGGTTAGTCGCCTTAGAACAGAAGGCCAAAATGGCTGATCTAACGATAGAAAATAATGGAAGCCTAGAAGAACTGAGAGCTTCCGTAGAAAAAGTTTATACAATCTTATGCTAATTCCCGAAAATAAAATGACAAAGGTGCGCTACAAAACGTGCCAGATTTTGACGATCGTTTTGAAGCTCATATTCAAGAATATGGGCGAGAAAGGATCGTCAAAAGATGGCGTGATTTGTTGGCGTAAATTTGTCGTATTATTTTCGGGAATTGGCATTAGTTCAAGAATCCTAAAAAAATAACCCGAGCAACAACCAATGGATCAAGAAAGTAAACCCCAATCAATTGAACCCCCTCCTCTGGTCAAACAGAAAAAAGCCGAGTCCACACCCCCTCCTCTGGTCAAACAGAAAAAAGCCGAGTCCACACCCCCTCCTAAGGCGAAAGAACCCATCATCACCATGATTTCAGACCTTCAGCGGATGAACATTGGGCAGCTCAACGTACTTGCTCGGGATTATGGGATTAATAATATCGGTTCCCTGACGAAGTCTCAGATGGTCTTTGAGGTGGTCAAGATCAAATCGTCCCGATTAGATGAGCAAATAGTGGGTGAAGGTGTTTTAGAAGTTCTGCCCGATGGTTTTGGATTCTTGCGTGCCCCAACCTACAACTACCTTCCCTCTGCTGAAGATATCTACGTCTCTCCGGCCCAGATTCGCCGTTTTGACCTCAAAAAGGGAGATACCATTGAAGGAACGATTCGCACTCCCAGAGAAAAAGAAAAGTACTTTGCCCTACTCAAAGTGGATCGCATCAACGGCGTAACTCCAGAAAAATCCAAAGAGCGCGTGCTCTTCGCAAACCTCACCCCCCTCTTTCCCAATGAGCGGATTATTATGGAGACGGATAAAAACCGTTTGTCTGAGAGAGTCCTAGACCTCACCGCTCCGGTTGGTAAGGGCCAACGTGGACTGATCGTCGCCCCTCCCCGTTCAGGTAAAACGGTGATTATGCAAAATATCGCCCACTCTATCGCTGCGAATCACCCAGAGATCAAACTGATTGTCTTACTCATCGATGAGCGCCCCGAGGAGGTCACCGACATGAGCCGCATGGTCAAAGGCGAGGTGATAGCCTCCACCTTTGATGAGCCGCCAGAGCGTCATGTCCAAATCGCTGAGATGGTGATCGAAAAGGCTAAACGGCTTGTAGAATATGGCCATGACGTCGTCATTCTGCTCGACTCCATCACCCGTCTTGCCAGAGCCTATAACACCGTCCAGCCCCACTCCGGTAAGATCTTAACCGGTGGTGTGGATGCCAACGCCCTCCACAAACCCAAACGGTTCTTTGGTGCTGCACGAAATATCGAAAACGGCGGATCCCTCACCATTGTGGCCACAGCTCTGATCGACACCGGATCACGTATGGACGAGGTGATCTTCGAAGAGTTTAAGGGTACCGGTAATATGGAGCTGGTTCTTGATCGCAAACTGGCCGACCGAAGAGTCTGGCCAGCCATCGATGCGATCAAGAGCGGCACACGAAAAGAGGAGCTCCTCTATCATCCCGATGAGATGGATAAGATTGTCTTCCTCCGCCAAGCCATGGCTGAGCTCAGCCCACTCGATGCCATGAACCTTCTGCTTGGACGACTGAGAAAGACCAACTCCAACGCCGAGTTCCTCTTGTCGATGAGGGAGTAGGTCTAAGAGCTAGGTAGATGAGCTCTGTGCTAATTCGGTGACATAAACATTCATAGCAAGAAGGGCAGCCGCAGTAGTTAACATAACTAATTGTGTTTTGCTACGCGACGCTGAAACTAGCACGCCTAGGACTGTCAAGAGCGATAAGCTGTTTGCTCGCAGCGATGGGGCTGCTGATGTTGAAATACTCGAACAAATAGCGTCAGGATTGGCAACATTGTCAACAACGGGAAATACATCTCCTGTGCAGAGTTCCTTTGCTTGCCTATTAATAAAAGCCAACTTCTCACAATCCGTTATGCATAAACCGGCTGGAGTCGGATGATTTAGGGGGTCACAGCACACTGGGAAAGCGAGCGCGCATGCTGCTTCGACTCTTTCCTTTAAATACATCGAGAGCGCCTTCGCATCACCAACACCTCCATTTAGAGCCGCAATTAATATGGACCTATCTATACGCGCAACGTCCTCTGGAGTAGTGCCTTTATAAACAAAAATGGGACGTTCACCCTGCAACTGCTTTCTACAGACCAATTTGTCCGCTAGCTCACTTACATATTTGACACAAGAACCAAACGTACTATTCGAAATAACATCAAACGACATAAAAACCTCATAGGTTGGATTAAGCCTAGGAGGGTAATCACAAGGGAAATAGATTGCAAATTTGGGCACGCACGCGGGATCGGGCACGTATTTTGGGGTGAAAAGGTTTTGGGGGGGATCGCGGTAGCGATCAAACTCTAATCAGCCCCGTGTGAAAGCGTTGGCCGAAGGCCTTCGCTGGAACGCGGGGTGAAGAGAAGATAAGAATTGTTGAG
>SDBU01010377.1_pt1 | contig 10333 bp, 5 predicted proteins | sample 2277071 | NCBI WGS metagenome assembly SDBU01 (sample SAMN10397929, study PRJNA504765) | marine sediment metagenome | isolation source: marine sediment core GS08_GC12, 126 cmbsf | place: Arctic Ocean: Gakkel Ridge, Loki's castle | collected 2008 | reverse complement strand
AGTCCCATTTTATAAACATCTTTTTTATGAGGGAAAAATTGTCCTTCATTTTTCAAAAATTCATAATCTGCTTTAATATGATCTAAGAGTTTTTCATAACGTTTTGGATCATCTTTAGCACTTCTTTTTACGTTATCTATAACATTTTTAACGTTTCTTTCAGACTCTACTGCTAAAATATTTCCATCTTTTATACATAAAAAGTTAGATGCGTAGCTCATCTGTTCTAAGGTTGTAATATTGATAACTTCAAATCCCTTAGATTTGATATAATCATATAAATTAGTTTCCTTTGGATCTTTTTTAAAATTGCCCATACCTTCATTATGAAAAATCTCAACTTTAGCCTCTTTAATAAGCATCTCACAACCAACTACAACTCTTGATGAAGCAACATTAAAATATGTATCTAAATGCATATTAATCATAGGATCCGGCTTATCAGCCGGAACAAGCGGATGCATTGGCTGATGCACTACAGCTAACTCTTCAAACTCAAATTCCAATTTAAGCAATTGTTCTATAGCATCTCTGTTTGTTCTATCTCCTTGTCCTACGAGTGCAAATTTCCCCATTGGAATAAATTCTCCCCCTTCAATAGTTCCGGGCTCTTCGATTTCATGATGTAAAGAAAGGCCCATAACTTGCTCCCAAAAGAATTTTGTAACAATAGTTTCTCTTCTTCTTGCAGGTTTTGCAAGCCTACATAAAATTATTCCACTATCTGTTACAAATTGTTGATCTCTCATGAAATATAAATTAGCAAGCGGTTGTCTTTTGGTGATATTTAATTGAACATTTCTAGTTCCCTTTTGAACAACAAAATTTAGGGATGGATTAATTATTAAAATATTAAAAAAATGGGCAAGATCCAGATATTTAATATTTTCTTCAAACTCTTCTTTAGCTCTAGCGATAGCTCCAGCATCGCCAGTATAGTCCAAAGTCTCTCTTGCTAAATTAATAAGCTCTCTTTTAACTATCGGAACTTTAGATGCTGTGTGAAGAGTTGCTTGTTTTAGTCTTATTACATCTACTCCAAATTCTGTTTTTAAAATAGTCTCTAAAGCTTCATGCTCTCTTCTAGCTCCTGATCTTGAAAAAGCTCTTTCATAAAGTGAACTATATGGAGACATGAGACCAAAAAACATCTCCATTCCAGGCCTGTGAATCACCACCTTTTTAAGAGAGTTCCACTCAGCTCTTATTTTTCCATTCATTTTAATACCTTAAAATTTATACTTATCTTTAATTTTCTATATAAATAATTATTGGAAATATTGCTAGAATAAACAGCTCTTTTATTTTTAAAAGAGCTGTTTTCTTATATTATCTTAATAAAATTGTTTTTTTCTTTTCACTTTTTAGATTTTTCTTTGTATTTTTTATTCTCGTTATATGCCCAGAGATAAATAAGAATTGCAAAAACACTAAGAACTATCAAATCATAGGGTAGTTTTAAATAACCCAAAGGATCTATAGGTAAAAAGTTATTAAACATCAAAGATGGATCTCCAAGATATGATATGATCACGATACCGAGAAGATAAGCAATAAGCCAAAGGTTTCTTTTGATCTCCCATTTTTTATTCACAAAAATAAAAGCTATGAAACCTGTAAGCATAAGCATTACACCAACGAGTGACCACGGCCAGGTTGCCCAATAAATCACAAAGGTAGCTAAAACAAAACCAATGATTGTAACTAAATTTACCATTGGTAATCTAAATGGTCTTTTTACATTTGGTTTTGTTTTTCTAAGTATTTTTACAGCTAACACAGCTGCCGCATATGGCACAACACCTGTTACAGATGCAATTAAAGCAACTGATGCAAAATTTGGAATAGCAATCATAATAATACTTGTTAAAACAGAGGTAAAAATAAGTGAAGCTATTGGAGTTCCATATTTTTTATTAACATTTGCCATGGGTTTCCAAAAAAGTTTATCTCTTGCCATAGCAAACGGAAGTCTTGCTTGAATCAAAACCCAGCTACCTCCAGCTCCAGCTGTTGCTATTATCGCACCTATAGTAGCAATAGCCGCTAGCCATGGAAGCCCTATTCCAATTGCAACATCTGCAAATGGAGATGTTAGCTCTCCTATTCTTTTCCAGTCTCCAGCATTAATACCAAGACCTTTCCAATCAATCATTCCAAGAAATACAAAAGCGAGCAAAGTATAAACCACTAAAACAATAATGATAGTTAATATCATTGCCCAAGGAATGGTTTTAGCTGGATTTTTTACTTCTTCAGTTGGCATTACAATTGCTTCAAAGCCAGTAAAAGACCAGAAAAATAGAGCGACACCTAGAGTTACTCCCGTAAAACCAAATGGAATAAATGGTGTAAAATTATGGCCCTGAACAAAAGAAAGGCCAACTAGGAAGAAAATAGCTAGAGGTATTAACTTACCAACTGTAGTAACAACACTATAAAGCCCTCCCCATTTCACTCCAAAAACATTAATTAAAGTAAACGCCCATAGGGCTATAAGAGCAACTAGAATTCCTAATGGAGTTAAAGTGCCTCCATGAGCAAGATTTGGAACATAAAACCCTAAATAGACAACAAAAATATCTATAACAGCTGCTGTTCCAATAAAGAGATATAAAAAATATCCCCATCCCATCAAAAATCCACCCATATTTCCAAGTGCTAATTTTGGAAGTGAGTATGGGCCTCCAGATATAGGAAAAGCAGAGCCTAATTCGGCATAAGCAATTCCTAAGAAAAAAGTAATTATTCCTGAAATAAGTATTGCTAAAATAAGAGCAGGGCCTGCGACCGCTGCCATAATAGCTGGCATTCCAAAAATTCCTGAACCTAATATTCCACCGACGCCAATCGATAAAAGAGTAAAAAACCCTATCTCCTTTTTTAATCCACTTTTTGCCACAAATCTCTCCTACAATTTATATTTGTCAATAAACAAAATAGTAATTTAAATTTTTATAAAATTAAATATTTAATTTTTATTTAAGGAATCCAAGCTTGAACGATTGGGAAAAATCTACCTTTTGAAAACGCTTTCTTACTAACTCTTATACCTGGAGGACCTTGTCTTCTTTTATATTCAGCTTTATGAATTCTTTCTATTAACTCTTTTACAAGAATTTTATCGATTTTGTATTTTTTAACTATTTCATCATAACTTAGATGATCTTCGACATATCCATCTATTACTTTATCGACTATTGAATAAGGAGGCAGAGTATCTTGATCTTTTTGATCAGCTTTTAGCTCTGCAGAGGGATCTTTTTTTATAGTATTATTTGGAATTATCTCTTTTTTTCTATTTATCCATTTAGCTAACTCATAGACTAAAGTTTTAGTTACATCATTTAAAACTCCAAGACCCCCACACATATCACCATAAAGAGTTACATATCCCATTGCCATTTCAGATTTATTTCCTGTTGATAAAACTATATATTCTAATTTATTAGAAATCGCCATCAGTATCATTCCTCTAATCCTAGCTTGTAAATTCTCTTCTGTAGTATCAAAAGATTTCCCTTGAAAAACAGGGCTTAGAAGATCCAAATATTGTTGATACATATGATCAATTGGAATGTCCATTAGCTCTACTCTTAAATTTGCAGCTAAAAAATTCGCATCTTCAAAAGAAGAGACGGAAGAAAACCTAGATGGCATATTTAGAGCTAAAACATTATGAGGGCCTAGAGCATCTACAGCTATACATAAAACTAAAGCTGAATCTATACCACCTGAGAGACCAATCAAAGCTTTAGAAAGATGCAACTTTCTAAAATAGTCTTTTACTCCTAAAATAAGAGCGCTATAGAGATCTTGCAAAGGATCAACCTTATAAGAAAATAAAGGCGCTTCTTTTTCAGTATCGATAAGCAAATGATCTTCTACAAACCCTTTAGCAACATTAACCACAGAGCCTTCTTTATTAAAATACATGCTATAACCATCAAACACTAATTGATCATTAGCACCAACTTGATTACACATAACTTGAGGGCAAGCAAGTATTTTCGAAACTTTTGAAAAAACTTCTACTCTAAGATCTTTTTTTTGATAGCAATAAGGAGAGGCTGCAATATTAATTAAAAGATCCGGTTTTAATTTTTTCATCTCTTCTACAGGATCTTTTTCATATTTTTTATAAACGTTCTCACTATGAGACCAAACATCTTCACAAATTAAAACTCCAATTTTTTTCCCTTTAAAATCGAATGCTTTTTGATCTGCACCCGGCTCAAAATATCTTTTTTCAACAAAAACATCGTAGGTTGGAAGAAGTGATTTATCTTTATATCCTAAAAGTTTTTTATCATAAATTACAGCAGCGCTATTAAAAAGAGGATTACCCTTTTTTTCTTTATTTCTTCTAATAGTGCCAACAACAATAAATAGATCTTTTGAAGCTTCAATTATTTTATCAAGCTCAGTTTGCATTTGATCAATAAAATCATCATATAATAAAAGATCCTCTGGAGGATAGCCAGATATCGCACTTTCTGGAAACACTACTATTTCAGCTTTTTCAAGCCTAGCTTTTTCAATTGCATTTAAAATCTTTCCAGTATTGTGTGAGAGGTTTCCAATTGTTGGATTTAATTGAGAGGCATATATAAGCATTTTTCAATATCCTTTTTTTTCTAAGATTAAATATTTAATTTTGATTTAACAAGAATAAACTTAAAAAACATTAAAAAAGAGAAGATCTTTTTGATTTCATCTTCTTTCTTCTATCATTTGCATCTAACTACTATTTAAAACTTATACTAATAATGAACTGTTCACTTTATAGTGAACAGCAAACCTCAACGCTATAATTCGTCTCTGATTTTGTATTGATCTTTTGATTATCGGAATTTAAAAGATTACATTATAACCGCAGGAGATTTTGTTCCAATTGTTGTATAAACTTTATCTATCTGATCAAAGTACAGGAACTCACTCTGAAAGCATCTGCGATATTGATTAAAATCGTCTCACAAATCAGCAATATCAATAATTCTATAAAAATAATTACTGCTCAAAAGAGCATCTGAAACAGGCCCTAAATGCAATAATACGGGCGCTATCCCAAAACCCTTTGGCAAAGCAAGAGACGATATTTTTGATTTCATTTCATCAATAACTTCAAGGCCTATTTCACGTCGACGCATTTTTACTTCGCATACATAAAGAGTGTTTGAACGCATCTGTATCAAATAATCAATTTGACATCCGTTTTTTCGCTTAGTTGATTTTTGCATATAAGGGTTGTCTATAGCAACATCTTGAGGGTGTATCCCAAGAGCCTTATAAATTAGCTTTCTATTTTTTAATAAAATATTTTCTAATTGAAAACCCAACATTGGTTCCCATCCCGGCAAACTAGAAAGAGGAACATCTAAAAACATTTCCTGCTTAATTTTTGAAAGATTAGGTTCGATATAATGAATATAAAAACGAAGATAGTTATCTGAAAGACGATATAAGATTGATTTGCCAGCCTTTCCCTGTTTTAATGACCAGTTTGGATGCTTTGTTACAAACCCACAAACTTCAAGAGCATTTAAATACTGACTTAATGTACCACTTGAAGGATATGAAATTGCTTTTCGAATTAGCACTCTACTTTTCATTCCGTGGCTTAAACTTTTAATTATCTTCATGTAAATTTCTGAGCGAGAACTAAAAAGATCATTAAAAATTCGATTGAACTCATTAACTAAAAGGCCATTTTTTTCAAAACAAAGCCTTTTGATATTTTCATCAGCACTTTGATGAGGATTAATTTGCTCAATATACCAAGGAATCCCTCCTGTTACATTAATTATTTTAAACAAATCATTATCAGAACCTTTAAATCCTTTTAAATTTAATAATTTTTTACATAGAGGAATCGATAATTCTGTTAATTCTAAATAAAGTGATATTCTTCCAAAAAAAGCTGTACTATTAATGATATTTTTATCAATCCACGTAGATACTGAACCACATAATATAAGCACAACATTTGGATGGTTATTTAAAACAAGATCCCACCAAACTTTCAATTTAGATATAAATGTAGGATCTTTAGATCCTAACCATGAAATTTCATCAAAAAGAATTATAGTTGGATCTTTTGTTAAATATTTTGATAAATGAGCAAAACCATCACTCCAATCTGTAAAAGTAAAAGAAGGCATGGAAAATAATGTTGATAGTTGTTTTGCAAAAGCATTCTTCTGATCTTGCGCAGATACACCTTTAACTGGCGCTAATCCACTAAATGATAAAAAAATTTTACCTTTACCAAACTCTTCAGCTAGACGGCTTTTTCCTATTCTTCGTCTTCCCTTGATAATTGCAAGGCAAGCCTTATCAAATCTCAAGAGCTCTTCAAGTCTTTTAAGTTCGTTTTCTCTTCCAACAAAAGGTTTCATACACCCATATTAAAATAAGCATACCATTTATGTCAAATGAACCTGCTCAAAAGTGACAAATGTTCGTTTTGAGCAGGTTGACTTCTCAAGCAGCTGTATTTTAGTTACTTAAATTTTAAGAAACACGGCTATTTTGTCATTTTTGTTTTCTAAAAAACTTTTTTACTCAAAAAATGATAAAAAAAGGCTTTATTCAAATCATTTTTTGCATCCCTATTTTATAAACATCTCAAAATGCCGAAGAAAAAGAATTTAATTTTTGAATTTTTTACTTCTATTTGGTATCCTTTGAAGATAAATATTTTATGTTATTGAACATCAAAAGGTTTTATGAAACAACAAAGAGAACATTGGGGATCCAAGCTTGGATTTATAATGGCTACAGCGGGATCTGCAATAGGTCTTGGTAGTCTATGGCGCTTTCCTTATATCGCTGGACAAAACGGTGGTGGTGCATTTGTATTATTATATTTATTTTTTACACTTATAATTGGAATACCTGCTTTTATAGGAGAGTTGATCATTGGTAGAGCCGCTCAAAAAGGAGCAGTTGGAGCATATACTGAGCTATCGCATGGATCTACACATTGGAAATTACTCGGTTGGTTAAACCTATTAACCTCATTTATAATTTTATCATATTACTCTGTAGTATCTGGGTGGGGTATAAACTATGCCTTGATGTCCCTTAGCAATTTCACAGCAGGAAAAACTCCTGATCAAATCAAAGCTATTTTCAATACTGTATATATATCTGGAGATATAAATATATTTTGGTTATTTATTTTCATGCTTATGACAGCTGGAGTTGTATATGGAGGAATAAAAAAAGGTATTGAATATTGGTCTAAGATGTTAATGCCTGCTCTTTTTGCAATACTTATTGGACTTTTTATTTATTCAACCACTCTTCCAGGTTTTAAAGAGGCTGCTAAATTTATATTATATCCTGATTTTTCAAAGCTTAATGCAGGCTCTATATTATCTGCTCTAGGAATGGCTCTTTTCACTCTATCTGTTGGTCTTGGGATAATCTTGACGTATGGTAGTTATATGAAATCATCAGAAGATATTCCAAAAACTAGCTTAATAATTGGAGGAGTATCAGTTTCAGTATCTTTGCTTTCTGCTTTAATGATCTTTCCGATAGTTTTTACATTTGGATTTGAGCCTGAAGCGGGTCCAGGACTCGTTTTTCAAACACTTCCAGTTTTATTTTCTAAACTTCCAGGCACCTTAGTTTTATCAACGATATTTTTTGTATTGTTTATTTTTGCAACTCTAACCTCTACTATCTCCATTTTAGAGGTTTTGGTATCTAACTTAATAGAAGTTTTTAATTGGTCTAGAAAGAAGGCTGTACTTATATCAAGCTTTGTAACTTTTTTATTTGGAATTCCAACAGCACTCTCTGGATCTGGGAGTTTATTTAAAAACTGGAAAACGATTTATAATAAAGATTTTTTTGAAACTCTCAATGATCTTACAGCTGATTGGCTAATGCCACTTTCTGCATTTTTTACAGTATTATTTATTAGTTTTGCTATGAAAAAAGCCTTTTCAAAAGAAGAATTTTCAAAAGGAACAACTATTCCCAAACTCATGCATACCTGGTTTTTTTTAGTAAGATATGTGGCTCCCATTGCAATATTAATAATAATCTTGCAACAAAGTGGAATTATTAATTTATCAAAATTATTTTAAGGATTTTATGGAAAAAGATTTAGCAATACATAGTGAAAACATATTACCAATTATTAAAAAATGGCTTTATTCTGAAAAAGACATTTTTCTAAGAGAGCTCGTATCGAATAGCTCTGATGCTCTATCCAAACTAAAGATCATTGATTCCAAAGAGAAAGATCTTAGAATAGACATCAAAATAGATAAAAAAGAAAACACTCTTACCATTATAGATAATGGCATAGGAATGAGTTTTGATGAAGTTGAAAAATACATCTCTCAAATAGCTTTTTCAGGTGCAGAAGATTTTTTAAAGAAATATGAATCTGGAGATCAAAAAGATCAAATTATAGGTCATTTTGGCCTTGGTTTTTACTCAGCTTTTATGGTTAGTGAAAAAGTTCAAATAAAAACTCAATCTCATAATAAAAAAGAAGATAGCGTTTTATGGACATCTGATGGTTCATCTAAATATACAATTGAAAAAACTGATAAAGTAAAAAGGGGCTGCGAAATAAAGCTCTTTATTGAAAAAGACAATTTAGATGCTTTAGATGAAGAAAACGTTAAAACTATTCTCCTAAAATACTGCCCATTTTTTTCTTATCCAATCTATTTAAATGATAAGCACATAAACAACAAAGACCCTCTATGGCTGAAAAACCCATCTGATACTTCTGATAAAGAATATTTAGAATTTCATAAAGATCTCTATCCATTTGATCCGGATCCTATTTTTTGGATCCATTTAAATGTGGACTACCCATTTAATTTAAAAGGTATTTTATATTTCCCAAAAATCACAAGTAATTTTGATACAAACAAAAATTATGTAAAGCTTTTTTCAAATAGGGTTTTTGTATCTGAAAATGCTAAAGACATTCTCCCAAAATTTTTAACGATGTTAAAAGGAGCTATAGATAGCCCAGATATCCCTCTAAATGTATCTAGAAGTTACTTGCAAATTGATTCAAATATCAAAAAACTCTCAAATCATATCTCTAAAAAAATCCAAGATAAATTATCAAACCTCTATAAATTAGATAAAGATAAATTCATATCATATTGGCCTGATATTGAAGTTATTATTAAACTTGGAATTTTAGATGATGAAAAATTCTATGAAAAAGCCAAAGAATTTTTAATTTTTGAAAATCATAAAAATGAGTGGACAACAGTAGAAGACTACATTGAACGAAGTGATAAAAAAGACAAAATCTTCTACAGCTCAAAAGACAAATCTACCCATCTACTTGCTCTCTACACTCAAAAAAATATAGAAGTTCTCTATTTAAACCAATACATAGATACAGCAATAATCAGCTATCTAGAGCAAAAACTAAGCGTTAAATTCACCAGAATCGATGCCTCGATTGACAGCTCAATTTTAGACACCTCTAAAGACAAAAATGTCTTAGATAAAGAAGGCAGATCTCTTAGTTCTAAAATATCTGATTTTTTTAAAGACTCAATTGAAGTTGACTTAGAAGTTGAATCTAAAAGCTTAAGCAGCAATGCTATACCCTCTTTTATCATGGTAAATGAAGAAGAAAGAAGACTCAAAGATTATATGCAATTTACTCAAAATACAAACTTACCTTCCAAAAGCACCTTAGTTATAAACACTAACAACAAGCTAATAGATAAGATCTATTCTCTTCATCAAAATAAACCTAAACTTGCAAAAAGCTTAGCTAAAGATGTTTATGCGACAGCCCTTCTCTCTCAAAAAGAGCTAAAACCTGAGGATTTTTCAACTTATATCTCAAGATCTACTCAGAACCTAGAAGACCTCTTAGATTTGATAAAATAAAAGAAAGTATTTACAAAGTTTGTTTTTATCAAAGTCACCTAATACTATAAAACTATTTATATACTTAGTAATAAAAGATTTATTACTATCAATAATTTAATTTATTTATTCCGCAACATTATTTTAATAGCAATTATTAATTGTTTATATTATAATTATTAATTATAAAACGTAAAATATTATTAATGAAAACAAAATAAACAGAACAAATATATGGCAGAAGCAAACACACCAATAGGTAGACAGATATGCAATACCATCTGGCATGGGGGTAAACCTGAGGCCATGGACCCACATCGATCCGACATTTTCACAAGCTATGTGCAAAATCAAATAATAGACAATAAAGAGTATCAAGATCTAGTAAAAAAAATAGATGGGGTTTCTGAAGAAATTGCTAAAAATACTATGCCTTTTCTTCTAATGAATAGTAAATCAA
>SDBU01010376.1_pt1 | contig 10335 bp, 9 predicted proteins | sample 2277071 | NCBI WGS metagenome assembly SDBU01 (sample SAMN10397929, study PRJNA504765) | marine sediment metagenome | isolation source: marine sediment core GS08_GC12, 126 cmbsf | place: Arctic Ocean: Gakkel Ridge, Loki's castle | collected 2008 | reverse complement strand
AGAGATATATGGAATAACACGAAACTTCACAACATGCCTTACTGTTCACTTTATGAGGTCGGTTACCGTTCTCTGGGAGCAAGAACCACCAGTAATCCAGGGGTAGTTGGTGTACCCGCCTGGGAACAGGATCTTGAGCACACAACTGAGAGAGCTGGCAGAAGGCAGGATAAAGAAAAAGCAATGGATAGATTACGGAAGTTAGGGTATATGTAGGTGCCAATCTTGATTTTATTCCGTGCAAAGTCATCGGCCGTTAACTGAACACTGCTCAGATCATTTAACTATCTCAAGGTGGTTAGGGCCGAGCTCCATAGTAAGAAAAACAGGTGAATTGGGTTGAAAGCAGAGAAAGACTTAAGGGGTGAAAGAATTGAGAGGGAAAAAACAATATGTCAGGAGAAATTAAATGACTTATATAAGAAAACTTACACAAGATGTGAAAATTTATGATTCATTGAAAGCTTACCATGGGTATACGCTATTCGCCACGATGTGGGGTAAAGACGCATGGCTAATTGATATGAAAGGTCAGATTGTTCAACACTGGTTGATGGAACATGTGCCAGCAGCGCACGGGAAACTTCTACCCAACGGAAACTTACTTTGGCAGGGGAGAAGCTCTGAAGCAATGAGTGAGTTTGGCGGTAACGGAACAGAATTGATAGAGGTGGATTGGGACAGTAATGAAGTATGGAGATATGAGGACCACTTGGTGAATCATGACTTTGTCCGCCTCAACAACGGTAATACTATACTCAATAGGTATACGCAGATCCCCGATAACATTGCAGCCAAAATCAAGGGCGGAATTCCTGGATCTGAGCGAGAAAGAAAAATATGGAGTTGCTCCTTCCAGGAGGTTACAAAGGAAGGGGATGTCGTTTGGGAATGGAAACATTACCAGCATTTGGATCCTGAGACAGATATTCTTTGTCCCTTATGTCCCCGAAGCATTTGGGGATATACTAATTCTCATGATGTTTTCCCTAATGGGAATATTCTATGCACCTTCCGTTTTCTTAATACAATTGCCATTATCGAGAAGAAAACAGGTAAAATTATCTGGCGATGGGGGCCAGAGCAGTCACTGGGACATCCGCATAGTGGCACCGTGTTAGATAATGGCAATATCTTGGTGTTCGATAACGGATTACATCGCAATAGTAATGAGCTAGGGATTGGTGATGTAGCAGCCTCCCGAGTGATAGAAGTTAATCCCAAAAATAATGAGATTGAATGGGAATACAGAGACTCTAATGCACCCGATTTTTACACGGCTATTGCCGGTGGTGCTCAGCGATTACCAAACGGCAACACCTTAATTTGCGAATCAACAAAGGGAAGGTTCTTCGAGGTTACCCCCGATAAAGAGATAGTCTGGGAATATATTAGTCCTTTTACGGTTAGACGTCCACTATATTGGGGGTGGACATTAGCCAATACAGTCTTCCAAGCTCACCGTTATGGCCCTGACTACGAAGGATTAAAGGGAAAGACGCTAGACCCTAATAGATTTGAGTGGGTAATACGAGAAAAGGGTGCCAAAACTTCAGAAGAAGAAAAGGCCCTCAGCCGCCTCAAGAAATTAGGATATTAAACAATTGTGTTATTATCCTGGATTTCAGTGTATCTGAATAGGAATATGAAGATGGTTCTTTGGGGTAAACGAGAATCGAAAGGAAGTGGTCAAACAGAATGTCATATATAGGACATGGCAATAAAGAGATTGTGGAAAGGGTAGTATCTTCACCATTGAAGGTGAAGGAGTGTATTAAACGATTGAAACAGGTGACTGTTACCGGACGAATTACCAGAGAGTGCATTGACATTGCCTATGGCTTTTTTACTCCGTTGGAAGGTTTTATGGGCAAAGCAGATGTAAAGGCAGTATGTGAAAAGATGGCCTTGGCAAATGGCACACTCTGGTCTATCCCGATTGTATTTGATATCGCAAATGAGGAAATCAGGGAGAAGGGAATTAAAGAAGGAGACACCATTCTTCTTACTTATTATGATAGGGGTCTAGCTACCTTAGAAGTAGAGGAAATATTTAACTATGATAAGATAGAAATGATGCAAGCTGTATTAGGTACAACGGATACAAAACACCCTGGCGTGAGAATGTTTAGTGAGTTAAAAGGTACCTTCATAGGTGGAAAAGTTACGTTAGTGAATATCCCGAAGTTTAATTCACCCTTTGACAAATTCTGGTATACACCCAGGCAACTGAGGGAGAGATTTGCAGAGAACGGTTGGAAAAGGATAGTAGCGCATCAAACCAGGAATGTCCCTCACAGTGGTCACGAATGGTTGATGAAGGGAGCCTGGTTTTCTGCCAATGGGGAACTATCGGTAGAAAAGTCGCAAACAGCAATATTGGTAAACTGCATAATTGGACCAAAACGAATAGGAGACTATATAGATGAGGCCATTGTTTTGTGTCACCAAGCGTTGCATGAAGCCAAATATTTTAGAGACGACATACATATGGTTTCTATTGTCTTGTGGGATATGAGGTACGCCGGACCAAAGGAAGCTATTTTTCATGCTATTTTGAGGGAGAACTTAGGCTGTACCCATCATATGTTTGGCAGAGACCATGCTGGTGTGGGCAGTTACTATGATCCGTATGACGCCCACAGGATATTTGACCAGATCGCTGAGGGTAGCCTAAATATTAAACCAATTCGTGTATTGGAGTGGTGGTGTTGTCCAATATGCGAAGAGGTGACCTATTCTGGACTATGTGGGCATACCAAAGAAAGGCAAAAATTTAGTGGGACTATGATCAGGAGTATGGTACAAGATAAAGTAAAGCCCACCAAACTCATCTTTAGACCGGAGGTGTTTGATAGAGTAACGGAATGCGCTGATAAATATGGTCTTGGCTTCCCTTTTTGCACAGAGGAGTACCTGGCCAAGAGACATCCTGTATTTGAACTCCCAACATCATAAGAATGGTGGTCAATAAAAGGCTCTTAGGAGATTTAAGGAGATAGAATGATAGAAACATACCCTATTAATATATGGATTAATGAGGAAAGGTACGAGAAGTTACAGGAAGCTGGTCTGTCTTGTATGGCTAAGGATGTATTAGCAGGGATGAAGGTGCTTCGGCTGCAATGTACGGGGAAACAGAAGGACGAAATTTTAAAACTCTATCCAATGGCTAAATTTGACACTGCAACTACCAAAAGCATTGAGCTGCTTCCGGCAGAAATAAAGAATAAGATGTTTGATCTGGCTATTAAGAAAGAGAACTTAGACATCATAGAAGAATTTTTGGAGAGTGTAAGATGAACGCGGTGTGTTGTTGAAAAGAGAAACACTTTGAATTTCTGACTTCATATAACATCATCTCTTACCAAAAAGTCTACGTTTATGATGAGACGAGTAAACAATAAGCATTTTTCGATAACAATACTTTTCATAAATCACCTATTTCGTGAATTATATCAAGGTTTTGGAGCTTATGCAACATTTGGTCGAGTTATTAAACGATTTGTTAAGTAGCTGCTAGAAACTAAACATATTACATCATACGGGAGGTTCTAGGTGAGTTGTAGAATAATTCCCCACCTAAAAGAGAGTTATACTTCCATAGTGAAGCCGGGAATCACAGAAGGAATAGAATTGCTGGAACTGGGAGTGCTGACTTTGAGTAGCAATAAGCATTATACAGCAACCAGTTCTGGCAAAGAAACAGCCCTGATCCTATGGGAGGGAAACTGTGATCTTCTCTTCAGGGATATTCAGTGGTCTAATTTGCAACGCAAGGACGTCTTTTCCGAACGAGCTACGGGTATATATTTACCGTCCGATACAACGTACACTGTTTACTCCCAAAAACAAGGAGTGCAGATGATTATCGTTTCCGCTCCGACTGACAGCGGCGGTCCGGTCACGCTAGTGAAACCAGACCAGATTAAAGCGAAAAAACGGGGCAAAGGTGCTTATCGTAGAGAAATTAATGATATTATCACCGATCAGGTGCAGGCAGATAAACTCCTCATAGGAGAAACCTATAATGCTCCGGGAAAATGGTCTGGCTATCCACCTCATAAACACGATGTGGATAATCCACCGAAGGAAGTAAAACAGGAGGAAATATACTTTTTTAAGGTTAAGCCAAAGCAAGGCTTTGGGATGCAACGAATTTATTCTCCTCAGACTGGGTTTGACGAAACCTATTTGATAGAAGACAATACTGTCATCGTAATCTCTCAAGGATATCATTCTACAGTGGCGGCACCAGAATACCTCCTATACTATCTCTGGATGGCGGCGGGAACCAAGCGGAAGCTGTGTGCCCCCTACGATCCTAAGCATAGCTGGCTCAAATAATAAATCGATCAAGGATAAATAAGGAGTCAGAACCTCGTGATGCGATTTTCTCCAAAAAAGGGGTTCTTGACAAAGGAGTTTTACTGATAATGCAGTAACAAAGTCAGATCCCTGGTAAGGGAAAAGCTAAAAACAGGGCCAGGGGAAAGTGAAGAGCAGGTAGCCTGACAGGTGGGATAAAAGAAGACTTTCTAAAGAAGGAGAAGATTAGATAGTCAAATTTATTTTCCCAGACTTCCAGAAAAAATGAACAAGCGCAAATGGTCCATAGAATTAGGTAAAGGAGGCTAAGATGTACGCTAAGAAGTTCGAGGATATTGAGTTTGAGTCGCAAGAGGGAGGTGAGTACAAGAGATTGGTGCCGTCTGAAATGACGGAACATCTCAGTGTCAGTTTAGTTAAGGTTCCTAAAGGTTCAGCAACCCCTAAGCATGTTCACGAAGATAATGAGCAAATATATATCATCTTGAAGGGCAGTGGAGTTATGCAGATTAACGATCAGGAAGAAAAGGTAAGTGGGGGAATGGTAACCTATACTCCCAAGAGAAGTACGCAGGGGATAAAAAACACTGAGGAGGATGATCTAATCTATATTGCGGTGAGCTGATTAAGAGGTATTGATTATATCTCTTTTTTAGGAGCTTTCGGTAAAAAACAAGCGAAGTCTACTTTGGCGGCGATGCGGGTTACCAAGGAGGTCAGTATGTGTCATTTTAAAATCTTCTTTTGGCGAGGAAGTTGATGTCTCAAAGAAAATCTTCTTACTTACAAAGAACCACCTGATATTCCTATATCTAGAGATGCAGACCGTAAAATCTTGTAAAGATGAACAGGAAAGAGTTAGAAACGTATTGAACGAGGTAGTGGAAACTGGGTGTCTTGGAAGAGGATTTATAGTTATGTCAGGGGAGATTCTTCTGGTGATATGAGACGGCGGGATTCGAGATTTTATCTTGAGACTGACAAAAAATAGAGGAAAAGGCAATAAGAATTGAGCAGGGGGATTTAAGTGAGCAAAATAAGGTTTGGCATAATTGGAGGAGGCATAATTGGGCCAGCCCATGCAGAGGCAATATCCCAATTAGGTGATGCTGAACTCACAGGGGTAGCTACCAGCCGGGAGAAGACAGCTAGACCTTTTGCAGATAAGTTTAGTGTTAAGGCATGGTATACGGATTATCATAAGCTGTTACGAAGAGAGGATATTGATGTAGTCAATATATGCACTCCTCCATTTCTTCACCAGGAGATGACAATTGCTGCAGCGAAAGAAGGAAAGCATGTGCTGGTGGAAAAGCCGATGGCGATAGATTTAAGAGAGACAGACAGGATGATAAGTGCCTGCCAGAAAGCAGGGGTAAAACTAGGGGTAATCTTTCAATCTCGCTTTGAAACGAACGTTAAACGAATAAAGGAAGCCATAGATGAGGGCAACTTTGGAAAGTTAATTATGGGAGATGCTTATGTAAAGTGGTTTCGCACTCAGGAATATTATAATAGCGCCGCCTGGAGAGGAACGTGGAATAAAGAGGGTGGAGGAGCGCTCATAAATCAGGCAATTCACACTATAGACTTATTGCAGTGGTTTATGGGGGCGGTGGATAGCCTTTCCGCGTTTATCAACACGGCAATTCATAAGATAGAAGTAGAGGACATTGCAGTGGCGACTTTGAAGTTTAAGAATGGAGCAGTGGGAGTCATAGAAGCAGGGACAGCCCTATATCCGGGGCTGCCGAGAAAACTAGAAATTCACGGGGAAAAAGGAGCGGTAATTCTTGAAGGGGATGAGATAAAATTATGGGATTTCAGTAGCCAGGAAAAAGAAAGGAAAGAAAAGGAGAAAGTGAAAGGATTTGACGATAAGAGACTTGATAATCCCTCCTTTGACCCAGTTCATCATTCTGTTGAAGCTCACAGGCTTCAGATAAAGGACTTTGTAGAAGCAATAAGAGAAAATAGAGAACCTCTTATCAATGGATTGGAGGCAAGAAAATCGTTGGAGGTAATCAGGGCGATCTATAAATCCGCAAAGAGTGGGAAGATGGTGAAATTTCCTGTAGAAGAATAGGAGAAAGACAAAATGTCTCAAGAGCTAGCCGTTGATGGCGGAATGAAAGCAATTACCTTAGACCAAATCGAGGCAAATAAATGGCCTCCTCTCGGTGAGGAGGAGTTTGCGGCAGTGAAGAAGGTGATGCAGATGGGGATGCCTGACTTTTATAAGGAGGCCTATCGACTGGAGGAGGAGTTTAAGGATTACCTTGGCTCGGAATATGTGCTGGCTCATAATAATGGAACTGCGGCTATCCATGCTGCATTTTTTGCGTTGGGGATCGGCCCAGGAGATGAGGTAATAACGCCCTCCTATACCTATTGGGCTACTTGTGTGCCGATTTTAACATGTGGAGGCATACCTGTATTTGCTGAGGTAGATCCTGAAACCTGTAATATAGATCCCGTGGATGTTAAAAAGAGAATTACTTACCGTACCAAGGCCATTATTGTAACCCACCTATGGGGCCTTCCTTGTGAGATGGATGAGATTATGAAAATTGCAGGAAGATATAATCTTAAAGTAATAGAAGATGCGGCTCATGCTCATGGGGCAGAATATAAGGGGAGAAAGGTAGCAACTATTAGTGACATTGGATGCTTCAGTTGTCAGGCCAGTAAACTTATGGTAGGCATCGAAGGGGGTTTATTTGTCACTGATAACCAGGGATACTATGAACGAGCTCTGGCTTTAGGGCACTACCTGAGGTTAAAGGAGCTACCGTTTGAATCCCTTTATCGAAAATATAGTGCTGCCATTTTTGGATTTAAATATAGAATCCATCCTTTAGCTGCTGCCATAATAAGAGTTCAGTTGAAACATCTTGATGAGCGAAACAAAAAAAGAAACAAAAATATTGAATATTTAAGTGCCAGGCTCGATGGCCTGCCGGGAATTAAGACCTTCAAAACTCCTTGTTATATGAAGAGAGTCTATTATCAACACGAGGTTGTTCTTGAGGAAGAAAAACTGAAGGTAAGCAGAGATAAATTTATAGAGGCTTTAAGAGCTGAGGGAGCAGAAGTTTCTGGGGAGCGATATCCCCTTCAGCATCAACAGCCTATTTATAAGGAGAAGAATATTCCCTTAGAGGCCCTTCCCGTTACAGAGAAGATAAGGAACAGAATTCTGTCTTTACCTACCTTTCCTCAAGCAGATTTTGATTTATTGGATCAGTATGCTGAGGCATTCAGGAAGGTAGCCACTGCCTATGCTAAATACTGAGGCAAGAAGACATACTGAGACAAAAATGCATTCGTGTTTTTGGATAAGAATTCGGCTAAACTGCTTTAAGGCATGAATTTAGCTACAAAAAGGAGAAAGTATGCCTGAGAAAGAGCCTCTTGTATTCAAGAACGCAAGGATAATAACCCCGATGAGACTTATAGATAACGGTGCGTTAATAGCTGACGATGGCAAAATTCTCGCCATTGGCTCTAAGAATGAAGTTAAGATTCCTGAAAATGCAAGGACAATAGATGTCGCCGGTAAGTACTTGGCCCCTGGGTTTATTGACATTCACGTTCATGGTGGAGGTGGAGCAGATACTATGGATGCGACAGAGGAAGCTATAGAGAAGATATCAGTCGTCCATGCAAAAGGAGGCGTAACGGCCATTGTCCTTACTACTTGGACTGCTCCTGTAGAAGATATAATAATGGCAGTCAAATTCATAGAATCAGTCAGAGGAAAAATACTGAGCGGCGCACAGGTCTTGGGTGCTCATCTGGAAGGGCCGTACCTTTCCCTGGCGCAAAAAGGAGCACAAAATCCACAGTTTATAAAAAATCCTCAGCCGGAGGAGTATCTAAAGCTCTTGGATAAATATGACTGTATCCTCAGGGTTTCTGTAGCTCCTGAAATAAGGGGAGGATTGGAATTGGGACGGGAGTTGAAAAAGCGTGGAATCTTAGCCTCAATCGCCCATACCAACGCCACCTATCAGGCCATCCTTGCCGCTATTGAAGCTGGCTACACTCATGTAACGCATATGTACTCAGGGATGTCGGGGCTAAAGAGGATTAATAGCTACAGGATCTCCGGGGTCATAGAGTCAACCCTTTTGTTGGACGAGCTAACCACGGAGATAGTCTCTGATGGACATCATTTACCTCCTAGCCTTATGAGGCTGATAATGAAAGCAAAAGGCCTGGATAAGGTATCAGTCGTAACGGATGCCATGAGCGCCGCCGGGTTAGGCCCTGGCAAATACTCAGTTGGGGGATTGGATGTCATCGTTGAAGCCAATGTAGCAGAGGAGTTCGAAATCCCAGAGGAAGAGGGAAACTACGTTGCCAAGCTTTTGACCCGTGATGCCTTTGCCGCCAGCGTGGCCACCATGGATAGATGCGTGAGGAATATGGTCAAACTTGTGGGATTGTCAATACAGGATGCAGTTAAAATGGCTACCATAAATCCAGCTAAGGTGATAGGGGTAGATGATAAAAAGGGAAGCTTAGCAGAAGGCAAGGATGCCGATATGGTTGTCTTTGATGACGATATGAAAATCATTATGACGGTGGTTGGAGGCAGGGTAGTATACGAAACATAATAGGAAAAAGGCAGAGATGAAAGCTGTGAGAACATAAATTTTGCCGCAAACTTGAACAAGATCTTAAGATTAATCAAGGAGTTAAGTTTCATAATGAACAACTACCTGAACATATTCAGTCTTGAAGGGAAAAAAGCAGCAGTCACAGGAGGTACAAGTGCTTTGGGCTCTTGCATAGCTAAAGGATTTGGCAAAGCCGGAGCCGAGGTTGCTATATGTGGTCGCGATAGTACCAAAAGAGAGAAAATCGTAGAGGATCTTAAAAGGGAGGGCATTGAGGCTAAAGGCTACTACATAGATGTTATGGAGAAGGGGACGGTAATTTCCTGCCATGAGGAGGTGATGAACGATTTCGGCAGGGTAGATATTTTGCTCAACGCTGTAGGAGGAAATGTGAAAGAAGCAACGACCTCCGAAGATCTTAGCTTTTTTGAGCTTCCCCTATCCGGACTGGAGAAAGTTGTGAGACTTAACTTTTTTGGAGGAATCATTCTCCCCTGTCAGATATTCGGCAGGAGTATGGTGGAGAATAAAGAGGGTGGAAGTATTATTAACATATCATCGCTGAATGCCTTTCGTCCCTTGACGAAAATTCCTGGATATTCTGCGGCTAAAGCAGCAGTAAGTAACTTTACTCAGTGGTTGGCTATCCATCTTGCGCGGGAATATACGCCCAAATTGAGAGTTAATGCTATCGCACCGGGATTTATTCTGACCAAACAAAATCGGCATCTTCTTCTGGATAGAAAGAATAATCTGACTTCAAGGGGACAAGCAGCTATCAGGCACACTCCTATAAGGCGGTTCGGAGAGCCCAGTGATCTTATTGGGATCTGTATATGGCTAGCTTCGGACGCGGCTCGATTTGTCAGCGGTGTTGTTATTCCTATAGACGGAGGATTTAGCTGTTTCTCAGGAGTATAAACGAGACTACTAGCAAAGCTAGAATTTAACAGGGGTAAAAATGGGTTTAATAGTTAGCAAGGGAACTCAAATTCCAGAGGAAATGAAAGCGGTTGTTCTAGAAAAACCAGGAACACTTACAATTAAAAAGATCCCCCTATGGCCGATCGAGCGTTACGGGAATTCGGACCTTGTCCTTCTCAAGGTAAAATCCTGTGGCATATGTGGTTCAGACCTTCGGTACTTCGAGGGTGAGAATCCCTGGGCTCAACACACTCTCGGACGACATATAGAGAATCCACCTGACCTTGTTCTCGGACACGAATTTAGCGGGGACGTGGTTGCTGTTCTTGATGAACGAAACAAGCATCTCTTGGGCAAAAGAATAGTTTCTATATGTTTCCAGACTTGTGGTCGTTGTATCTATTGTAGAACCGCCCGCGAGCATCTCTGTCCCAATACCATCCATATGGGACACGGC
>SDBU01010374.1_pt1 | contig 10335 bp, 9 predicted proteins | sample 2277071 | NCBI WGS metagenome assembly SDBU01 (sample SAMN10397929, study PRJNA504765) | marine sediment metagenome | isolation source: marine sediment core GS08_GC12, 126 cmbsf | place: Arctic Ocean: Gakkel Ridge, Loki's castle | collected 2008 | reverse complement strand
CAGCAACAAAAGAGTTTCCATCCTCTATCAAGTAAGTATTGGCATAACCACCGCTGATAATGTGAATAGGCATGATTCAACCGTACTATAGTCAAAATCTGCTATGCATAAAATTTCATTCTAGATTATAAGAGTCAAAGCATCAACCACTTTTCTTGTTCTCTGCGTTTGACAGTATCCTGTCACCCCTCAGCTTGAATGAGGAATATCCTTGACTGTTTGGCTAATTTCAGAATATTCTTTACAGGATATTTGCTGCTAACCCTTAACTGGGGAGTGTTATGAATTGAAGTTTGCGAGGCTCCTTTTCTCCAACATGAGATGAGGGTTTTTTATTTTTATGGAGGCAAATTTTGAACGAGGAATTAGATCAAAAACTATTCAACTATGTTTCTCTATTGGAAAAGACCAATGAGGAATTGGTCAAGACACCAAAAAAAATGTGTAGAACTCTTGACAGAGTTCAAATCATCGGTCCCTGACCAAGACGGTTGGCAGGAAATGCTTGATGTCTTTCAAGAAACCATAAGGGTTGGGGAAAGGATAGTTGGGGGAAAGACACTACATTGATTGAGGTAATCCAATGGCAGGAAAACTTGATGAAAAAGAATTAGTTACCTTCAAAGAGTTGTTGATAGCTAATTCGATAGAAGTAGATGCGCTCTCTCAACTGCTCATTCAGAAAGGGATAATCACAGAGCAAGAGTTCTTTACCAAGCTTAAACAGGTTCAATATGACTATGAAAGCAGGAAAGGGGAAAAGGTATAATGAGAAGCAGCAAGAGCAAGAATTGGGTGAGATGTTCCTCTGTACCAATCATAAGTTTATCAAGCCTGTATCCATTACTACTTATCTTTCCCACTCTTTTCATTTCAAAAGTGGTTGATGCTGGAGGTTTTGACTTCGACAAACACCCTCAATCATATGTTATTGAAAAGCTCAAGTCTCATGATATTGTTTTTCTGGGTACCACTCATAAAAAAGAAGCCATTCTGAAGTTTGTGGCAGCCTTAATTCCTCATCTATACGAGACAGGAACCACCGACTTGGGACTTGAAATTTCCTCTGACCAACAGGGCAAAATAGACAGTTTTATTCAAACTGGAAATGGTTTAGACAAAATCAAGCTCCATCCGCAACTAGACTGTCCCGAGTACAGGAACTTATTCACCGCCATAAGGTCTCTTGATCAGGGTAAGAGACCTGCTGTCGTTGCCGTTGACCTCCCAAAATCAATGTGCCGGGGGGAGATTAACCGTGACGAGTCCATGGCCCGTTCTATTGCAAAGATCTTTCACCGAAATCCAAATGCGAAAGTCCTTGTCGTGGTGGGAAATCTCCATATTTTGAAAAAGATAGAATGGGAAGATCATATTCAAAACCCACATGGCTCTATTCGCTCGTACCTTAATGTATCGACTCCCCACCGTCGGATGTTCTCAATCGGTCAGTTGATTGAGGAATCGCCCAACGAATGTGATTTCACGAATGCCTTCAGTCATTTGGAAGGTGCGGTAGCTATGGATTGTAACGGGAGATTTGCTGGCTGGAGAATTGGCTTCATGGCTCCAGTGGCTGCTAAACCTATTGAAGTATGTGAACAGCTGGATGGCATTATTGTTTATTAAGTCTCGACACATAGGTATGATAATTTCAAAAATCATTTCAAAATGAAAAGATTTCTTAAAATAACCTTCTTATTAATTCCCTTCCTTCTTATCCTTCCAGCCCTTTCATTGGCTGGTCAATACAGAGTAATCCGAATAGTCGATGGCGACACCATTGTAGCCAACTACAAGGGTAAATATGAAAACGTCAGACTGCTGTGTGTTAATACCCCTGAATCAGTTCATCCTGATAAAAAGCAAAACATCCCTATGGGGAAGGTTGCCTCGGATTACACCAAAAAGAGACTCAAGGGGAAATATGTTGATCTTGAATTTGAGGGACCTATCAGGGGCCGTTATGGCCGGCTTCTTTCCTATATTATAGTTGATGGACTCAATTTCAATCTGGAACTGGTCAGACAGGGTTTAAGCCCCTATTACACCAAATATGGACTAAGCCAAAAATATGATGAGGAGTTCAGGGAGGCAGAAAGGTACGCCCGGACACAGGAACTGAATATTTGGGGAGATCCTGGGCTTACCAAAAAACACTTGAGATTAAAGTCAAAATGGGGACAATATAGGTCAAAGGTTAGCTCTCCACCTACCACCGTTCAGACAAAAGAATGGAAATATGTGGCTAGCAAGGAATCGAAGGTATTTCATCGTTCTGATTGCAAATGGGCGAAAAAGATAAGTTCTAGGAATTTTATAGGATTTAGGAGTAGAGAAGAGGCGATAAAGAGTGGGAGGAGGCCGTGTAAGAGTTGTGGACCTTGACATGCAAGGCAACCCATTAGTCGATTAGATCATTGAAGGGAAACTGCGGGACCCACACCTTGACAAAGACTTTCGGATACATCCAGAGGACAAAATATGGGGTCTCATTTGAGGTGCTGTGTAAACGGTTTGGTCACTCATCTCCCTCCATCACCATGAGGTATCTTGGGATTGATGATAAAGAGGTTAATGGGATCCTGTTGAATGAAATATAAAGAGGGACAGGGTGAAAATAAATGCTCAATCAGGATAACGATAAACATTCAACCCAATCTTCACATCCCTTTCTGGGACGGACACATTTCCCTCCGTGGAAGCCACTATGATCGTCTTACCCGACTTAGATTGACCAAAGTCCTTGGACAGATCTACTTTAATGATAAGGGTCTCGCCTTCAACGGTCATTTCTACATTCTTCATCAAATAAATCTCCTTTCTCAATATCTCCGATTTTAAGGAGAAAGGATATCATAGGAATGGGAGTTCTGGCAAGAGGAAATGATAGTGCTAAGGGGATTGCCTAAGCCAACTTTCTTTGGTAAAGATTAGGAGATGACTAACACTTCATTTATTCCAAAACAGGGCTTTGCTGTGCAAGAGGTTCGGTCATTCCTCGTCTTCTATTACTATGAGGTATCTTGGAATAGATGATAAGGAAGTCAATGGTATCCTGTTGAATGAAATATGAGGGGGCTGGGCGGATGTTTTACTCTATGCCTATACTTTACTAGGTCACGCAGAGAAATGCGATTGTAGGGCAAATATGGAGGCCGGATTTTAGATTAAAGAGGCTGGCGAAGACTGCTGGGGCGCACTAGCTAAGTCGCGTTAGCGACTGTTGACCTAGCCAAGTTTCTTTTTGTTTTAAACTTTACAAACTATTAAAAGACAGATACCATAAAATTAGAAAAATAGAGAATAATTATAATAATTTAGAAGCATCATTATTTTTTTAAAACAATATCAAATCCAACCAATTAATTTCTAGTTATAGGAATAAAGATATGCCCCAAAAACAAGCCTCCAATAATTTTGAAAAAAATCTATTCAAAGCCGCTGACAAACTAAGAAAGAACATAGATGCCGCTGAATACAAGCACGTAGGGCTAGGCCTTATTTTCCTTAAATATATTTCCGATTCATTTGAAGAGCTCTACACTAAACTTAAAGAAGGTAAAGGCGAATACGAGGGCGCCGACCCCGAGGACCGCGATGAATACCGGGCCGAAAACGTCTTCTTTGTGCCCCCCAAAGCCCGCTGGTCATATCTTCATTCCCGAGCCAAACTGCCCAGTATCGGCACTGACGTTGATGAATCCATGGAAGCCATTGAAAAAGAAAACCCTTCTCTCAAAGGAATTCTGCCCAAAGTTTATGCCCGCCCCAACCTTGACAAGGCATCTCTTGGCGGCCTTATTGACTTAATCGGAAATATTGCCCTTGGCGACGAAGCCGCTAAATCAAAGGATATTCTTGGCCGAGTCTATGAATACTTCTTGGGTGAGTTCGCCGCGGCCGAAGGCAAAAAAGGCGGCCAGTTCTACACCCCCAAGTCTATTGTTAAGCTTCTTGTCGAGATGATTGAACCTTATAAGCGCCGTGTTTATGACCCTTGTTGTGGTTCCGGTGGCATGTTTGTCATGAGCGAGAAGTTTATTAAAGATCATCAAGGAAAAGTAGATGACATATCTATCTATGGCCAGGAGTCAAACCAGACAACCTACCGCCTTTGCCGCATGAACCTAGCCATTCGCGGCATTGACGGCGCGCAAGTAAAATGGAACAGCGAAGGATCATTCCTAAAAGACATTCACCTAGACCTCAAATCCGACTTTATCCTGGCCAATCCACCCTTCAACGATAGCGACTGGTCCGGCGACCTCCTCCGTAAAGACCCTCGCTGGCAATATGGTATCCCACCAACTGGTAACGCCAATTTCGCCTGGATGGAGCACATGATTTACCACCTCTCCCCTAAAGGCGTAATGGGTTTGGTCCTCGCCAATGGTTCGCTCTCATCAAATACTTCTGGGGAGGGTGATATCAGAAAAGCCATCGTAGAAGCCGATCTGGTGGATTGCATTGTAGCTCTTCCCAAGCAGCTTTTCTATAACACCGGCATCCCCGCCTGCCTTTGGTTTATTTCCCGAAAAAGGGCCGGCAACAGCGACCGTAAACGCACTGGCGAAATTCTCTTTATTGACGCCACCGAGTTAGGGTTTATGTTAGACCGCACCCACCGATCCTTTGCTGACGAGGACATTAACAAAATTACCGACACTTACCACGGCTGGAGAGATAAAAATGGCAAATATGAGGACGTAAAAGGCTTCTGTAAATCAGCTACACTTGATGAAATTAAAAAACACAATTTTATTCTTACACCTGGTCGTTACGCCGGAATTCCCGATGAGGAAGACGACGGTATTCCGTTCGAGGAGAAAATAGCTGCACTCACCAAGGAGCTGAAAGGTCAGATGGAGGAGGAAGGAGACCTGAATAAGGAGATAAAAAAGCAACTTAGTAAAATAGGTTATAAGTATGAATAATTGGAAAGAAACAACTTTAGGGGATGTTATTACCCTACAAAGAGGATTCGACCTACCAGTTAAACGAAGGAAAAGTGGTGAATACCCGTTAATGGCTGCTAATGGACAAGATGGGTATCACTCAGAATATAAGGTTACTGGACCCGGCGTTGTAACCGGTCGGAGTGGCACCCTTGGATACGTTTATTATGTTAAAGAAAATTTTTGGCCGCTTAATACGACACTTTGGGTTAAAGATTTTAAGGGTAATAATGTTAAATTTATCTATTATTTTTCACATACATTACACTTAGACCATTATAATACTGGCACTGGAGTTCCTACACTGAATAGAAATTTTATTCATCCGCTAAAGATCACAATTCCAGAAGCAAAAGAACAAAAGGGAATTGCAGCGGTGTTATCGTCTTTAGATGACAAAATTGAACTCCTTCAAAACCAAAACAAGACCTTTGAAAAAATCGCCCAGGCAACTTTTAAAAGATGGTTTGTAGAGTTTGAATTCCCCTTCGATAAAGACGGAAACCACTTGCCCGCCGAAGCCTTGGCGAAGGGCGGGTATAAATCCAGTGGCGGCAAAATGGTTGAGTCAGAGTTAGGAGAAATTCCGGAGGGGTGGAGATCGGGGAAAGTAAGAGAATTGGGCAAAGTAGTTTGTGGAAAGACGCCCCCAAAGGAAAAAAAAGAATATTTTGGTGGAAATACCCCATTTATCAAAATTCCTGACATGCACAATCAAATGTTTATTATAAATACTGATGACAGCTTGACCAGTGAGGGGGCCAATAGCCAAAAAAATAAATTTATACCTAAAAACTCAATATGTGTAAGTTGTATTGCAACGGTGGGGTTGGTCTCGCTTACCACAAAAGATTCTCAAACAAACCAGCAAATTAATTCACTGGTTCCGAAAAATGAAAATTGGACTGAATACATATATTTTACATTTAAAAGAATGAGTCATTTTTTAAATACTGTTGGCAGTGGAGGTACAGCAACCTTAAATATTAATACCAGTATTTTTTCAAATCTAGACTTTATATTACCCGAAGAAGAAATAATAAAAGAGTACCATGGCCATACGAAACCTTTGTTTGATAAATTGCTACAAAATAATTACCAAATCCAAACCCTCTCCCGCCTCCGCGATACCCTTTTACCAAAGTTAATGAGTGGGGAAGTGAGAGTCAAAATATAATATGTCTAATAAAATCACTGAAACCGACCTTGAACTGCACGCCATTGAGTTATTGGAATCCCAGGATTACCACTACCTCGCCCCTGAAGCCCAAGAAACGGAGCGGGAAAGCCTAAGCGAAGTCATTTTAAAAGATCGGCTTAAGCAGGCCATTGACCACATTAACTCTGACAAACCACAGATTGTCCGGGAGCAAGCCTTCAGAGCCGTTTCCCGCCTATCCAGCCAGAACCTAATAGAAAACAATGAAGAATTCCATTCCTTGCTTACTAATGGCATTGAAGCCGAATTCTTAGGCAAGAATGGAGTGCAGGGCGATAAGGTCTGGCTTGTTGATTTTGATAATATCCATAACAATGAATTTATAGTCTCTAACCAATTTACAGTAGAGGGGCATGACAAAACCAAGCGGCCCGATATTGTGTTGTTTATCAATGGCCTGCCTCTGGTAGTCATAGAGCTTAAAAACCCGGCCGATGAAAACGCCACCGTCAAAAAGGCCTATACCCAGCTGCAAAACTATAAGACGGCCATACCCTCGCTTTTTTATTATAGCGCCCTCTTGGTCGCCTCCGATGGATTAGACGCCAAAGCCGGCTCGCTCACTTCTGAATGGTCGCGGTTTATGGCCTGGAAAACTACTGGCGGCCAAATTGAAGACAAGGCAACCGTTCCCCAGATTGACACCTTGATTAAGGGCATGCTAAGGCCGGACGTCCTCCTTGAATTAATCCGCCATTACACGGTTTTTGAAAAGACCAAGCGTGAAGATAGTGTTACCGGCCAGACCTTTATCGAAACCGCCAAAAAAATTGCCGCCTACCATCAGTATTGGGCCGTGAAAAAGGCCATCCAATCAACCGCTAAGGCCTCTTCAAAAAAAGGCGATCATAAGGCCGGTGTTCTTTGGCACACCCAAGGATCCGGCAAATCCCTTTCCATGGTGTTTTATGCCGGAAAAATTGTTCTGGAAATGAATAACCCCACAGTTGTTGTCATCACCGACCGCAATGACTTGGATGACCAGCTATTCGACACCTTTGCCGCCTCAAGACAGCTATTGCGCCAGGAGCCGGTCCAGGCCGACAGCCGAAAAAAGCTCAAAGCCCTTCTGCAGACTGCTGGCGGCGGTATTGTTTTTACCACCATCCAGAAATTTTCCCCCGAAGACGGGAGTGAAAGATTCGACCTGCTTTCCGACCGAAGCAATATAGTTGTCATCGCCGATGAAGCGCACAGAAGTCAATACGGCTTTGCCGCCCGCACGGTTTATGAAAAAGATGAGGCTGGCAACGAAATCGGCACCCGCACCGCTTACGGCTTTGCCAAATACCTGCGCGACGCTTTACCTAATGCCTCATTTATTGGTTTTACCGGCACCCCTATTGAAAAAGAAGATAAATCAACCCCGGCCGTATTCGGTAATTATATCGATATCTATGATGTCGCCCAGTCGGAAGCTGACGGGGCCACGGTAAAAATATTTTATGAATCGCGGTTGGCTAAAATTCATCTAAAAGAGGAAGAAAAAGAAAAACTGGATGCTGAAGTCGAAGCCATCACCGAGGGCGAGGAAAGCACGGCCAAGGAAAAGGCCAAGGCCAAATGGACCCAGCTGGAAGCAATCGTGGGGCATAAAGCGAGAATTAAGGACGTAGCCGCTGATATACTCAACCACTTTGAAAAAAGGCGGGAAATTTTAGCCGGTAAAGCTATGATTGTAGCCATGAGCCGCCGCATTGCCGTTGAGATGTATAATGAAATTACCAAGCTAAGGCCCGACTGGCACAATAAAGATAAGCGAAAGGGTGAAGTTAAAGTAATCATGACTTCGGCTTCTTCTGACCCCGAAGATTGGCAGATTCATAATACCAACAAGCAGGACCGCAAAGATATATCCGAGAGATTCAAGGACCCGGCCGACCCATTGCAGTTTGTAATTGTCAGGGATATGTGGCTTACCGGCTTTGATGTGCCCTGTCTTCACACTATGTATGTGGACAAGCCCATGCGGGACCATAACCTGATGCAGGCCATTGCCCGCGTCAATCGGGTCTTTAAGGATAAGCCTGGCGGCCTGATAGTTGACTATATCGGTATTGCCTCTGACCTAAGAAACGCCGTAGCCACCTATTCAGCCAGTGGCGGTAAAGGTGCACCCACCCTTGACCAGTCCGAGGCCATTGCCACTATGCTTGAAAAATATGAAATCGTGGCCCAGATGTATAATGGCTTTCCATATAAAAAATATTTCACGTCTTCAACTGCTGATAAATTAACCATAATTCTTGAAGCCCAGGAATTCATTTTAGGCCTTGAAGACGGAAAAAACCGCTATGTCAAACAAGTTGAACTGTTGTCAAAAGCCTTTGCTCTATCCGTGCCCAGCCCGGAGGCTATGAAAATAAAGGACGAGGTCGGCTTTTTCCAGGCCGTGAAAGCACGTTTGATTAAATTTGAACCTACTGGCAAGGTTAAATCCGACGAAGAAATTGAGACCGCTATAAGGCAAATAGTAGACAAGGCGGTTGTATCAGAGGGGATCATTGACGTATTTGACGCGGCCGGAATTAAAAAGCCTGATATTTCCATTTTATCCGAAGAGTTTTTGGCCGAAATTAAGGGAATGAAGCGAAAGAATCTGGGACTGGAATTACTCAAAAAGATATTAAACGATGAAATAAAGATCCGTTCAAAGAAAAATTTTATACAGGGGCGCAAACTGTCGGAAATGCTCGAGGAGGTCGTTAAGAAATATCAGAATAACCTGCTTACCGCCGCAGAAGTGATCGAGGAACTGATAAAGCTGGCTAAAGAAATAAAAAATGAGGATGAACGGGCCAAAGAGCTTGATTTATCAGAAGATGAGATTGCTTTTTATGACGCCTTAGCTGATAACGAAAGCGCCCGCCAGGTTTTGGGACACGAAACCTTACGAGAATTAGCCCGTGTATTGGTTGAGAAAGTAAAGGCCAATACCTCCATAGACTGGACTATCAAAGAGGGCGTCAAGGCGAAACTTAGAATTATTGTCAAAAGGACCCTGCGCAAATACGGCTATCCGCCGGATAAGCAGAAAATTGCCACCGAAAATGTTTTAAAACAGTCCGAGATGTTAGCTGATGGGTGGGCTCAATAATTCACTAGATCTGACCAAACCACCTAAAATCTAACTTCCATCCATAGTTAGATTTGCTCAATCAAACCTCCCTTAAATTGCACCCATAGTGGTCTATAGACAAAGAAGAAGTTATAGTTGCAGGTATTTTTCTCCTCATACCCCTCTTTTCGTCTTTTCATCATGGCCATCAAACCTATCAATCCCTCCAATATCATTTCACAGGTATCTTGCAACCATGCCTATCCGGTTAACACAGGTAGATAAGAAAGGAGAAATCTATGATCATTTTTTGTTTGGCGATATTTTGTTACGCAGATATGGATAGTAACAGAAGGTTAAAGATCTTTACGGTACCCCTAATGGTCGAATTTGTGATAGAAATACTGAGTCCCGTTTGGGTTAGAGCCATAATCCAATGGCTTGCATAGCAAAGCCAAAAGTTAATGCGACCAATCCAATTTTCATTTTGCATTTTGTTGTGTTTTCCCAGATTATGAACCCAGTGGATTTCTCTGGCGGCGGATTTTCGCCATTCAATTTGCTGGGGGTACTTCTAAATGGATTGGCTCCTTTGTATTGGCTGACAACTTCAGAAGCAACCATCCAAGCACCAAAAATATCAAGCAGCAAGCCAAGACTGGATATAAGTTGAGAGAACATATAAACCTCCTATAGTTTAAATAAAGTGTAGGGTTATCATTTTGAAAATTATCAATGACTATATGCAAACGCAACAAAAGAAATATCTACCTGTGTTAACCGGATAGGCATGCTTGCAACATCCAATTCCGTTGCGATCATCATGGTGGAAAGGTATGGTTGGGCAAAAATATCGGCACCGGACTCATAAATGGGGTCAGGCATAATTAAGTATTTGTAACCAGAATGGGATTCAATGGTCTACACTGAAGAGTATCATATTCGGAAAAGAAAAGGGAATACTTATTTACTTATGCCTGACCCCGTTTCTTAATTACCTCAATGAATATCTGCTCTCATTCCGAGTGATTTGCCCTGACTCCACAGGTGTTTTTTCACCCGCCCAAGATCTGGATTCGGACTTTCCCCGAGTCCTTTAG
>SDBU01010373.1_pt1 | contig 10336 bp, 10 predicted proteins | sample 2277071 | NCBI WGS metagenome assembly SDBU01 (sample SAMN10397929, study PRJNA504765) | marine sediment metagenome | isolation source: marine sediment core GS08_GC12, 126 cmbsf | place: Arctic Ocean: Gakkel Ridge, Loki's castle | collected 2008 | reverse complement strand
CGTGAAGCACTGTCCGATGATGATTGCCAAGATCTAGTTCTTGATATCCTACATGAGAAACTTGCCGGGCATTTGGACAGCTATGTCACTGCCCATCGACAGGAGGTTATAGCTGTAGTGGAGAATTGTTGGGATAAGTACCGGGTGACGTTGAGGGATATTGAGGGGGAGAGGGAGTCAGCAGCTAAAAAGCTTGGTGTAATTACAGAAGGCTTGGGGTATGGATCTCGTTCAAATGGAAACAGCTCATTCTAAACAGTTTAAGGATTCGCCACTGGGGAGGATACCGGAGGAGTGGATAATTCAAGAGCTGGGGAAAGCGGCGCTAAAAATTCAAGATGGAACACATTTTTCTCCTAAAACAACGAGAGGCCCCTTTCGTTATCTGACGTCCAAGAATGTTCGATTTGGATATGTCGATTTGTCGGAATGTGGTTGGATTAGCAAGAAAGAACATGAAACTATTTATGCGCGTTGTGATGTTCGATATGGAGACGTTCTGCTCACAAAAGATGGCGCAAATACAGGAAACGCTGCTATCAACAATTTGAATGAACCGGTCAGCCTACTATCGAGTGTAGCTTTTATTAGATGTGATGATAGAGCTTTGCATTCGGAGTACGTTTTTCATTACTTGCTTTCTCCTAGATGTCAACAACGAATCAAGGATCTTATGTCAGGAAACGCTATTACACGTCTTACACTGGAAAGAATTAAATCATTTGTAATTCCGGTACCGGACATCAAAGAACAGCTTAAGATTATTGATCCGTTGAACGCCCATGACACCCGCATCCATACCGAAGAACAATACCGCGACAAACTCAAACTCCAGAAAAAAGGCCTCGTGCATGACCTTTTAACCGGCAAAGTCAGGGTTAAGGTTTAGATGAAAATCATAACAACCAGGAACTTGAGATGAATTTTGAGCGATTAATTGCTTCAATTGAGCAGATCAATAGAGGTCTTCAAAACAAGGTGCTTTCTTCATGAAAGATAAGATATCCATAATGCACATTTCAGATTCTCACCGGGGCAAAGACACCCTTATAACCAATAGTGCGTTGCTGACTTCCTTACTCAAGGACAAGGAGAAGTACACTACTGTTGAAGAACCACTGATTCAGGCCCCAGATATCATAATCGTATGCGGAGATATCATTAGAGGGTCTGAAAGCGAGAGCAATTCAAAGCAAGAAATCCAGCACCAATATAATGAAGCGATTGGTTTCTTAGCTGATTTGGCAAACGAGTTTCTCGGTGGGAACAAGCATCGAATTATATTGGTTCCTGGTAATCACGATGTTGATTGGAAATACTCCAGGGAGAGTATGGCTAAAATTGACAATACTCGGGTTCTCGACTCGAATAACCAGCTTAAAAGTGAGTATTTGAGACAGGCTATCAACCAACACTCCGAAATAAAATGGTCATGGGAAGAGCTTTCTTTTTATAAAATTGTGAGTCATGATGTTTACCTTAAAAGATTTGAAGCATTCTCCAATTTCTATGAAGCATTCTATGATGGAAAAAGGAATTATTCTCTGAATCCAGACAGTCAATATGTAACAATTGACTTTCCTGAATTTTAAATTTCAATTGTGGGATACAATAGCTGTTAAAACAATGACCATCTGACCCTTGTGGGTGATATATATCCAGATTGCATAGCCAGTTCAACTCCCCGGTTGAAAGAGTTAGCCAGAAAGGGAAGGCTCCAAATGGCTGTATGGCACCATAATACCAAAGGCTTGCCATATGACGCTAACTACATGGATAGCAGCAAGCTCAAGAATTTTATAGAATCTGGCATTGCGTTGGGATTCCACGGACATCAGCATAAAACGGAGATTGTTCGAGATTACAACAATATGATCGAACAGAAAAGATTAGTGGTTTTCAGTGCGGGAACATTGTGTGGCGGACCGGGAGAACTACCAGTTGGTCACAATCAACAGTACAACATTGTTGAGATTGAACCGAACCCGAAAGTTGAGAACACTATGAGAGTCGCTCTGCATACCAGAGAGAAGACATCCACATCTTCCTTCGACAATCCCATATGGGGTCAAGGAAGAATAGACTCCTCAAACAGTAGCTACATCCACACTCTTATTCCAAAGCCAGTTCCAGCAACACCAACCGCCGCTCTTCTTGATGCAGAGGCTCTATTGAAAGAAGGGAGGTATCAAGATGCAAAAGAAACACTCCTTCAGCTCGACTTGCGCGATCCATTTGTTCGAAAATTCTTACTGGAAAGTCTATCACACACTGATGATCTTGACACTCTCTGCAGAATCTTCAATCCTCCTCAAAATAATGAAGAAGCTGTTCATCTCTTGAGTGCAACCTTCAGTTCAGGTAATAAAAAGATGATGGCTGAATGCGTAGAGCATTCATTTATTAAAAATAGCAGCGATCCTACAATCCGAGAGCTGAGAACCAAAATAGAGGATTATTTGTTATGACAAACTCCAATCCACAAAAGCTTACATTTCAAATTGAGGTAAAGCGAGTATTAGAAATCCTATCCAGTGACATATATGATTCGCCATATGCTTTGCTGAGAGAAAATATCCAAAATGCATATGACGCAGTATTGATGAGGCAGGAAATCGAAGGCAAAACCTCATTTGAGCCCAACATCAATATAGATCTGGATGATCAGAAAATTGTCATAATTGATAACGGGATTGGCATGGACGAAACAGTTGTGAGCAACAACTTCTGGAAAGCCGGTGCGAGTGGCAAGAACACTGAGCTGGCCCGTAAGGCCGGGGTCGTAGGCACATTTGGCATTGGCGCTATGGCAAACTTCGGAGTTTGCAAAAGTCTAAAAGTGATAACACACTATTATCAGGGTGAACAGACAATAGAGACATATGCGGAAAGGGAATCCCTTTCGGTTACAGAGGAATGTATAGAAATCAACTATACAAATGAGAAGAGGGTACCCGGCACAACAGTTATTGCTGAATTGGACGAATCGCATAGCTTGAATGTTGCTGACTCAATGAAATATTTGGCGCCATACGTTCAATACGTGCCAGTTCCGATCATAATTAACGGTACTCTTATTAGTCAGAAGAACTATTCCGAGAAAGTTCAATTGCCAAGCGAGAGCCAGTATCGGACCAATGAGCATTTGGTTGAACAGAATGGTTTCAAGTTCAGACTAAAGACAATAATCGGCAAGAACGGATTGGTTAGAGTGCACTGCTCAGATATATCCAAAGGGAATGAGTCTATCAAGGGAGAATGTGTACTTGTTCAAGACGAGGGAAGTATTTATGGTTTAAGAAACTATTTCGGATTAGCACCTGTACCTGTGCCTAGCATATTCAATCTGGGTGGTGTAGCAAATCTGTCAATCCTTCAGCCCACCGCAGGGCGTGAGGCATTGAGTCGTGACAGCATTGCGCTAGTCGCAGAAATTGTTGATATCATTGAACAGGCATTGGCAGAGGAACTAGGCAAAACAGAGTTGGCTGATTCCAACGTCGCATTTCACAGTTACATCGTCTCAAAAAACCGATATGACCTGACCGAAAATATAAAAATCGAGGTCAAACCTGACAATGAAATGATGCCTCTTTGTGAAGTAGCATCTGAGATGAAGGGAAAGAAAGCGTATTACTACGGAGGAAGGGATCCAGAGACAATTCTCGCTTTTGGCAATGAAAATTCATATCTGCTCCATCTAAGTCAAAGTAACCCAAGGAGACGTATCCAAAATCATGTTTTACAACAGAAGCAGATCGAAGGGGTACCGGATAGTCCCAGTATAATCAGAATATTCGAGCGGTCTGAGTTGAGCACGTCCGAAGTGTCTTTGGTCCTGAAAACGACGAACATTCTGAATGAAGACTACCTGATTGCTGACGCTAAGGTCTTCATTGCCCAAATCAGTCATCAAGTGCCGAGCATGGTCAAACACAGCGATGGTATTGTGGAGGTCTATTTGTCTCGCGAGTCCAGCGCAGTACAGCAAGTATTGCAAACCTATGAAACCGCGTATGAGGTATTTGGTGGCTTCGTGAAAGACTTGATTCGTAATCATCTGTATCAGAAGTTTGCCTCTTACGTTCCATCTTCAACAAAGCAGGGTGCGGACGCCCTGCATAAGATACTCATGCGCAGTCGTGAACTATATAGGTATGAATATTCAGACTTAGGTCAATGGGAATCTCTCATGACTCAATATGTAGCTGGTGAGATAGCGTTTCCTGAAGTTCTGAAAAAATCAACTACACTAATGAAAACGCATACGCAGTCTGTCCGGCAGAATCAAGTGGGTAGCGTTGAACAGGAAATTCCAGGCATTGTGAAACATGACGAGGCAACTGACCGACCAAGTATAGATTTGTTGGCCCCATTTCCTCCAATCATGAGGACCGAAACCAAGACCAATATGAAAGTCCTGAAAACCGAAAAGCCATACCCGTACTTGAACGATTTCACCATGTTCTTGAGTCTCTCAAACAGGATATACAAACGCCAGATCGGCTTTTTTCTCGAGCCTCACACGACAAAGGTGATTTGGGGTATGCACAAGATTGTCTACATCTTTACTCATGCATCCAACAATCTGTCACTTTATTATGACATTGAACTAAAAGAAAAGCTCTATGAGAATGCAACTGGCGGAGCACCAATCCCAACAACTACGATAATTACGGACGGCAGGGTTTTCATTCCGATCATTAAGGATCTTACCTCCTTCTTCGACATCAAAGAAGGGTCAAAGGAATTCTACGTTCGATACGATTTGATCACCGATTTTACACACGAACATGGAAAGAAACCATTATGACGACATTGCGAAAATTTTCTGCGGAGCCATCCACAATTTCCACCATGACCCTTTGGTATATGGCCGATTTGAGTAAAGCGCTGGGCAAACAAGAGGAAAAACCGCGTTTAAAGGACCGGGGTTCCGGGGTAATTTGGCGAAAAAAGGCCTCATATACGACCTTTTAACAGGCAAAGTCAGGGTTAGGTTGTAAAAAAACGCGGCTTGCTTATAAGGCAGAAATAAGGTTAAATTCAAGACAGGATAATTGATATGGCGGCTCCAATTCCAACACCAGTTTATCATCTCACTCACATAGATAACCTGGCCTCTATCATCCAGTCAGGAGGCTGCTTATCTTTTAACCGGAAGCAAAATAAGGGGATTGATCACGTTGATGTTGCATACGAAACCATTCAAGACCGCCGTGCACAAACAGCAGTCCCATGCGGTCCTGGGGGATGTCTGCACGACTACGTGCCATTTTTCTTTGCTCCGCGTCCCCCAATGCTCTATGCGATCCACAGAGGTTATGTGGAAGGATATGAACAAGGACAGGCCCCTCTCATTTATCTGGTTACAAAAACTCAAACTGTTAACAATAGCGGCAGTGAATGGGTTTTTACAGATGGGCATGCGACCATGGTAGTTACAGAATTTTTCGATGATCTGAAGAACCTTGATGAGATCGACTGGGAGGTTATGGAGTCACGATACTGGAAGGATACACCAACTCTACCAGACCGAAAGCGCAGACGACAGGCTGAGTTTTTAGTCAAAGATTGTTGCCAATGGGAATTGTTTTCAGAAATCGGGGTCATAAACTCAAGAATGGAATCAAGGGTGAAAAGGATGCTTGGGAACAGCATGCATCAACCAACAGTTCAGATACAAAAGGACTGGTATTATTAAAAAAGGGGGAATCATGATTAAGCTCACACAAGGCAATATGCTCGGCGCCGATGTGGAAGCTCTTGTTAATACAGTAAACTGTGTGGGTGTTATGGGTAAGGGAATCGCCCTCCAGTTCAAACAGGCATTCAGGGATAATTTCCAGGCTTACGCAAGCGCCTGCAGAGAGGGAAAAGTTAAGCCCGGGTTTATGTTTACCTTCCCCACCAATACAATGATCAATCCCAAATACATCATTAATTTCCCGACAAAGCGGCACTGGAAGGAGAAGTCCAGGCTTGAGTACATTGAGCAAGGACTGAATGCTCTGGTCGCAGAAGTCCGCAGGTTAGGAATCAAGACTATTGCCATACCCCCTTTGGGATGTGGCTATGGTGGACTGAGGTGGCCTGAAGTCCGGAATTTGATTGAAACCGCATTCGATCAATTGTCCGATGTCCAGGTACTCCTTTTTGAACCCGGCGAAACGCCCGAGGCTGAATCAATGCCTATAGATTCCCCCAAACCGTCATTAACGCGTGCCAGGGCTCTTCTCATTAAGCTTCTTGAGCAGTATGCCATCCCCGGTTACCACTTGAGCCTGCTGGAAATCCAGAAGCTTGCATATTTCCTTCAGGTTACGGGTGAACCTCTTCGGTTGAACTATGTCAAACACAAGTATGGACCTTATGCTGAAAATCTCAATTTCGTGCTGCAACTATTGGAAGGGCATTTCATTCGGGGATATGGGGACCGCAGTGTCAGGACATCTATCCGCCTTCTCAATAGTGCCGGTGAGGAGGCCAGCAGATTTTTGGCAGATAATCAAGAAGCCTTCCGACGCCTCGAAAGAGTGGGGCAACTAATTGAGGGTTTTGAAACGCCATACGGTATGGAGCTTTTATCTTCTGTGCACTGGGTTGCATCGGCCGGTGATGAACCTGCTCAAACCGCGGAACAGGCCGTAGATCAGATTTTTGCATGGAATGCCCACAAAATAAAGACTTTCAAAACCAGCCATGTCCACAAGGCATGGCAGCGTCTTGTTGAGCAAAGCTGGTTATCAATTGCCCCATTGCAGTAGAAAATCCTTATTTTGAAAACGCCGTTTTTGAGGGACCGGGATAAAGAGGATATCCGGGGCTACCGTGACAGTCTGGCGAAAAAAGGGTATTAAAGAGGGTAACAAGTCGCATGGCACAATCACCTGATGAAAAGACTTATGTGGAAATCCCCTTTGTTGAACAGTTAGAAGAAATGGGTTGGAAACAGATAAAGAGATTAAATGTCGCTGGTTGCGGCCGGAATTGAGACAAACTTACGTCAGGATTTATGATAAGAAATGCATAGAAAGGAAATAATCGGAATTAAAAATGCGTTTTAAAGAGAGTGAAATTCTGGAATTGAAAAGATCAACTTCCGAACTGAAGGAAGCCTTGATTGCTATTTCTGCGATTTTAAACAAGCATCGGCGAGGTGAACTCTATTTCGGCATTAAGAATGACGGCACAGTCGCAGGGCAAATGATAAGCGACAAAACACTAAGGGATATTGCAAAGGCCATTGGTGACCACATTGAGCCTGAGATTTTTCCTGTTATTCAGAATGTCAATCTAAGAGGTAAGGAATGTATCCATGTTACATTTCATGGAAATGAAGCGCCTTATTACGCTTATGGCAGAGCTTATACCAGAGTTGGCGATTCAAACCGTCAACTAAGCGCGAAAGAGGTTGAAAATATCATTTTAGAGAAGAATAAGGACAGGTTGCGGTGGGATAACAAGGTTTGCGATACTGCAAATTTAGCGGACATTTCAAGTCAAAAACTAAAATCCTTCATTAAAGACAGTGGCTTATCATACAGAAACAAGGAAAACAGCCTGGACAAGCTGGGGTTACTCAGTAAAGGGCAATTGTTGAACACGGCGATCATTCTTTTTGCTAATAATCCTGGAAAATACTTTCCGAATGCAAAACTGAGATGTGCCGTATTTGGAAGGACTGATACGGCCTATATTGTTGACAGACAGGAATATACCGGGGATCTTTTCTATCTCATCAATAGCGCTGAAACGTATATCTTAGAACATGTTGATATCGGGATGAGACTTGACGGATTAGTCAGAGTAGATGTTCCTGAAATTGACAGAGACGCTTTTCGTGAGGCCATTATCAATGCATTTTGTCACAGAGATTATTTTGAATATGATTCTGTGAATATTGCAATTTTCAAAGACCGGCTTGAAATTCGGAATCCCGGCAGACTTTATGGCGATTTGACCATTAAACAAATCAGAACCAGGATGGTTTCACAAAGAAGAAACGAATTGATTGCGGACATATTTCACAGGGGTCGTTTTGTTGAAAGATGGGGCAGAGGAATCAGCCTTATTCTTTCTAAAGAACCGACCGCAGAATTTGAAGAGATAGGCGAATCATTTTATGTCACATTTAAACGGAAAAATTATGAAAGCCGGATGCCTCATGTGACAAGGTTGCCTGAAAAGTTGCCTGAAAAGTTGCCTGAAAATCTATCTGAACTTCAGAGGATTATCATGACTAATATGCTCCAAAAGCCAAGAATTACATACGCCCAACTTGTAAATATTACAGGCAAGTCAAGAGAAGCTATCAGGAAAAACATCAACTCATTAAAGAAAGCAGGGCTCGTAAAACGGATCGGCCCTGATAAGGGTGGGCACTGGCAGGTTACAACAGATTAACCTGAGGCGGATGACAAATAGAATCACGAAAGGCTAACCAATACGATTTTTCTTGTTCTCTCGTGCCCATGCTCCAGCGTGAGAATTCATAAAAGAGGGTAGTAAAAACGACCTATGGCACAAACACCTGATGAAAAGACATATGTGGAGATACCCTTTATCGAGCAGTTAAAGGCGCTGGGGTGGGAGCATATTGAGGGTGATATAGATGTGCCGTATCTCACGGAACGGGAGAGTTTCCGTGATGTCTTGCTGGCTGATAGATTGCGCAGAGCGATTAGGAAGATCAATCTTGATGATAACGGAAGCCCCTGGCTGGATGATGACCGTGTCAATCAGGTGGTCAGTGCCTTGGAACGAATCAGCGCGCCAAAATTGATGGAGGCAAATAAGAAAGCCTTTGATCTCATCGTGCACGGCGTTGAGGTAGAAGGCGATCCTGTCCTGCATGGTGGGAAAGAAAAGACCGTTGCCATAATTGATTTTGATCATCCTGAGAAGAATGATTTTCTCGTGATCAATCAATTCAGGGTGGATGTTCCGGGCGGAAAGACCTTCATTTCTCCGGACATTGTGCTCTTTGTCAACGGGATTCCCATTGTGATTATCGAATGTAAAAGCCCCAAAATATCCAATCCCATGAAAGAAGGTATAAATCACCGATTTCTACAGAGGTTTAACCGTCAATAGTTGTTTATGATGTATCGTGGTAGATGTTTAGTAATATCCGCGTGTTATTGATTAGCGACGAGCAGAATTATAGCAGAAATATGACGGTTAAATGAGCAATATGACCTATATAATATTACGGATAATTGTTTAATAATATATTGAGACATCTATAATATGCCTATAAATCGGGTTAAATTAGCATATTTCACTTGACAATAGCATAATTACAAGCGTATAATCAGTCTTATAAACGTCATAATTATGCTATGAAACTGATAAATTATTTCACCAGAGACTTAAAACCCAGACAGAAGCAGTACGAAGCTCTGCGGGCCATTGCCTTTCAGGAAGGCACAATGGATGAAATTGCGACCTGTTTCGGATATACTCCTCAATCGCTGAAGACGCTGGTTAACCGGTTATTGCGAGGCAAGCATCAACTTTTCCCGGACATAAAAAGTGGTCCCAAAGGACGGCATACTGTACTGGAAACAGTTAAGGTGATCATTGGGCTGCGCAGGGAGAGGAGGTTGAACGCGAAGGAAATCAGCGAAGAGCTGGGGAAAACGGATAGACCTGTCAGTATCCGAACGGTTGAACGAGTATTAAACGATGCCGGATTTTCTAAACTTCATCGGAGGACAGACAGGGAACGAGGTATCAGCAAGAAGGGCATGTTGATACCGCAGCGGTCTGCCAATCTGGATATCAATGAGCTTGAACCGTTTCATGCAGAGTGCCAGGTAGCGGGCGTATATCTGTTTTTGCCTTATATACTGGACAGCGGCATTCTGGATATTGTGAGTCAATGTAATCTGCCTGAATCTAACGACATCGGGAAGCATCAGGCATCGTTGTCCATGTTGCTGTTGAAATTGATTGGCAATGAAAGATTAAGTCACATCAAGCAATACGATGCTGATTCAGGTTTTGGAATCTTTGCCGGATTGAATGTTCTTCCGAAACCCGGTTATATGTGTTCCTATTCCTGCCGAACGGAAGCTTCTGTGCTTATGGAGTTTCAGAAGAGTGTTATTGAAAACTTTTTACATCTGTACCCTGATTTATATGAAGGTCAGACCATTAACCTGGATTTTCATTCAATCCCTCATTTTGGCAGCGAATCCGAGATGGAGAAGGTATGGTGCGGCGCCCGTGGCAAGGCGCTTAAAGGAGCCAACACTTTCTTTGCTCAGGACGGGGTGAGTAACTCATTGATGTATGTCAATGCGGATATCAAGCGATCGGAATCTTCTCT
>SDBU01010372.1_pt1 | contig 10337 bp, 9 predicted proteins | sample 2277071 | NCBI WGS metagenome assembly SDBU01 (sample SAMN10397929, study PRJNA504765) | marine sediment metagenome | isolation source: marine sediment core GS08_GC12, 126 cmbsf | place: Arctic Ocean: Gakkel Ridge, Loki's castle | collected 2008 | reverse complement strand
ATCTAAAGAACCACGAAAACCTAACGGAATATGACATACCTCCAAACTGGTACAAGTGGAGAAAAAAGGGAATATCAGCGATGCTGAGGGTAAAGGACGAAGAAGAGTTCATCAGGCCATCTCTCCTATCCATAAAGGACTTCTTTGACGAGATTGTAATCGCTCTGAACAACTGCACTGATAGCACCCCACAAATTATAGAAGAATTAAATCTCCCTAATGTTAAGGTATTTAAATATCCATTTAAACTCCACCACAATGGACCCGACCACAATGAAATTCCGGAGAATTCCGTCCATGACAACGCCTATTTCTACAACTGGACTCTGAGTAAGACCAGGTACAGCCACGTGTGCAAGTGGGACGGCGATATGGTAGCTATGCCCATAATGGACAAGAAGTTCCGAAAGCTGGTCCTGAAGAATAACCTGGTGCTCATCCCAGGGGTCGATTTTGCCGGTGAGGAGATTGCATACCTCAGCAAGAATAGCCCGCGCAACTGTGAGCCACGGTTCTTCAAGGTCACGAAGGACACGTACTACAGGCAGGGGGAGATGACCCAGCACTTCGTACATAAATATACTAAGAAGATACACACCGTGGACGAGTTAGTGTTCTTGCACTTCAAGACTGTGAAATGTGAAGAGAGCGCAACAAAGATATGGCCGGAAAACTGGAAAGAAATCGAACATTTCCAGAAATTGATTGAAAGACGAGAAAAGGGAGAGTTGTACAAAGGTGTTTACCCTGAGGCTTTAAAGGAAAAGATAGTAAAGCGTGCCATAACATATGCTAAGCAAGTTGAAAAGCTGAAAAGCCAGGAAGAAGTGATGAGGAGCATAGGTGATTTACTATTCAATTTAAGAAATAATGATATGGAGGGAGATATCGTAGAAATTGGATCTTTATGGGGTAAAACGACAGTGTTTTTGAGCAGAATAATGGAATCCTTATTTCCAAAAAATAGAATGTTTTCTATAGATCCATATACAGTTGATGGTGCAGAAAAATCTCTCCATCTAGATGACAATAAGGAGATTCATGATATATATAATTCATTTATTTCAAACACAAAAAATTTGACTAATCACAAACACTTTAGAATGGAATCTGCACATGCAAAAGACCACATTCCCAACAACCTAATTTTTTCCTTCATCGATGGCGAGCATGCATATGAAGCAGTTAAAAATGATTTTAAAATTTTGTTTGAGAAGACTATCGTAGGGGGGATAATCGCAATCGATGATTTTAAAAATAGTTCCTGGCCGGAGGTTGGAAAGGCATATAGAGAAATAATCCAAAATCGAAAAATAACGGTTGTACAAACCGACATTAAGGCGGTTTATTTATTAAAAAAGAGAAAGTGAATTTTGAAGGAAAGGATACCTTGAAACCAAATATCATCATAATAGTACTTGACTGTGTTCGCCACGACCATCTAGGTTGTGCGGGCTCTAAAGATGTCAAAACACCGGCAATTGATATGATAGCTTCGGAGGGTGTACGTTTTACCAATGCCGTGTGCCAAGCTCCATTTACAACACCCTCAATTACATCGATACTAACTGGCCTATATCCCTTTAATCATGGTATCCAGTTGTTGATTGGCCAACACTTAACCCAATCAGTTCCCACAGCTTCAGATATATTCCGGGAAGCAGGATATTTTACGGCTGGCTTTCCTTCTGTCTTCCTGTTCGATAAAAAATATGGACTTGATAGGGGCTTTGATTATTATGATGATAAAATTGAGACCATTAGAAAGGGGTTCCGAGGACCTTGGCGACCTGGTGATTTGACAACGGATAGTGTGATATCATTTTTGAAAGATACACCAATCGATAATCCTTTATTTTTATTTATACACTATTTTGACGCACATGATTATAGTGCGGGACATGCAGGTTCGCTAATAAAATATCAAAAGAAAATAGATATGGTAGATACATACGTCAATCGGCTGATTTCTGCCCTTGAAGAGTACAATTTATGGGAGGATACCATCATCGTCATTACCGGTGATCATGGGGATGGGTTTGGTGAACATGGGTTACATGGGCATGGTAAGGCACTATATGATGAGCTATTGCGGGTTCCACTTATTATTCGAGCACCCAAATTGATTCGATCCGGTTTGGTTGTTGATCAACAAGTGCGGCACATTGATATCTTCCCTACATTACTTGATTTGATCGGCATCTATGACGACATTCAAGAAACAGGATATCGGTTTGACGGTGTCAGTCTTATGCCAGCCATAGTAGGAAAAAATCTTGATTTGATGTCATATGCCGAAACCTCCCCTATCCAATTATTTACTGGAGATTTCTTGGAATCAAAAGAATTTAAAGGCGTAGAGATGATGTCTTTACGCACAAATGAAAAAAAATATATCTATAAAACAGAGATTTTTAACCCTGATAAATACCGCACTTGGATCAAAAAAGAAAAAGTAAATAAATTTGTTAAAATATTTAAATCACACAACGTTTTCCCCCATCTTGAGAAAGAAGAATTTTATGATTTGAAAAGTGATCCTAAAGAAACACACAATCTTGCAAAAAAGAAACCACATATTTGCAAAGAATTCAAAATTCAACTGGATAATTTGATACAAAATCAGGTTATGCGTGAGCAATTGAAAATAGCCTGTCAAAGAGTGAGGAGGAGATTTATACGTTAGGGATAAAAGCTGATATGATAAGAAAAGTGTATAATACATTAGGAATAAAGAGTGATAAGATAAGAATACTATATTACTCAATGCGCAAAAAATTCACAATACCCCATGAAAAGTTTAAATTTCGACGTGAAGTTTTTAAAAAAGGAAATGTATTATATAAAGAGCTTTCCAAAGAAAGTTTGCAATTTGCACTATATGAGCCTAAGGGAAAAGGAAAAAAATCATATAAGGTGATTTTTGATGATGGATACTCAATGGAAATAACCCACACAAGAGAACAGAGTTATGAGCATATTGTCGGCCCGACACAACTATTTCAATATAAATACATTGAACCCTATTTGGAACCCGGCAATGTTGTTTTAGATGTTGCATGTGGCACAGGATACGGTGCTAAATGGTTAAATGACCATAACGTTGTGGTTTATGGGGTGGATAAAAGCAGTGAAGCAATAGAATATGCAACTCATCGTTATCCAGATATTCAATTTATTCAAAGTCTTGCAGAGAATTTACCTTTTCCGGATGCTTTTTTTGATATTATCCTATCTGTAGAAACTATAGAACACATATCGGATGACATTTCTTTTCTGAAAGAGGTACATCGTGTTTTGAAGCCTGGTGGAAAAATACTTTTAACAACTCCTCATCACGGCTTTGGAAACCCATTTCATGTAAGGGAATATTATAGAGACGAATTCGTGGAGGTACTCTCTCGATGGTTTGATATAGATAAATGGATATGGATTACAGACGATGAAAGATGGATGGAATTAATATGCATAAAATGAACCGTGCGAATTTAGGTGATAGAAATGCAGAATAACAAGCCCAAAATTGTTATTGTCATCCCAGCAAGATATGCCTCCACTAGGTTTCCAGGTAAACCGTTAGCACAAATAAATGGAAAACCGATGATATACTATGTTTATACACGCTGTAAAAAAGCAAAAGGTATTGATGAGGTAATAGTTGCTACGGACGATGACCGAATAAAAATGGCTGTGGAGGGCTTTAAGGGCAAAGCCGTTATAACATTTAAAGAGCATAAGAGTGGTACAGAACGAATTGCCGAGGTTGTAATGAATATTGACGCCGACATTATTGTCAATGTTCAAGGTGACGAACCGTTGATAGAACCCACAGCAATAGAACAAGCTATAAAACCTTTAGAAAAGGATAGAAGCATTAAGATATCTACGTTGATGACAAGAATAACAGAAGAGGGAGAATATAATGATCCTAATATTGTAAAAGTCGTAATAGATAAAGAGGGATTTGCATTATATTTCTCCAGATCTCTAATCCCATATCCAAGGCAGAAGGAACATAGTCAGGTTTTCAAACACATCGGCCTTTATGCATATAGAAAAGATTTTCTTCTTGAGATTGCTAAAATGAAACAAACACCTCTAGAGAAGGCAGAATGTTTGGAGCAATTAAGAGTGCTTGAAAATGGACTTAAAATAAAGGTTGTGGAAACAGATTATGAGTCGATTAGTGTTGACACGCCCGATGATTTAGAAATAGTAAAAAAAATTATAAATAGGAAGAGGAGTGATATACAGGACTTGTAACGTGCACATATAATATGCGTGGTGAGTTGATATATGCTAGAGGTAAAGGTAAAAGACATTAAAATAGGGGGGAAAAATCCAATTGTCCTTTTTGGAGGACCGTGTGTTATTGAAAGTGAAAAGCACTTATTGATGGTTGGTAAAAAGATTAAAAAAATAACAACGGAACTCGATATCCCATTCATATTAAAAACAAGTTTTGATAAGTCTAATAGAACGACAATAGATTCTTACAGAGGGCCAGGAATAAAGAAGGGGTTAGAAATATTAGCTCATGTAAAGAAAGAACTCGATGTACCGGTGTTATCCGATGTTCATGAGCGAAATCAAGTCGAAGAAGTAGCACAAATCATTGATGTTATTCAAATTCCCGCTTTTTTATGTAGGCAAACAGATTTAGTGTGTGCAATAGCGAATACTGGAAAGCCAGTAAATGTAAAAAAAGGCCAGTTCTTAGCTCCTTGGGATATTAAAGGGGTTATAAACAAAATAGAGCGATGCGGCAATCGCAATATAATCCTAACTGAAAGAGGTTTTTCATTTGGATACAATAATCTGGTAGTAGATATGAGGTCTCTGGTCATAATGCGAAAATTAGGATATCCTATCATGTTCGATGCAACACATTCCGTGCAACTCCCAGGAGGGCTTGGGGACCGTTCGGGAGGGCAGAGAGAATTTGTACCTTATCTTGCAAGGGCTGCAACAGCTGTTGGAATCGATGCAATATTTTTAGAAATCCATGATAATCCTGATAAAGCCCCATGCGATGGCCCCAACATGATCTATATTGAAAATCTGGGAAAAATATTAACTGAAATGAAGGCTATTGATGCTATTGTGAGGTGATGCTAATGGATATATTATCTGAGGCAGAACAGGTATTGAAGATAGAGATGGAGTCTATAGGTGATTTGATCAAAAAACTCGATGAAAATTTCGTCAAAGCAATTGAACTTATGCTTAGATGTAATGGCAGAATCATAGTAATGGGCGTGGGTAAGTCTGGTCTGATTGGAAGGAAAATATCTTCTACATTAGCTAGCACAGGAACACCATCTTTTTTCGTACACCCTGGAGAAGGTATGCATGGTGATCTTGGCATCATTACATTAAACGATGTTGTAATATTGATTTCAAACAGTGGAGAAACTGACGAGATTTTAAAGGTCGTTCCGACGCTAAAGAAGATGGGGGTGAAAATTATTGCTTTAACTGGTAATCTGACCTCAACACTCACTAATCATGCGGAGGTTGTACTTGACGTCGGGGTTAAAAAAGAAGCCTGTCCGCTTGAAATAGTGCCAACTGCTAGTACCACCACAACCTTGGCAATGGGAGATGCATTAGCCTCTGTGTTACTGAAGAAGAAAGGCTTCAATGAAAAGGACTTCGCTTTTCTACATCCCGGAGGAAGTCTTGGTAAAAAGTTATTGCTCAAGGTCGATGATGTGATGCACTCAGGAGATGCAAACGCTGTAATCTCTGAAGAGGTGAGCATGAAAGAAGCCATAGTGGAAATGACATCAAAGGGTCTAGGAGCGACGAGTGTTGTCGACAAGGGAGGAAAGATTGTTGGCATAATAACTGATGGTGACTTAAGGAGAGCAATTGAAAAGCATAATAACCTTTTGGAGAAGCAAGTCAGGGAGATAATGATAGAAAATCCTATTAAAATAGAAAGTGGAAAGTTAGCTGCAGAAGCGATTCATATTATGGAAGAGAGACCTAGCCAAATAATGGTTCTACCTGTAATTAATTCAAAAGGAGAACCGATAGGAATTGTTCGAATTCATGACTTAGTTAAAGCAGGGGTCGGATAATTTGAATGAAATAAAGGCTATCTTCATGGACGTGGACGGTGTCCTGACGGATGGAAGCATAATCTTTGGCGAGAATGAAGAGTTGAAATCCTTTAATGTCCATGATGGCATGGGCATCACACTAGCCAAAAGAAGTGGTTTGAAAATTGGTTTTATTACAAGTCGAACAAGCAAGACCGTAGAAAGAAGAGCCAAAGAACTGAGCATAGATTTTCTTGTCCAAGGTTGCAAGGATAAACTTTCATACATAACAGATGTCCTTGATAAAGAAAATATCACATTTGAGAATATATGTTATATCGGTGATGATATAGTCGATATTCCTGTATTAAAAAAGGCTGGTTTCTCTGCAACCGTGAATGATGCTCCAGAATATGTAAAATCGGAAGTATCTTATGTTTCAAACAGGGCTGGTGGAAGAGGCGCGGTACGAGACATTATCGAATATATTCTAAAGTCTAAAGGAACGTTGGTCTCTACGATAGAAGGCATGATAAATGAGTGAAAAACTTAGAATTGTTTTTGCATATTGTTATAGGAATCCTTGGATAGAACCTATTGCTAGAGATCTTTATACAGCATTTACTTCTTTGGGCCATGAACTTTTTGTTATTGGTGGAGGTAAGAACGACTCAATCTATGGAGACCATTACATAGATTTGGATGGTTTAGAATTTAATACCTTATTTTACAAAACTTTTAAGTTTTTGTATACAAGGTCTATAGACTTAAGCGAGCTAGTTAACAGAGAGTGTAAACTTATTGAGAATCGACGCAAAAAAGTACCAATAAGCAAAGATTATATTGAAAAAAGATTAAGACTGGAGTACACTGAAGCTAAAATTATATTTAAAATTATTCAGCCAGATGTTGTGATTGTTTGGAATGGTTTATTATTTAAACCATCAGTTTATGTTAAAGCCGCAAAAAATCTAGGTATACCTATCTATTACGCAGAAAAAGGTATGTTTCCAAATAGCTGGTATATAGATTTCAAAGGAGTAAATCCTCTTAGTACTTTGGCAGATAAGAAAGATTTTACAAAAATTTCTAAGGATAGAATCGACGATTGGAAATCTAAATTAGAAAGTATTGATAGAAAGGGGGAGAGTGCATGGGAACAACCAAGTCGTAAAGACACCTTAACAATTAGAAAAAATATAGGGATAAATAACAATCAAAAGGTGATTTTTTTCCCTGGCCAAGTAGATATAGATACAAACATTATTTTATTTTCACCGAATTTTAAAAGTGTACTTGATGCACTTAAGTGGTTAGTAAAGGATTTGCCAGAGGACGAATTTTTTGTACTAGCAAAACCACATCCAAAGGGCGAAGCAACAGAGGCGGAGTTTCAAAAGGTATTAGGTAATAAAGGTAAAGCTATTTTAGACATCAATGTTTTAGATGCTATTAAGCTTGCTGATTGCATAGTATCCATAAATTCGACTGTTGCTTTTGAGGCTGCAATAAGGTGGATGCCTGTGTTATTGTTAGGCCAGGGGATTTTATCAAATAAGAGTTTTGTTAGTAATTACTTACCTGGAAAAGACTCTTGTTTTCAAGTTAAAGAATGTATTAAAAAATATAAAAACAACAAAGATAACTTATATAATGAGGCGATAGCTTTTACTGCTTATCTAGATTTGGAATATTATACATATCGAAAAAATATTCAAAAAACATTGCCGATGTTGGAACACTTGGCAAGTGAAGTTAATGAAGTAAAAGATAAAAAATTTAATTTCAATGATATCGCAACTTTTTTTAAAGAGATGCCTTATAAAAACTCCAAAAAACTATTCCCCAGTAAAGTAGAAAATATAGTCCTACTAGATTCCATCTTGAACATGGTAATAAGGTATAGGAGGCAGAAATGAAACATAAAGAACGAGGAATAAAATATCAATAGTCGTATGCGTTTATAACCGTTCACATCTATCATACGTTACAAGGTTCGATGTTGGATTAGAAATTAGAAAGAATAGGGTCATTACTCTAATCGCCAACCCCGTGATATTGTTTGTACCACTCTATAAATCTCTTTAATCCCTCTTCAATATCCATCCTTGGACTATATCCCAGCATCTTTCTAGCCTTGCTGATATCTGCAAATGTCTCTATGAGATCACCTGGCTGTAGAGGCAGGCGGTTTTTCATCGCTTTCTGATTTAATTCTTTCTCTATGCATTCTATAAAATATTCAAGCTCAACCGTTTTGGAATTTCCCAAGTTAAATATCTCAAAATCAAACGGTTTATCAAGAGCAGATAATATACCCTCTACGATGTCATCTATATACGTAAAGTCCCTTCGCATCTTGCCATAATTATACACGTCAATTAGCTCTCCTTTTGCTATGCTTTCGGCAAATTTATAATAAGCCATGTCCGGTCTTCCCCATGGTCCGTAAACCGTGAAAAATCTGAGACCCGTACACGGAAGCCCAAAAAGATGGCTGTAACTGTAGGCAATAGCCTCGTTTGCTATCTTTGTAGCCCCATAGAGTGAGATTGGCCTATCAATTGTCATATCCTCAGAAAAGGGTATAGTCTGAATTCCGCCATACACTGAAGAAGATGAGGCAAAAACAAAGTTTTGAATCTTGAATTGTTTTGAAAACTCTATCACATTAAGGAATCCTTCAAGATTGGAATGCTGATAGGTAAATGGGTGGTCTATTGAATATCTAACGCCTGGCTGTGCTGCAAGATGAGATACTACATCAAATTTCTCTCTCTCAAAAATATTCCTTAGAAGTTTTTTATCACAAATATCACCCCTATAATATGTATATGCATCGTACTTTTGAAGGAGCGAATGTCTATCCTCTTTTAATTGCGTCGAATAATAATCATTGAAGTTGTCTATGCCGACAACCTGATCCCCCCTTTCAAGTAAGGCCATAGCGGTATGAAAACCAATGAAACCAGCTGTACCTGTCACAAATACTTTCATTTTATATCTCTCCTTTAACTGTTATAAGGGCAATATGTTTACCTGGATATTGAGGGGGGTTATAATAATTTTTTATTTTTATTTTATCCCTGTTAGAATGATGATTGTACCCATTTTCTATATTCAAAGGAAGTGATGTAGGTTGTATCAGTTCTCTTCCCCCACATCCTTCACTACATCAACCAAGTCTGTTAATTGCCTTTTCCCACCAAACCTTTCATTTATGATGTTTCGCATTTTCTCAGAACGCTCTCTCCTTTTATTCTCATCACATGAATAATACTCAAGTACTTTTCTCTTTAGCTCATCGCTGAATACATAAATGTTCTCGTCAGGCATTATTTCATTCGCGCCCCTCCAAAAATGAACTAAAGGGTAGCACCCAGAGGCCATAGCTTCTAAGAGACTACCAGAGAGGCCTTCCCACCAACTGTGGTTGACGTAAATATCAATCTTTTTGAACCAAGTTGGTGTATCGGTAATATGCCCTTCAAGAATCACTTTGTCTTGCAAGTCAAGCCTTTCAATCAGTTCTTTTATTGCAGCATAGTATCTCTTATCATGTTTATCAACATCACCACCTATAAGCAATCTTAAATCTGGTTTACTTTTTTTGATATCATAAAATGCAAGAATAAGGTCATAAATTCTTTTTACCGGTCTAATATATGCCAGTGTACCTATATTTCCCTGATTTTCTCTATTCTCTGTATATTTGAATCTGTTAATATCTAGAGTATTATTTATCACAACAGTTCTTTCTTCTTCTACAGCAGGAAACATTTCAAGGAATCGTTGTTGCATAGCCTTACTTACAAAAATAGTTTTATCAACATAATCCCAATTGATTTTAGGGGCATATTCAAACAATTCGTAGGAATGCAACCTTGTAACTATTTTAGAATATTTTTTTTTAAGATTTGTCGCTTCAAACAAATAGTCATCTACCCATTCGAAAAAAGAAACATCAGCCCATGACATAAGGGCTCTCATTTTTTGCCTCCGAAGAAGGGGTTGGAGCTTACTACGGATTCCCGGGATATAAAGAACAGGTTCTACATAAAGGCGGGTGTCAAAACGTTTTCTCATATAGTCATAGATGTCATGCAACCAATGCATATTAGAGGCGAAGATGGCGACTTTCATCGAAATGGATTATGTACTCTTTATAATATAACCCTTTCCCATGGTAGTACCTACATTCCGCACCCCCTGCCGAGTAAATATATATTTTCATATTCTGGCCCCATCAAAGCCAATATTCTTCTGTGAATCTCTTTCATATTTAAAACC